>OFDN01000309.1_pt1 | contig 42630 bp, 37 predicted proteins | sample 1520971 | NCBI WGS metagenome assembly OFDN01 (sample SAMEA94257418, study PRJEB24077) | hot springs metagenome | biome: Aquatic biome; feature: Geographical feature; material: Water | place: India | collected 2012-06-12 | depth 5 m | reverse complement strand
ATAATTTACAAAGAAATATAACTTTTTACTTGTTTTTTAACACAGTTCATTGCGAGCGGATATTAACGATACTGTTAAACGTTAGGTGCTGATTAGTGAAGCAATCTGTTTGTATAGATGCGGGAGGGATTGCTTCGGGAGACCTCGCAATGACGGGGTTCTCTTTTTTTAGAATTTAGAATTAGGCTGTTGCGACCACACTCCTTCGGCAGGCTCAATCCTTCGACAAGCTTAGGATATCACCCCTCCCTATCTGCAAAGTTTAGCGCAACGAAATTTCATATTGCAAATGTGTATGGGTAACGGTTTAAGCAAGTTTTAAATATTTAACCTTTTTGAACGGATTGCGGGTATGGGATTTGTAAATTTGTTCAAATGTTTAGACATACCGGAAAAGGGCGTACCTATTCACACAATCTTAAACTGGCCTCTATTTTATCGGGTGTAGCCGGAGTGGTAAACATTACCGGTGTTTTAGGATTAAATACCTTAACCACAAATGTTACCGGCCACTTTGCATTTTTTGCCGAAGATATCTTCTTAAAGAATTATAGGATGGCCTTTGTTTACCTGCTTTATATCTTGTTCTTTTTATTGGGAGCATTTGTATCAAGCCTGATAATGGAGTCGGTATCTAAACAAAAAGCCCACACGTCTTATGTTATCCCCATATCCATTGAAATAGCCCTTTTACTTGCGGTTAGCTTTTCAACACTTTTCATACCTGCCGGACTCCCCTCTTTTCAAACACTTTTATCGGCAGCATTACTTTTTTCTATGGGGTTGCAAAACGCATTAGTAACAAGGATATCTCAATCGGTAGTGCGCACCACCCACCTTACAGGACTATTTACTGATTTAGGAATTGAACTTTCTCAACTTTTCTTTTATACAACTACCAAAGACAAAAGCCTGCTGAACAAAAGCATCCTGCTAAAACTCATCATCATCATCTGCTTTTTTACAGGCTGCATCATTGGGGGATTTCTATACCATCATTTTGCATTAAAAACTTTGTTGCTACCCGCCGGTTTGCTATTGTTTGTTTTGTGGTATGATAGACTGGTGTTTCGGTATTATAACCTGAAAAGAAAGTTTAGAAATCAAGAAGTGTAAGAGTTGTACCTCCACCATCAAATAGAGCGCAGCGAAATTTCTTCGCTCAAACGTGTTAACAGAATGCTATAAGATTCTTCCCTGCGGTAAGGGGGACATTTGAAATACCAAAACCTCACATACTTCGACTCTGTTCAGTATGACAACTGCACGTTGTTAATGATAAATGTAAACTGCTAAATGAAAGACTATTGATTATCGCGCCACTCGTACACCCACTGGCTTTGTATCATTTCAAGGTAGCCTTCGTTGCACTCTTCGCGTTTGCCTTTAAAATTGGGGATTTCAAGCACCCACTCAATTAATTCGGTAAAACGTATGCGGTATATTTTGCTTTCGCCAAACTCATCGCCAAAGCGTTCATACAAGGCCATCGCTATATCTTCAAAATCCGTCCAGTATATGGGTAGTTCAAACTTGGTCACTTTGTTATTTATTATTAGTTATCGTCAGCCGCACCCTTCGACAAGCTCAGGACTATCCTTCGGCAAGTTCAGGGTATCAAAATCAATCAAAAATTATTAATGGCCCATAAACTGGGTCTGGTCGGGTATTATCACCTCAATATCCCCGTCTTCTTCCAACTCGCATTGGCAAGCTAAACGAGAATTTAATTTAGGGCTCACCGCACGGTCAATAAAATCTTCCTCCTTATCGGTAATCTCCCTCAAATTATCCATTCCCTTTTGCACGTACACATGGCAGGTACTGCAAGCGCAAACTCCGCCGCAATTGTGGTGCAGTTCTATATCGTTATCCAGTGCTATGTCTTGCACTGTATCGCCTTCCTCAATCTCAAACGTTTGTGGTTCAAGGCCTTTTTGCTCAAAATAAAACGTAATTTTTCCCATCTCTATTCAAGCAACAAAGATAGTATCAAAAAGGTTGGGTAAAAAATTGAAGCCAAAATAGAAGACCTTCAAAACTTTTAGCTACGGATTTTAATCCGTAGCTCGTTCAATTACCTTGTGCAAACGGACTTAAGTCCGTTTGCACAAGGTAATCTTAACAAAACAGGGTTTCAACCCTGTTAACTTATTAGTTATGCCAAAGCCTTTGCCAACAGTTTCATGTACTCGCTTTGGGGTATTTCAATCGCCCCAAACTGTTTCAGGTGGTCGGTAATAAACTGTGTATCCAATAAGATGTAACCGTTTTCTTTCATCCATGCCACCAAATACACCAGTGCCACTTTAGAGGCATCGGTAACTTTGTGAAACATACTCTCTCCAAAAAATGCCTTACCCATTGCCACACCGTATAAGCCGCCTACCAATTCACCATCCAAGCGGGTTTCAAAACTGTATGCCCAACCTGCTTCGTGCAACTTAGAGTAAACGTATATAATCTCTTCCGAAATCCAGGTGTCTTCACGTTCGGCACAAGCCTCCATCACGGCTTCAAAGTCTTGATTAACTGTCACCTCAAATTTTCCCTGACGCAATAGCTTTGCAAGATTTTTTGACACCTTAAAACCGTCCAACGGAATTATCCCCCGCATTTTCGGCTCGTACCACCCAATGGTATTATCATCGTCCGGGTCGGCCATTGGGAAAATACCCATACTGTAACCGTGTAAAACCTGATTGGGAGTAAGCATGCAGCAAATATAAATTGGCGTTGAACTGATTTCAGAATTATTTTAATGACTCCTGTCATAGGGTTGACAGTAAGCCCGTTTTACTTTGCTTATATAATTATGGAAAAGATAGATTTAACCAAACTGCACAAAGGGTATTACACCGCAAAACCCCACCCTGAACTGGTAACCATTGAGGCCGCTGATTTTCTTTCAATCAGAGGAAAAGGCGACCCTTCATCAGCTGAATATGCTGAAACAATACAAGCACTGTACGCAACCGCCTATTCTGTAAAGTTTATGTACAAAGCAGATAAAAAAGATTTTACGGTAGCTAAACTGGAAGGATTATGGTGGTTTGACGATGCTAAATACGGACACGTGAGCATGGAGGATGCGCCGCTGAAAATACCCCGCAGCGAATGGGAATACCGCATGCTGATACGAATGCCTGATTTTGTAACTGAGGAAGCAATTTCAACCGCTAAGCAACAGGTTGCCAATAAAAAAGGGATAGCATTGGCCAACACCGTTGAGCTATTGCCGATGAATGAAGGGCTTTGCATACAAATGCTGCACGTGGGGCCTTTCAATACCGAGCCTGAAAGTTTGCAACTGATAAAAGAATTTTCTGAAACCAACCGATTACAAAAAAATGGCCTGCATCACGAGATATATCTATCGGATTTTAGAAAAACAGTTCCCGAAAAGTTGAAAACCATTTTGCGCGAGCCGGTTAAACTAAATTAACATGATGTCGCATTCATTTAATTGTATTTAAGTATTTTAAAACCTATTATAAAAACGATTTTTAGGATGTAAAAAGTGTTTTAACACATTGTAAACGGTTAGTAAATCAATCCTACTTTTCGGCTATTTTTGCGCCATGCCAATGAATTGGGATACCTTACTTTCAGCACGTAGAATGCACGTGCCCGAAAGTGCAAAAACAGACGACCAGAGTTTTGCCCGCGATGAGTTTCAGCGCGATTTCGACCGTATTATATTCTCCTCGCCTTTTCGTCGCCTGCAAAACAAAACACAGGTATTCCCGCTTCCCGGCAGCGTGTTTGTTCATAACCGACTCACGCACAGTCTTGAAGTAGCCAGCGTAGGCCGTTCGTTGGGCAATATCCTATCCAACCAGCTGAGGGAAAACAATGAAGCATCGGGCGAAAAGGTATTGGGTATGGGTAGCATCGTTTCTGCCGCTTGCTTGGCGCACGACATGGGAAACCCTTCGTTTGGACACTCCGGCGAAAAGGCCATTTCACGCTATTTTAAAGACGGTGACGGTAAAGAGTGGGAAAACGAAATGACCCGCGAACAATGGGCCGACCTTACCAATTTTGAAGGAAACGCCAATGCCTTCCGCATACTTACCCACCGCTTTAAAGGCAAAGGTGCCAGCGGTTTTGCCCTCACCTACTCAACCCTTGCAAGCATTGTAAAGTATCCGTGCGAAAGTCTTGTGGCCGGCAACAAAAGCAAGGTGCACATGAAAAAGTACGGGTATTTCGATAGTGAAAAAAATACCTACCTGAGTATTGCCCGCCAGCTTGGCATTATACAAGAGCAACAAAACCCTATGGTATTTGTGCGTCACCCTTTGGTATATTTGGTGGAGGCCGCCGATGATATTTGCTATAACATTATTGACCTTGAAGACGCACACCGACTGAATATTCTTTCGCACGAAACCGTACGTGACCTTATGCTGGCTCTGTTTGAAGGGAAAGAGCGGAAAGAGATTGAGCATAACTTGGATGGTATTGATGACGAGAACGACCGCATTGCCTACTTGCGGGGCAAATCGATACATACGCTGATTATGGCCTGCTCAAAAGTATTTTGGGACAATAGGGAAAGCATCTTAAACGGCACCTATAACAAAAGCCTATCGGATGGTGTGGGCGAACCGCACTTAACGGCTTTAAAAAAGATAGAAGACATTTCGTACAAGAAGATTTATAACTATCAAACAGTGGTAGAAATTGAAGTAGCAGGATATCAAATAATCAGCGGATTGCTTGAAGAATTTGTGCCGGCCATTGTATCAAACGACAAATCACATTACCACAAGAAACTATTGGCATTAATGCCCGCTCAGTTTCATACCGATGAAGATAATTTATACGCCAAAGTGCAAAGCGTGGTTGATTTTATCTCAGGGATGACGGATTTATACGCCATCGAAATGTACCGCAAAATCAAAGGTATTTCAATACCTACTATTAAATAAACCTGCTAAATCTTACCTTTGTAATAAGAAAAACCCTTTACTTTCCGTTACCTAAAGGTATTATTCTAAAAAACTTGATAACAGGGTGAACCGTACAACACTGCTAAAACTTGCTACCCTTTGCATGGCCTTGCTGGGCTTTGCATTTGCGCGTGCGCAGGAGTTAAAATTTGATTATAACCTGTTGGATAATCCCACCAAAAACAAAAAGCAGTTTGAAACCCTTTTTAAAACCCTTGAAACTAAAAAGGTAAACCCCAAAGCCCAAAAAGATGCCATTGCACTAGAAAACGGTTATGCAGCCAGCAAAATAAAGGATGCCGAGGCTTGGAAAAAACTAAAAGCGAAAAACAAAGCCGTACAAATTGAGGTAGTATATACTAAATACCCCAAAGACCTTGAGTTTTGGCTAACCCCCTACCATAACCTGTTGGCTGACCGTTTAAAAGCCCTTTTTGAGATTGACCCCGACCTGAACGACAAAGACATTAAGTTTTTTGTGGTGCTGCAAACCGAGTGCGAAACTGATGAGCAAGCCCGCAAAATGTGGCACGGCATATTAATCCGCTACCGCCCCTTAACTGCAAAAGAAATTAAAGAAAAAGAAGCGATTGAAAGCGAAGACGGGGATGCCGAAGCTACTCCCGGAGCCCCCAGCGGTTTCAGCACGGTACAGCGTTTTATAAAAAGTGTGGGCGGTATGTATGATTCTGTAATATACAAAGTACTTGACCGAAATACACAGTGGCAAAATGCACTGATTGTAAGTGATTGGACAGGTAGTAACTACCAATATGCTGCACAAAGCATCTACTGGCACATGCTTAACCCCACCAAAAGCGGGATAAAGTACTTTTCGTTTTTCAACGACGGTGATGCCACTCCTGAATTTGAAAAGAAAGTAGGCCAAACAGGCGGTTTATACTTTGCCCCGGCCGTAAAATCAAGAAAAGTGGTGAGTGCCTTTCAAACCAGCATGCGTAAAGGATTGGGAGGAGAAATACCTGAAAACGATGCCGAAGCCGTTGTTAAATCCATCGAAGCATTTCCTGATGCTGAACATGTGATACTGGTGGCTGATAATAGCCCCTTTAGAGATTTTGAACTGATTGATAAAATAAAAAGTCCGGTGCATGTAATATTGCAAGGGGCAGAGTGGGGTATTAACCCGCAATACATTAATATGGCTTATCTTACCGGCGGCTCCTTACATACTTCAAAAGCCGATTATCCTGCCGAGTTTTTTGCCAAAGGTGATACCCTGATAAAGATTGACGGTTTCAGCTTTTCGTTAAATACCACTTATAACCTGTATCAGTGCCAAAACAAACAAATCTGTCAGGATTTGGAGGCGATTATTCTAAAAAAAGAAGCTGAAACATTGGAAGAATTAAAAACTAAACCCGGCTACCGCGGCATGCACAAAGACAAAAAAGTGAGCGGGTTTGATAAGTTTTTTCATTGGCTTTTCGGGGGCTAACTAACCCATTTGTGCCGTTTACTATTTGGCTAAATTTTTTCGCCGTTTTCTTAAATTTTTAGGATAATTTTACTTCTTGCTACCGCAACAAAAAGTAAATTATGAAAATCCTCCGCGTATTTTTCACCCTGCTTATAACAGGCAGTTTTTTAGTATTCACCGCACAATCATGCATCAAAAAGAATGAACCTTCGCCCGAAGATTACGAAACAGGCGAAGACGTTGGGTACACAGTAAGTTTATTAACCAACATTTACGACGCTGCTTTGGATGCCGCCCAAACAATAGCTGCATCGCCTGCTGCGCTGCCTACAATCTTTCCGTCTGATGTAACTATAGCTTACAGCGACTCGTTATATACAGATGGTGATGGTATTGAATATGAAGTAGCTTTCAGAAGTATCGACAGTATCAATTTAAGCGGGGGAACGCATTGCGTTGATGAACGTATAAGAGCGGGTTCGTTTTTTATCAGCCAAACAAAACCTATCAACGAAGTAGGTGCCGTGCTAACGTTAACCTTAAGTAATGACAATAGAATACACTACGTGGGAAACGGTTCAGACATGATTAGATTTAACGGTACTATTGTGATAACACGATCTGGTGTAAAAACCTTTTCAATTACAACAAATGTGGATGCAAAATACAAAAACGGTAAAGTACATATTGAAACGGGTGAGGAACGAAAAGAAGTATCAAATATTGGGCAAGGCATTTGGAATGCTGTGTACGAGGTAACCGGATCGGGAAAAGGGATAACCCGCGAAGGCAGTAACTTTACTTTTTTTGTAGCCACGGTACTTCAAAAAAATATACAGCCTATATGCTCAAGAACATACGTACAGGGCATGATTGAGGTAAAAAACACCACTGAAAATGCAAATGTTACTATAAACTTCGACCCTCAATTTAATAAGGAATGTGACCGTTTGTTTGCCGTATCGTTAACAAATGGTCAAGCTAAAACATATAAAATTAATTAATTATCAGCTTTTTACAGCCCATTGTTGATTAAAATGACTTTTATCTTCAATCAAATTTTATAAACTTTGTACTTGGTATTTTTAGCGCCAAATATTCCCACATAAGAAAACAATATGAAAAAAGTCATTCTTTCCGTAGCTGCTCTTGCCTCACTATCTGCAATAGTTGCTACATCTTCATGCACAAAAGTTGAAGAGGAAATCAAAAACACTACCACAACTGCCGAAGACATTACCCGCACAGAAACTTACCTTGCTTCTGTATTCAATATCACTACTGATGTAGCCGCTACTGACGGTCGTTTAAGCAAAACCGGCAGTAACTTGTTGCCCGCCGGTGTTGAAGTACAGTTTACAGACTCATCATTTACTGATGGTGACGATGTTGAATATTTTGTTGACTTTGGCGCATTGCCCGGCAAACTTTGTCAAGATGGCGTTACCCGCGCCGGACGTGTGGATGTGAAACAATCAAAACGCTTTAGCGAAATTGGATGTATAGTAGAAATTAACCTACCTGATGCTAACAACTTTCAAGTGAGCACTACAGGCGGTATGACCAAATTAACAGGTAAAGCAATTATTACCCGTTTAGCAGCTAACAAAACAAACTTGAAAATTCAAGGCGGTAAAGCCGAAAACGCTACCGATGGTACTGTAACTTTTGACTCTGATAAAGACATGGTGACAGAAGAATTAGGTGCTCCAGGTATTGTTGATGATGTTTTTAAAGGTTTTGGAAGCGGTAGCGGTACCAACACCAAAGGCAAACCTTACACTTGGAAAACTAAAGATACAATGGTTAAAATTGAGCAACCTAATTGCTCATTCCCAATAAAAGGAATTATTGAGTTAACCTCAGAAAAAAGCACTTACGTTGTTGATTTTGAACCCGATGGTGGCGCTTGTGATAAGAAAGTAGTTATCACTTTACCTAACGGCACAAAAGTTCCTAAGACTTTCTAACCAACCTATAAACCAATTTTATAATGCAAAGCCCCTTTTAATCGAAGGGGCTTTTTTATTTACCCCCAATTGGTGCTAATTTGCAATGCTTGCAAACACACAACACAATTAGATTATTACTGCTTCCGCTTTCGTGGATATACGGGGGCATACTGGCACTTCGCAATTGGTTTTTTGATAACGGGCTAAACAAAAGTTTCCGTTTCGATTATCCTGTTATCAGCGTAGGCAATCTCTCAACAGGAGGTACCGGAAAAACCCCGCATATTGAGTTTTTGGCTAAACTGCTGAAAGACAAATATGCTGTAGGCGTTGTAAGTCGTGGTTATGGCCGCAAAACCAAAGGATTTTTTATAGTAAATGAAACCAGCACCGCTACCGAATTAGGCGATGAGCCCTTACAAATAAAACTCAACCATCCGCAAATACAAGTAGCGGTGGGCGAGCAACGCATATTGGCCATTCCTTCGCTACTAAATGAAGCCCCTGAAACACAAGTGGTATTATTGGATGATGCTTACCAGCACCGCTATGTTAAACCCGGCCTCAACATTTTGCTGAGCGACTACAGCCGTATGTTTTACGATGATTTTGTACTGCCCGCCGGAAACTTACGTGAGTTTAGAAAGGGTTACCGCAGAGCCGACGTGATTGTGGTAACCAAATGCCCTCCAAACATTAGTAACGAACAAAAGCAGCAAATTATCTCACGTATAAAGCCCCGCAAGCATCAGCAGGTATTTTTTACGTGGCTAAACTACGGCACTCCCTACAAAATGGGCAACTCTTCGGAAATACTTAAAGAGATGGCACATAAAAGTGTACTGTTTTTTGGGGGCATAGCCAATACAAAGCCTGTGGAGCTGTACCTTGCCGCCAACACTGCAAGCTATGAAGTGAAACCACTTGCCGACCATTATAATTATACCCTTGAGGCATTAAAAGAGATTGAAACCGCGTTCACTGCTTGGGGGAAATCTAACAAAGTATTACTCACCACTCAAAAAGATGCCGTGAAGCTGATGCTAGGTGGGCTAAAAGATATTGCTGAAAAACTGCCTTTGTATGTGCTGCCGATAGAGATTGGGATGAGTGATAACGAAAAACAGCAATTTGCATCAGTAGTTGAAACTTATATCCAAAAAGAGTTGTCTATTAATTAAACAAACCCAAACGTATGAAGCGTACCTTAAAATTTATATGTCTTTTAGTATTGCAAAGCTTGGCTTTATTAGCTTTTGCGCAACACAAAAAGTTTAACATGGTGCAGCTATCGCGTTGGGATAATGACAGCCTTAGCACCATAGGCTTGCAAAGCTTTAACGACGTTTGGGGCTGGTACGATACGGTAAAAAAACGCGAATACGCAATTGTGGGAACGGTAGACAGTACTTACTTTTTTGATGTTACCAACCCGTTTGCCACCCCTATAAAATGTGATGCTGAAGCAGGCCGTTCAGGTTTTTCAATTTGGCGCGATTATGATACATACAGCCATTACTGCTATGCTGTGCAAGATGCTAACGTTGGCGCATTGCAGATATTTGATATGAGCTACCTGCCCGATTCGGTGCACAAAGTATATCAAAGCGATTCGTTGTTATACCGCAGTCATACCATATTCAGGTCGGGGGATAAGTTGTATTGCAACAGTGCTACTACCCGCAACGGTACCCGCAGGGCTTCGCAGATACTATCACTGGCCAACCCTGAAAACCCTACGCTGGCAGGTATTATTACTCCGCCTATTTTTGGAGGTACTGCCGCGTTTAACTTTTGCCACGATACCTACGTACGCAATGATACTGCCTATTGCTCAGGCGAAACCAGCGGTCTGTATATTTTTGATGTGCGCAACCCCGCTAACCCAAAATACTTGGCGGCCATCACTGATTACCCCGAAAAAGGTTATAACCACAGTTCTTGGACTACTGACGACGGAAAGTATATATTTTTTACGGACGAGAACCACGGCTTGGGCATCAAGGCTTATGATATTGACAACTTTGCCAACATGGATTTCCAATCGGTGTTCCGCTCTAATCCCGGAGCTATCGCCCACAACCCCTATATCAAAGGAAACTTCTTATACGTATCGTATTACGAAGACGGTGTATATGTATTTGATATCCGTAACCCTAAAAACCCTCAAGTAGTAGCTTATTACGATACCCACCCACAAAACAACGAAGGACAATATCGCGGTTTTTACGGCTGTTGGTCGGTTTACCCGTTCCTACCTTCGGGTATTGTGCTGGCTTTAGACCAAACAAACGGTTTGTTTGTATTGAAGGCCGACGCCACCATATCTGTAGAAGAATTGGGAGTTGAAACATTTAATGTGTACCCCAACCCTTTGAACAGTGATAACCTTAGCGTGAGCTTATTGAACCATGATGAACGCGAGGTAACGGTTACCATTACTGATGCATTGGGAGTTGAGCTATACCGCAGCCAACAAACAGTTGAAGAGGGTTTGAATAATTTATCGGTACAGATGCCCCAAGGGGCTAAGGCAGGCATATATTTTGTAACAATTACGGGCAGAATTAGCAATATTTGCAAAAAAATACTGAAACCGTAAAAGTTATTAATGCCGCAACCTACCGCCCGTATTTTGTATAAATTCCTTTTAGTAGTATTAGCAACGGGCTTTAGCCTTGTAGCCAACGCACAGCTTACAGAGCGGTACTCAACCATTAATATACTGCCCATGCAAAACCTGTTTTATGCAGTGGATAGTATGTACCACCCCGATACCGTACCTCCCCGCTTCCAGCAATACCATCCCCTTTTCAGAAACGAAGTAGCCTTTCTAAGTCAGGGTAATATTGTGTCGGCATCACAATCGCTTATTTTTAATGCCGAACGGGAAAGCGGTTTAGACATAGGTTTGCAGCAACCGTATAGCTACTTTTTATTTTCACCCCAAAACATAAATATGTATAAGGTACGCCGTGCCTATACTGATTTGGTATATACACAAGGTGCGGGTGAATTAATAGGTATCAAAGCCCTGCATACCCAAAACATACAGCCTAATTGGAATATAGGGATTGATTATAACCGCATAAAAAGCGACGGTTTTCAACTGCGTCAGCGCACCAGCGTTTATAATACCCGTTTTTTTAACTGGTACCATAGCCGTGATGAACGCTACCACCTGATTATAACCGCTACCTGGAACCGTTTGCGTAACGAGGAAAACGGCGGGCTGAAAAGCGATTCGGCGTTTGAAAACTCAACCGCGCTAAGCCAGTTTCCCGTTAGATTAGGGGACGATATTGACAAGGTTCGTAACTACATCAAAACCAACGATTACCGCATTACCAATATGCTGCGCTTGGGGCCTAAAAAACAGGTGAAATATTACCAACCCGAGGCTATGACGTATGAGTTGGATACGCAACAAACATTAATACCAACGTATGTAGTAGCACACCAATTTGCCTACAACACCAATCGATATTTGTTTAGAGACGACAGCTACGATACCAATACTTATTACCCGTACACGTTTTTGAATGATGAACGTACTTTCGACTCGATACAGCACAATGTAATCAGTAATTCTATCACTATTAGTAACGGCCCGTTTATGGGCTACCTGCGTGATACCTTGCCTGTGAAACGCTGGCTGATGCTAAGTGCAACGGGCGGATACGATTACCACTTTATAGCATGGCAAACTACTACTAATGCACGCTACAACAATACCTATGTTGGGGGCAGTATATCATCAAACCCATACATAGCGGCGGCGGTTAAGTTTAATGCAGAAGGTCGTTTTTGGTTAACAGGCTACAACCAAGCTGATTATAAGCTAAAAGGCCGTTTGGATATTGATTTTGGGGCATTTGTTTTAGAAGGCGGGGCACTTTTTCAGGCCTACCGTCCGCAAATCACCCAGTACTTTTTTGTAGGCAACCATGCTTATTGGAAAAACGATTTTGATAAAACCTTTGTAAACACACTTTCGGCTACGTTGCGCACTGAACGTTTAAAAAACAACTATCACCTTACCTTCAAACAACAGTTAGTAAACAACTATATCTACTTTGACAGTACACTAACCGCAAGACAAGAGGCAAAAGCAGTAATCATCACATCTGTAAACTTTAAAAAACGCTTTCAAGCCGGTAAGTTCTTTTTAGACAACAACATTACTGCCCAGTTTACTAATAACGAAGACATATTGAGGCTACCTGCCCTTTCAACTTGGAACTCGCTTTATTTCCAAAGTTATATGTTCAAAAAGGCTATGTACGCTCAAATAGGGGTTGATTTCTTCTATTACTCACAGGTAACGGCCAATACTTTCGACCCTGAAACCAAGCAATTCTACATTCAAAATAAGGTGGATATCGGAAACTATCCCTGGTTTGATGTGTTCATCAACGGACACGTACGCAATTTTACCCTATCTGCCAAAATGGAACACGTAACCGCAGGCTTCTTTGGCCGCAGGTATTACGCCATGCCCCACCAACCCATGCACGGCAGGGTATTCAGGCTGGGCATCTCTTGGAAGTTTTTTGATTAATAGAATAGGGTAACTCTTACGAGGGATTGAAATCCCTCGTTGTTACAATTACCGTCTGCAAATGGACTTAAGTCCATTTGCAGACGGTAATTTTGAAAGAATGGGGTTTTAACCCCGTTACAATCAGTTTCCCATTTTTTTAACATATGTAAAACCTTGACGTATGGCTAAACTTCAACTTTGCACCTACAAAACCATTCGATAAAATTATGAAAGCAACCATAGTAGGTGCAGGAATTGCAGGACTTACCACAGCCATCGCATTACAGCAAAAAGGGATAGAAGTTGAGATTTTTGAGGCTGCCCCTCAAATACAACCCGTAGGTGCAGGGTTGGCTCTTGCGGCAAACGCTATGCAAGCCTTTTATAAATTAGGGATTGCTGATGCCATTATAGCAAAAGGTCGAAAGCTGCCTTCGTTTTCATTTTACAATCATCGCGGTAAATTATTAAACACTACTAATAGCATTGAGCTGGGCAAAAAATACGGGATAGATAACTTTACCATCCACAGGGCAGCATTGCACAGCGCCTTGTTAGAACAATTGGGCGAAATACCCGTACATCTTTCAAAAAGAGCGGTAGGCTTTACCCAAAAAGGTAATCTTATTACCCTGCAATTTACCGATGGCAGCAGCCACATTACTCAATGCCTTATTGTTGCTGACGGGATAAACTCCCCTATTCGCAAGCAGTTACTTCCCACCAGCCAACCCCGCTATGCAGGTTATGTATGTTGGCGTGCAGTAATAAACAGTAACGGTTTTGATTGGAGCGAAACTTCGGAAACGTTTGGCCCAAAGGGGCGATTTGGGATTACTCCGTTGGCAAACAACCAACTATACTGGTATGCTTGTACCAACGCACCAAAGGACAGTAAACACTACGCTAATTATAACAACGAAGATTTACGCAAACACTTTGCAGGCTATCATCACCCCATAAAAGAAATACTTGACCGCACCGAAGACAACGCGCTTATTTACGGGCCTATTATTGATTTGGCACCCCTTGATAAATTTGCCTTTGGCAACATTTTACTGATTGGTGATGCCGCCCATGCAACAACACCCAACTTAGGGCAAGGTGCCTGCCAAGCTATTGAAGATGCTGTAGTACTGGCTGATGAAATGGCGAAAACAACTGTGTATCAAAATGCCTTTGTAAATTTTGAGCAACGCAGGTTGGAGCGCACCCGATATATTACATTACAATCAAGAAAGGTGGGTGAAGTAGCCCAATGGCAAAACCCTGTGCTGGGATGGGTACGCGACAGAATAATGAAGAATATGCCCCAAAGCACCAAGGATAAGCAGTTTGCAAAACTGTTTGCTGTTGATTTTTAACCAAAAGGAAATAGCGGCAACTCGGCCACCTCTTTTACTGCGCTGTTTTGCTTATCAATTTTAATGTAGTGATGGCTCACACCGTTGCTCACCATTATATAATCAATCCCCAAACCGTAAGTGTACACAGCAGCCTGTGTAAAAACCGCTGCATTAATAGATACCGTAGGGGCTTTGCACTCTACCAATAAAGCGGGCTGGCCGTTGCGCCCAAACACCACAATATCGGCGCGGCGGCTACGCCCCAACACGTTTATGCCCTTTTCAACCCCAATAAGGTGTGGGGGTACGTTTTTATCTGTTACCAAAAAGTGGATAATATGCTGGCGCACCCATTCCTCGGGCGTTAGCACCACATATTTCCTTCTCACCTCATCAAAAATTAGTTTTCTTTGTGCCTCGGCTTTCACCTTGTACTCAAAAGGGGGAAGGTTTAACTGATACATAGCGCTTTTTCAAAAATACTTCAAATAATACAATGGCAACAGCAGCATCTGCATCGTTTGATAAAATAATGGCTTCGTTAAAAGCACGCAAATTCTCACCCGTGTATTTTTTACAGGGTGAAGAAAGCTATTTTATTGATGCGGTAGTTGATTACATAGAGGATAATGTGCTGAGCGAAGGCGAACGCGGTTTTAACCAAACCGTGTTTTACGGCAAGGAAACCGATATGATGACGGTGGTAATGGCCGCGCGCAGGTTTCCGATGATGAGCGATTATCAGGTGATTATTGTGAAGGAAGCCCAAAACCTGAAAGACTTTGATAAGTTGGAAAGTTACCTTGCTAACCCCGTGAGCAGTACTATTTTGGTGTTTGCCTACAAGGGCAAAAAACTGGATAAGCGTACCAAAACGGCTAAACTGCTTGCCAACTTTGAGTTTTTAGACTCAGCCAAGTTATACGAGAACCAAATACCTGCCTGGGTAACGGATTATTTACGTGGTAAAGGCTATACCATGAACGAACGTGCACAAGCATTGGTGGCTCAATCGCTGGGAAATGATTTGGGCAAAATAGCTAACGAGCTAGATAAAATGCTGCTGAACCTTGCCGGTGGGCCGGTAAAACATATTACCGAAAAGGAAGTAGAGGAAAACATCGGTATCAGCAAAGACTATAATGTATTTGAGTTGCAGGACGCTATTGGCAGGCGCAACTTTACCAAAGCTATTGAGATTGTAGATTACTTTTCGGCCTCTAAAAACCAAAATGCTAACTTGGTGGTAATACTTCCGCAACTGTACTCTTTTTTCAGCAAGCTTTATAAAGTTCACTTTCTGACTGATAAAAGCAAAGAAAAAGTATGTAGTATTTTGGGTATTAACCCATTCTTTTTTAACGACTACATGAACTATTTTAAAAATTATTCGTCTATCAAGATTGAAAAGGTTTTTGCTACGCTATCCGAATTCGACTTAAAATCAAAAGGAGTGAACAATTCGGGCACGCCTGACGGTGAGTTGATGAAAGAGATGTTAGTGAAGATTTTTCATTAATAAATAATTAACATTTGTCGTTTTTTCTTATTTATTTGCCTAAAAAACACCCTCTAACCAATGAAAAGAGCTTTACTACTTTTATTATCAACGCTACCTGCCTTTGCTTTTGCACAAAGAAGCAGCGAAACTGATGCGGGGATAATTCCACAAAATCCCAATGGGATTGTCCCAACCCACATCGAACCATTCAAACCCACACGCCCAGTTACTTCTAACAGTTTCATGCGTAAATCGGGTCACCTGCCCTACAAATTTGATACTTTGGGCTTCACCTATTACGATTTGCAAACCAATGCTTCTGTAGGTAACCGTGTGTTGGTGCATGCCGATGGAAAAGTATCGGTAGCATGGACGTATTCGCCCGATGGAACTACTGAGTTTCCATTGCGCGGTAGTGCATACAACCATTACAATGGTACTTCTTGGGGTGCCCCTCCAACCAGCCGTATCGAAACCAACCTGCGTTTGGGTTGGCCAAGTATTGGTGTATTGCCCGGAAACAAAGAGTATGTTATTTCTCACTTTGCTACCAGCGGCGGTTTGCACGTAATGACCAACGATGCGATTGGCGGCAGCAACTGGACTACAGGTCCTCGTGTGCTAACTATTGCAGGTGGTAAGCCAATTTGGAACCGTGCAGATAACAACGGTAACACCATCCACGTACTTACTAATTACTCTGACTCAGCAGCTTCTACTGATCCTCCAAACATTCGTGTTGACGGTATGTTGTTGCCAACTACTTACTCACGCAGCACCGATGGCGGTCAAACTTGGAGTACTGCATTAAGCATGTTGCCCGGGTATGATACCAGCCGTTATTTACGCGGCGGCGGCGACCAATACGCCATTGATGCCAACGGTAACAATGTGGCTATTGTAATTGCCGACAACCTTGGCGGTGACGTTTCTCTTTGGAAGAGTAGCGATAACGGACAAACCTTTACCAAAATAATTGTAGATACGTTTGCGTTTGCACCTTACAAAACTGATAAAGTGATTGGCTCTAACGTTCCTACTAACGACGGTTCAGTTGATGTGGTGATGGATAACAACGGATATGCCCACGTATTTTGGGGATACTCTGAGGTTACTAAAAACCACCCAAGTGCCGACTCTTCATTCTTTACTCCCGCATCAAACCGCATTATGTACTGGGGCGAGCAAAACAATGTAAAACGTATTATTGGCGGTATGATGGATATGAACGGTGATACACAACTAACCGTAGCATACGGTACTCCACGTTCATTGGGTGCTAATAACACTTTGCCACGTTTGCAAGATAGTTTGGGTACTGTTGATCTTATTTCGGTAGCTCGCTACGGTAATACTTCATTGGCTACCATGCCCAGCGCTATGGTTGATGCACAAGGTCGTATTTTCTGTGTGTACTCTGCACCACTTGAAGGCGATTTGTACGCTTCTAACGAAGCCCGCGAAACTTCTAACTACCGTGATTTGTTTATCACCTTCTCTACGGACGGTGGTTTAACTTGGGCCGACCCACAAAACATTTCTCAAGGCCACGGTTTTGAAGATGTGTTTGGTTGTGTAGGTAAAACCATAGTAAACAACGTATTGCACGTAATTTGGCAACGCGACGAAATACCCGGTACTAACCTTCAGAATAACTCAAGCGATGGTTCTCACCCAACTGTAAACAACGTTATTCTTCATGCTTCTATACCTGTACAAGCCATTATCAACAACCAAATTGGTCTTGGCCCAGGTGTAAGCGTAGAAGAGATTGACCAACCCAACGTATACATCACCAACGGTTTCTATCCAAACCCTACCAGCAATGGTGGCGAAGTAGAAATATTCTTGACTGAAACCAGCCCTGTTACTTTAACTGTAACCAACTTGTTAGGTCAAACCGTTGCTACCCAAGATTTGGGCAAGCAAGCTCCCGGTAATACCACTGTTAAAGTAGCTACCGATAACTTTGCTGCCGGTGTGTACATGTACAACATCTCAACCGGAAAATACGCTGTTAGCGGTAAAATGGTTGTAACCAAATAATACCTCGGTACATACAGGTATAAAATACTTAATCCAAACTAAGCAAAACCCCGTCTGAAATCAGACGGGGTTTTTTAATGCTTTTAGAAACAGGATTAAAATCCTGTTCTATTAAAAAGCAGGACTTAAGTCCTTCACAATATGGTAATTGTAACAGAATGGGGTTTCAACCCCTTACTTTTGAGACAGCCACATTTATATTTTAATTCAACCCTTCCATGCCTTCTTCATCGTCGGCGGTAAAGCGGTTGGGGTCTATAAAACTGCTAAACAGGTCTTTAAATCGGTTGCCTTGCACCAACTCGTTTTTGCTAAGTCGGCTGTACTCTGCCAGTCCGTGCAATACAAACTCCATGTACAGCAGCCGTTCATCCTGCGATAGTTTAGGGAACTGCTTTTTCACAAAGTCTTCCAAACCCTCAACGGCTTGTAATGCAGCCCAATATTCTTTTTGGGTAGCGTTGTTCATTATATCCAGCACGTTTTCATCGGCAAACCAATGAGCAATGGTAGCGTAGGGGTCGGCCTGTGTGGGGGCGTTTTTCTTTTTCAGCTTTTCAGGGCTGGGGAAATATTGCGTAAGCAATGTACGGATGGCCTTACCAATAAGGTTTTGCGCCACAATATGCGCGCCTTCCTGCTCACCTTCATACACCAATTCTACCTTACCGGTAATGGCAGGAACCACCCCGGCAAAATCGCTGATACGTACGGTAGTTTCTTTATCGCCTGAAAGCAATATGCGCCTTTCAGCCGTGCTGATAAGGTTTTCGTAAGCACTTATGCTCAAACGTGCCGATACACCGCTTTTGGGGTCAATGTATTCGCTGTTGCGAGCTTCAAAGCCAATTTGCTCCAATAGTTCTTGCGCCAGTTGGGGCACTTTTATGTTTTCCTGTCCGCTATTGCGTTTAGCCTCTTGCTGGGTAATGGCAATAGCCGTTTGCACATCTTTGGGGTAGTGGGTAATAATTTGGCTGCCGATACGGTCTTTAAGCGGGGTAACAATACTACCTCGGTTGGTATAGTCTTCTGGGTTGGCCGTAAACACAAACTGAATATCCAACGGCATACGTAGTTTAAAACCGCGTATTTGTATATCGCCTTCCTGCAAAATATTAAACAGGGCTACCTGTATGCGGGGTTGCAAATCGGGCAACTCATTAATAACAAAGATGCTGCGGTTGCTACGGGGAATTATCCCGAAATGTATTACCCTTTCGTCGCTATAACTTAGTTTTAGGGTAGCCGCTTTAATAGGGTCCACATCACCGATAAGATCGGCCACGCTCACATCGGGAGTCGCCAGTTTTTCTCCGTAACGTTCGCTGCGGTGCAGCCATTCTATGGGAGTATCGTCTCCTTTTTCAGCAATCAAATCAATGGCATAACGCGAAATTGGGTGGAAGGGGTCGTCGTTAATCTCACTGCCGGCCACCAATGGGATGTACTCGTCCAGCAAATTCACCATTTGGCGGGCGATACGGGTTTTTGCCTGTCCGCGCAACCCCAGCAGGTTAATGTTATGTTTTGAAAGAATAGCCCGCTCAATTTCGGGTATTACGGTATGCTCATACCCTATAATCCCTTCAAAAACGTTTTCTTTCTTCTTAATCTTTACGATTAGGTTTGAACGAAGCTCATCTTTAACAGATTTATAGGTATAGCCTTGTTTTTTTAGTTCTCCTAAGGTTGTTGGTTTTGTCATCTTATTTATGTTGTTGGTTGATGGTTGTTTGTTGTTAGATTTTTTAAACCATCATTGTACAGTTATTTCAATTTTTGGTAGTAGTTAATAAAGCCGTTCAGTAATTTTTTACCTGTTGTGATTTTGTCAAGGATTATTTCTAAAGTCTCTTGGTTAATGAATTGTTGGTCAAACGCAAGGTACACTTGGGTTTCTAACTCGTATTGTGAACCTCGGGCAATAAAAAAGAATTGTAATGAGTCTTTAGTATGGTTTCTTCCCAATCCCTCAGCAATGTTTGAAGGGATAGAAACAGCACTTCTTCTTATTTGGCTTGTTAAACCATATAATTCCTCTTTTGAGAACGATTTAGTAGTGGTGTAAATTAAGTTTACTAACTCCCTACTTTGTTTCCAAACATCCAATTCTGTGTATGATGTATATTCTTTCATTACCAACAACAATCAACTAAAAACCAACAACGTTTAACGTACAGTCTTCCTCCTATTTCTTTCAAAATCTTCAAAAATGTAGTTGCCAAGGCCTTTCAGGCTGGTATAAAATGCACGGCCGTTGTTTACTCGGGTAAACTCTTCTACAAACTGTTGCAAGTACTGGTCTTTGGCTATCATAAAAGTGGTAATGGGTATCTTTACCCTGCGGCACTGTGCAGCCATGTTCAGCGTTTTGTTTATGATTTTACGGTCGAGGCCAAAACTGTTCTGGTAATAGCCTTTCGGCTCCTTCAGGCAGGTAGGCTTACCGTCGGTAATCATAAAAATCTGTTTATTAGGGTTTTTACGTCGGCGTAAAATATCCATTGCCAGTTCCAAACCTGCCACTGTGTTCGTATGGTAAGGCCCTACCTGCAAGTATGGCAGGTCTTTAATCTCCACCTTCCAGGCATCGTTGCCAAATACAATAATATCCAGCGTGTCTTTGGGATAGCGGGTGGTTATCAATTCTGCCAGTGCCATTGCCACCTTTTTGGCAGGAGTAATGCGGTCTTCACCGTACAAAATCATACTGTGGCTTATATCTATCATCAGCACCGTACTGGTTTGGGCTTTAAACTCCTGTTCCACCACTTCCAAGTCACCTTCGGTAAGTTTAAAGTCATCCGTGCCATGATTAACCTGTGCATTCTTAATGGATTGCGTCATCGATATCTGGTCAAGCCCATCGCCAAACCTAAACTCACGGGTGTCAGAGCTTGGCTCATCCCCCTTGCCTGTAAACTGGGTTTTGTGGTTGCCCTGTTTCGATTTTTTCAGCTTCCCAAAAATCTGGTCGAGAGAGTCTTTGCGGATTGTTTGTTCAGTTTTCGAGGTGATGGCAAAGCCGCCATTACCATCGTTATCGTCCTGTATGTAGCCCAACCGTTTCAGGTCTTCAATAAAATCGCCCATACCATACTCATTGGTCGTGAGTTGGTATTCGCGATCCAACTGGTTCATCCAGTCCAACGATTCGGCTACGTCGCCGCTGGTATATACCAACAGTTCCTTAAATATGCTAAACAGCTTATCAAAAGTACTTTGGTCGTTTTTGGGTGTGTGTTTGCTAAATCTGTATCCTAACATTTCAGTTATCTGTTATTTGTTATCAGGTAGTCAATTAGCAGTATTTACAGATAACAGCTAACCGATAACGGTAAACTGCTACACCAAAAATAATGCAGCTTTTGGCTTTGGCAGTTAAATTAATGTTTAAACAATATGGCATAAATTTGGTTTATCATTAAGTGAATATATTTTTGTACAACTATGGTAACTAAAGTAACAGACGCTGAGTTTTTTGACGAACTAAAGAATAATGATAAAGTGGCGGTGAAGTTTTATGCAGATTGGTGCGGTAACTGCCGCCTGTTTGCCCCTAAATTTAACCGCATGAGCGAGAAAGATGAATACAAAGGAATTAAGTTTTTGGACGTAAATGCTGAAACTAACCCCGAAGCCCGCAAGTTAGTAGGTGTTAAAAACCTGCCTACGTTTGCTGTGTTTAAAGACGGCGAATTGGTAGTGGCTGATTTCACTTCGAAAGAAGAGGCAGTAGAGAAGATGGTGCAACAAATAGCGTAATGATTTTATGAAACTACCCATCATAAAAAAACTGGTTGAAACATACACCGTTGAGCAATTGATGGCCGCAGAGGCTTCTATTGCTGAAGGCAATACTCCGGCCATTGAAATTGAAGGGGAAGATGAGGGCGAACAGCTTACCCATGCATTTGCTGCTATGACCATTAAACAAGATATGGAGCAAAACGGCAAAGACCTTAAAACAGCACTACGCGACTATACCAATCGCGTACGTGAGTGTTTAAACTAATATTAGATAATTTATTATACAACGGGCTGTTCCTACACATGGGGCAGCTCGTTTTGTTTTTATTACAAAGCTTTTTGCAGCTCAGCATTAGTCTTTCCCAACACGGGATGCACAAAATCTGGGTTTAACTCAACCAGTAAATCCAGTGTAAACTTGCGTTGGTGCAAGTAGGGGTGGGGTATGGTCAGGCGTTCGTCTTCAAAAATCATATCCCCGCAATACAAAACATCAATGTCTAAGGTGCGCGGCCCCCATTTTTCAGTTCGCACCCTTCCCAGTTTGTTTTCAATAGCCTGTGTTTTATCCAGCAAATCCAATGGTTCCAGAGCGGTTTCAATCTCAAGGGCCATGTTATAAAAATCGGGTTGGTCGGTTTTGCCCCAAGCTGCGGTTTGGTGCACGGTTGTTTTGGCTGTAATACTTCCTATCGTATCCTCAATCAATCCAAGGGCATTTATCAAATAAGCAATGCTGTCGCCTTGGTTGCTGCCCAGCAGCAGGGTATATTTTATTAGCGAATCCAAGTTATATCTCGTATTTTTGGGCTACTGTATGGATAACCTCATCTACCTCGCAATCTTAGTTATTTTATCGATTATATCGAGCGCTTGGAAAAAGAAAAACCAAGAGAAAGAGAATGCGCCCAATGATGCCGACCTTGAGGAAGAAATACGCCGCATGGCCGAACGGTTTATGGGTAAGCAGGAAGAACCCCGCAATACTCCGCCTGTTGAGACCTATCAGCCGGCCAAACCAATAACTCCAAGCTATGAAAGCTTTGACGAGTATGCCGGTGATGAACGTTACAGCCGCTACGAAGAGAAATACACCCAACGCAGGATAGACTATAGCGAAGAGGATATTAAGCAGGTGGAAGAAAGACACGAAAGCTATAAACGACCTGAATATGCGTTACCTTTTGATAACTACGACCAAAAATCAATAGAATCAATGCAGAAAGGCAAAGAGTTGCATAGCCTGATGTACGATGACGCGACAAAACCCCACGCCGAAGCAAAAATTGAGAAACATGTGTTGTTTGAAGATTTTGACCCCCGCAAGGCAATTATATATGCCGAGATATTAAAACGCCCCGAATATTAATCGGGTACTATTTAAGCCTTGTCCACGTAGTTTCTTTCGAAACAAATCCAGCTGAACCTTTCAACACCAACGTGTTTTTATCTTTCATAGTAGCGGTACAATCAAGATACGTATCGCGCTTAGGCAGGTAAATTTTACCGGTGTAAGCACCGTCAGCATACACTAGATTGGTAATAATCTTTTTACCGATTAGCTCAGTTTTAGCAGCATTGGTAATGGTTCCCTGGTACACTGTGCCGCTTTTGGTTATTTTAATCCGTTTGCTTTTTTCATCGTCCATCCATTCGCCCACAATATCATCCGCAGTATCGGTTCTTATAAAGGGGCCGCCTGATTTTACCGCTCCTATTAAATTAACCGAAAGCACTTCTAAAAATAGCACCAGCATCACCAAATTAATTTTAATCAATTGTGTTTTCATACGTTCTAATGTTTAATCAAAGGTGGCTAAAGGCATAAAAAAGCGCATAAAAAAAGGGGCAAAACGTCCTGTTTTGCCCCTCAAATGTACCTATCTCTATTTCCAGTTTTTCAATTCAATAAACTCAGGTTTTCTGGGCGAAAGACTTTGCAAGTTTTTATCAATCAGTTGTTGTGCGCACAGCAACGATTCTCCCGTTAAACCCAGCACTTTTGTATTGATAGAGTTTAAACCGTCAGCAGTATTGCGGCAATACAAATACTTTTCAAACTTCCAGCCTCCAAATGGTGATGTACTGCTATACAAGGCAATTTCCTGCCCAAATGCGGCTGTTTGGCTCACCATGTAGTAGATGCCGTCGTAATTAAACACGGTATAATAATCGTTTACATTGTGGTGTATGGGTTTTGCCTGGGCAATGTCTTCCAGCCAATTTCCTTCTTCACAAAACTTCCATGTTTGTAATAGGCTGCCACCATCAACACGCGCCACAAACGATTCTTTATCAAGGCCGTTATTGCGGGCACCGTAGATATAAACGTGGTTATCGGTTTGCAATAGCGACGACCCGAATAAAATATCGGAGTAACAAACGCTAACTTGGTTTAATACGGAGTAAGTAACAGAATCTAATACCACTACATCAACACCGCGGTGGGCAAAGTCGAACGTGCCGCTACCTGTACGCTCCCATAACGATACAACCAGTTCTATTGTACCGTTATGGTATTGGCCGGCATTAATACTGTACCAGCTATAACTATTTGGTGGGCTTAGCAAATCAACAGGTGAGCTTGAAGCACCCCTGAATACCATTTGCGACTTCATGTTGTTTTCTACCACCAAACAGTTAGCAATAGTTTTTGGGCCGGAGGGTGAACTAACAACGGCATTGTTTACAAACCAAAGCGCGTTTCCGGCACTGTTAGAAATACGACCCGTTATCTCGCCAGCAATTAATTGTGTAGAATTATTGTCGAACAGAAAATCATAGGTATTACTGGTATACACCTGCACCGCAGGGTCGCCGCAACGGTTGGGCATCGGCATATTATCGTCGGTTTTGCAGGCCGTTTGCAGTAAACACGTTACTGCAAATACTACTAAAAGGAGTTTTTTTGTTTTCATAGGTTTATGTCTCTGCGTAATTCAAACTGTAACACAGGTTTATCTATCAAATAGTAGGTAGTATAATGTTTATCCAAATTCATTGTTTTATTTGTTATACTGACAGCCAAACAGGTACCTTTCGCGGCTTCTAACATTCCACCAATTTTATAAAAAGGGTAAATAAAGGGGGCTTCACCCTGCGCCCTTATTAGGTTACAGTCTATTTCAGCAAGCAAATAAAAATTTTTATAAAGCACTTGTTTTAGCTGGGCATTAATTGTGAAACCACCCACCCACTGCTTATCATACTCGGTAAAAACAGCCCATTGACTAAAAGGACGGTTGAGGAAACTTAGCGGATATACATTATCGCCAATATAATTCAGCCCCGGCCCTTTGGCTGTATCGCGGTAATGGGTATTGGTTTCTTTGCGCAGGCTGTGGTTAAACCCGCCGCCGTAGTAACGGTATTCAACACCGTAACTAAGGGTGGTGTTTTTGCTGCTTAGTTTGCCGCGTACCCCGGCTAAAAAGGCAACATTCAGCGCGGCATCTACATCTAAGCTGCTGTTGCGGTAGCCGGTTTCAACATACCAACGCGTATTGGCAGAGTGTATGGCAGCAGTAAAATACTTTACCCCATCATCATCGGGTCTGCTTTCATATTTTTGACGACCTATCCCCACTTCTGCTTGCCAGCGTTTGCTCAGTCTCAACTCTTTAAAACCGGCCTTGTAATCAATCACCCCGTCAATATTAAGCCCGATGCCAAACTGCAAATCGGTAATCCGTTCAGTACAGTACTCACAAACAGTTTACGCCATTGAAGGCTGCCCTCAAGGGCTTGTATATCCATGTTATACAATGTTAGCCCTTCGTTTTTGCGGTAGTTTTCGTGGGTACCAATACGGGCATGAATTTTCAAACTATCGGCACCCTTAAACAAGGGCACTGTTTTGTTGTAGGCCGCATGATAACGCGCCAAAAAGGCAAGGGCCAACGTATTATAAGGCGCAAATGAAAACCCCCGATGGTCGGCAGTTAACGAACCATATAGTTGTAGCGATGGAGTGATATCTGCCCACGTGTGGAAGGTAAAATAAGACGCTCCATGACCCAACGGGTTATCGGGCAATTCACCTTCGTGCAAGCCCCAAACATCGGTAAGGTGGGGTTCTTGCGGCCTGCGTTTATTCAAATAATCGGGTAATACAACCTTGGGTTTTTCACCACCGCTCATTTGGTGGTAAAATCCGCCGCTAACATCAAACCTGAATTTGGGCGGCTTTTGGGCAGTATCCGCAGGTTGGGCAAAAACAACTATCCGCCCCGCCAGCAATCCTGCAATTAGTAACGCCAGTAATCGTATTGTTTTCATACACTGCAAAACTATAAGTACGGTATTTAGTAGGTAAGGATTTTTGAGTTGAAGCGGGCAATGTGCCCATCGTAATACCAATTAGCTATCCACTCCCTCAAGCCATAACAAAAATGCCCCCGATTTGGCTTTGCTCACCACAATAGGTTCGGGCACATCCGTGTGGAGGTGGGCCACCAGCTTGCGACCAAAAAAACGTTCCACCGATTTTATGGCATTGCGGCTAAGCAGACATTGCCTGTTGGCTCTGAAAAAATCATCAGGGTTGGCAAGTGTTTCAAGCTCGTCAATGGTTTTTGCCAAAAAGTATTGTTGCCCGCTGTGCAGTTTGGTAATAACAATGCCCTGTTGGTAATAAAAATAGGCTACCTCACTGTACTTAAGGGGGATAATCTTCTCTTTATAATGCACCAACAAGGTTTTGTTAGAGCTTGCCTTCATTTTGCCAATTAGTTGCGATACCAAATCATATCCGTTAGTATCAGCAGCTCCAAACATATTTTCAAAGCGGACTAATTTATCCAGCGATTTTTCAAGTTTTGCACCGTCAATAGGCTTTAGCAGGTAATCAATGCCGTTGGTTTCAAAAGCCTTAATAGCGTACTCATCATACGCCGTACAAAAAATAATAGGGCAGGTGGGTTTCACCTGCTCAAAAATCCTGAAACTGGTAGCATCGGCCAGTTGTATATCACTAAAGATCAAATCGGGCATTGGGTTGGCCGCAAACCACTCAATGGCATCTTCAGCGCCCGGTATTATATCCAGCACCTGCCACTCGGGGCGCAGTTTTATCAGCAGTTGCTTCAGTTCCTGCGCGGGTTTGCGTTCATCCTCAATTATCAATACTTTCATTATAAAAGGGGTACTAATACTTTAAATAAATGGGGGGTATGCTCAATTATCACCTCTTTACCGGCAAACAGGCGGTAGCGTTGGCAAAGATTGTTTAGTCCGATACCCGACCCTCTTTCAAGGGTTTCTTTGGGTCGGTAGTTATTCTCAACAACTATGTAGCCGTCGGCATCATAAATGTTTATCTGTAAAGGTTTGGTGTACGAAAGCACGTTGTGCTTCACAGCATTTTCAACCAGTAATTGTATAGCCAAGGGCAATATTTTGCCGTTTCGGGCTTCTTCGCTAATAGTAATGGCAAACGATACCCCTTCCTCAAACCTTGATTGAAGGATATAAATGTACGAGTTGATAAAACTCAACTCCTGCTCAAGCAGCACCTCGTTTTGTTCTTGAAACTGCAATACATAGCGGTAAACATCAGATAATTTGATGATGTATTGTTTTACATTGGTATCAGTAGAAAGCGATGATAGGTTGCTGAGCGAATTGAACAAAAAATGCGGACTTATTTGTTGTCGTAATGAGGCCAACTCAGCTTTTAAACTTTCTTGTTTCAGGTATTCGTTTTCAAGTTTTGATTGTTGCAGGGCAAACAGCATTTTGAAGTAATACACCACAAAAAAGGTAAAAGCACTAATGAGCAGCGAGCGGAAGAAGTAGATGCCCGTTAGCTGCTGGGTATTCATTTCTCTTGAAAATAGAATGCCTAACGGTAATGTTGCAACCAGTTTGTATAGGTAGGTAAATGTAAGGGTAAATACCAAGCCGGCAATAATGGCAATGCTGCCCGTTAGTATCGACCTTTTTGTGCCTGATTTTTGAAGTATGAAATGATGAACGAGCCAATTGCCAAGCAAATTTGTAAACAAGAAAAGGAAACTTTCAAAGCTTATGTTAACATTATCAAAATCGAAGCGGATAAGGCGCGGAACGGTAGCAAGCGCAGCTATTGAGGCCGAGAAGATAATCCCTGTTTTAATATTATAGCCTTTTAGCATATTGCAAAACTTATGCTTTTAGCTCAAAACAGCTACCAAAATAGTTATAAAGCTACCTTTTTTGTGTACCAAACGGGCAAGGTTTTAAGGTAAAACTTTTAAAACCAACCCAACGCAAATTATTACCTTTGGGGCTGTATGCTTGCGCAACTAAAGGTTCAAAATTTTGCACTGATAAAAAACCTTAACACACAGTTCCATCCGCAAATGAATATTATAACGGGTGAAACGGGTGCCGGAAAATCAATATTACTGGGAGCACTGGGGCTTATTTTGGGCGACAGGGCCGATGTGAAGTCATTGGGTAGCTTGGATGAGAAATGTGTGGTTGAAGGAATATTTGATATTAAGGGCTACGGGCTTGAGGAGTTTTTTGCCGAAAACGAACTGGATTACGACAATACTACCATTATCCGCCGCGAAATAACCGAATCGGGCAAATCGAGGGCGTTTATCAACGATACTCCTGTACAACTTACTGTGTTGAAAGAGTTGGGCAACCAGCTTGTATCAGTTCATAGCCAACATGAAACATTGGGGTTGAATGATAAAACCTTTCAGCTTTCTGTAGTTGATTCATTCGCAGGGCATTTTTCGTTATTAAAAGAATACAAAGAAATATTCCGTACGTATAAACAGGCAGAGTCGAAACTAAAGGCGTTGCAGGCCGAAGAAGAGGCTGCAAAACGCGATATTGACTATTCAACCTTTTTATACAATGAGCTGGCGGACGCGACCTTGTTGCCCGACGAATTGGAGCAATTAGAGAAGGAGCAAGAGTTATTAAGCCACGCCGAAGAAATACGTCAGAACTCACTAAACGCCTTCCATTTGCTTACAGAAGGTGAAATGCCTGTGGTGGATTTGCTAAACCAAACCAAAACACTGGTGGCAAGTGCGGGCAAAAACGATGAACGACTGGCCTTACTGGCACAACGTATTGACAGCACTTTGATTGAGCTGAAAGATGTAGCCAATGAACTGAACACCATAAGCGATACGGTGCAGGCCGATGATGAGCGGTTGTATAACATTAACCAACGGTTACAACTGTTGTATAATCTGCTGAAAAAGCATCAATGCGAAACCACGGCACAACTGATAGAAATACAGTATCAGTTGGCTGATAAGCTGGATGCTGCGGGGGGCAGGGATGAAGAAATTCAGCACCTTACCCAAACGTGCGAACAGTTGAAAAAGCAGCTTACAGAAATGGCAGCTACACTAAGTAATAACCGCCTTGCGCAAGCCCAGCCTATACAGCAAAATGTGGCGCAGGTATTGGCACAGGTGGGTATGCCCAATGCAAAAATTGAAGTGGGTATTACCCCGTTGCCCGAAGGTGACTTAAATGAAACAGGAGCTGATGTTGTGAACTTCCTGTTTTCATCAAATCCGGGCAGTGCGTTGCAACCGCTTAATAAAGTGGCATCAGGTGGTGAGCTTTCGCGCCTTATGCTGGCTATAAAATCGCTGGTAGCTGATAATGTAAAACTGCCCACGCTTATTTTTGATGAAATTGATACTGGGATATCAGGTGAAGTAGCCGGAAAAACAGGCCGTGTGATGAAAACGTTGGCGCAAAACCATCAGGTAATCAGTGTTACTCACTTACCTCAAATTGCAGGTACTGGGCACCGACACTTTTTTGTTTATAAAGAAGTAAAAAACAATACTACCGAAACTCAGTTGAAACAGCTGAGTGAAACCGAAAGGGTAGAGGAAATAGCAAAAATGATTAGCGGCGATACCCCAAGCGATTCAGCAAGGGCAAGTGCGCGTGAGTTATTAACCATGAATTAAATTCAGTTTGCTAAAGCAATAATAAATTAGAATTTAATGTTGTACAGCAAAAGAAAGAAGTTTTGATAAATATGCTGGTTTTACAAAAGTTTGCGGTAGAAAAATAACTATTAATTAATCAACCCTTACCTGACTCCAATTCTCGCCCTTAATAATACGGTTGAGTTGGGTGATTGATATCCCAAACTGTTTAGCAATAAGGCGGGGACGAGTCTTGTTTTTTTGCACCTGTTTTTTAATCACCTTTACTTTGGCTTCGTTCAGCTTATAATTACCCTTATTACGGTTTTCAATATTATTCCGTATCACGTTAGGGTTTGTAGCATTGTGCTTATTTACTTCGTCTTGGGTAGCCCACAGCAAGTTATTAATATGGTTGTTTTCTTTGTCGTGGTCTTTATGGATTACAAAAGCACGTCCTGTATCTTCATTGGGCAGAAAATATTGTGCTACCAAGCGGTGTATAAGAAAACTCTGGTCTTTTAAATTACCATTGGCATCCAGCAGCTTTGTTTTAAAAACCTTATAACCCGCAGAAGATGTGCCTTTTATCAGCCTTCCCGTAGCACTATATGCATAGCTTTTCACACGACCATAGTTAGATACTTCGTAAACCGGGTGCGAAGGATACCCTGAAAACTCAATCTCCTTCCAAATTTCTCCGGGGTAATTCTCTGTGCCGCCCATTACTCTTCCTTAAATTAAAAAACTACTTATTGGTTTGAAAATAAACTCGAATTTCAGCCGGTTAAGTGTTTTATACCATAGTATTTATATAAATGGCGGTATTATTATTTAACCAACAATGCTCGCGTTGTAAATAATGGGTAAACGGAGGCGATACCTTTTAGGCACTAAGCACCTCTATTGTATATATTTGCAGTATGTGGAAGCAAAAGTTGGATAAGATGTGGGCAGGAGGGGTAATGGGGTTGTTTTTGCCCGTGTTTGTATATACAGGAATATATTTGAGGCATTATGCTGATTTGCCCCCGCTTGATTTTATGAAAGAGGCTATATACTTGGGTTTAATGCCCCGTTTGCTCAGCATATCGCTGATAATAAACCTAGCCTCGTTTTTCTTGTTGTATCTGTTTAAATACGAAATGGCACCTAGGGGGATTATCCTATCCACCATGTTGTGGGGTGCAGTAATAGTGTACTTTAAGTTTCTTGTATAAGAAAGTAGGGGCGAGAAAGGAGAAATTTAATTACAGGTTTTAATACCGTCGTACTTGGCTCCGTTAGCAGGGTCGGCCTCTTTCAAAATTTCTACTACCTTGTTTTTATCCGCAGTAAGTGCTTTGCAGTAGATATTAATAATCTCGTCTCGTTTAGCATTAAACCAAACCTTTAGCAGCATTGAGTTAGGCATTACCTTGGCCACCTTTTGCAATAGTTGCAACGATGTAGTTATTTGCAACCGGGCCTCTTCTACTGAAGAACTCATCACATCCATGCCTTTTATATGGTATTTGTAATACGCCTCGCGCACGGGTTTAAAACGGTCGCTCAATATATTTTCAATCAGCCAGTAACGGTTTTTATTACCACCATCAGCAGTTTGCCAACCAGATATGCCGCGTTGCTGTGCCGCAAGCATAATAGCATTAGCTTTGTTAAAATAATCAGTCCCACCCTCCAGTTTAAACGAGTCACCGTCAAGACCTAATACAATATAAATGTAATAGGCAACTAACGATGTAAGGTTGTTGCTGTATTGGCCTTCGGCAAAATCCATCGGCTGAAAATCAATGTATTCAAATTGCCACGAAGGGTCTTCCTGATTAATTAATACCGTATTGTACGAAGTATTATAAACAGGGCGGCTGGCTTGTATTTGGGCAGTTGCTTTAAATGAGCTAGAGGCATTATCAAACTCCGTTACATTAATAATAAGGCTCCACTCAATCCGCTCGTTGGTTTGCGTTTTCTCAGCACTCCATTTGCGGTTATTAATAAACTCGCTGATAGATACCTCAAGATTTTTGAACCGTTGGGTATTGGCCACTTGTATTTGTGAGTATAAAACCTGCACCCGGCAGTTAAAATCCTGCGCAAAGGTTATACAGGGTAAAATAAGCAATACTAACCAAAGAATCTTTTTCATCACAGCAACGAAATAATTTTATCTACTATATCCACCGCCACCGCTGTTTTGCTTTTCAGTTCAAAATCGGTACGGGTATTATTTTTGTCAATAATAACAATTTTATTGGTATCAACGCCAAAACCTGCCCCCTCATCCCGCATGGAGTTAAGAACGATAAAGTCGAGGTTTTTATTTTTCAGTTTCTCTTGTGCGTGTTCTAATTCATTATTGGTTTCAAGCGCAAACCCAATAAGCAATTGGCCGGCTGGTTTAGTTGCCCCCAATTGTTTCAGGATATCAGGTGTCTTCACCAACTTCAGGGTCATTTCTTCCCCGGCTTTTTTAATTTTTTCTTCGGCTACACTCTCCGGTGAATAATCAGCAACAGCTGCGGCCATCACAACAATATCCTGCGAGGCAGCATGTGATATACAGGCATCATACATTTGCTTGGCAGAGGTAACATTTACACGTGTGATATTGGGGTGAGTGATGTGTTGCTGCGAAGGGCCTGCCACCAGTGTTACCTGTGCACCCTTTTCAGCAAGTTGTAAGGCAATGGCAAAACCCATTTTACCGCTGGAGTGGTTGCCTATAAACCTCACAGGGTCGATATTTTCATACGTTGGTCCTGCACTCACCATCGCTTTTTTATCCTTAAGCGGTTGGTTGGTGCCAAAGTAATTACGCAGAAAAGCAACAATCTCTTCGGGTTCAGCCATTCGGCCAACACCGTTGAGTCCGCTGGCAAGCTCACCGTTTCCGGGCGGTATTAGTTCGTTACCGTACGATTGCAAGGCGGCAATATTAGCAGCTGTTGCAGGGTGTCGGTACATATCCAAATCCATAGCGGGAGCAAAAAAAACAGGGCAGCGTGCCGATAGGTAGGTGGCCAACAACAGGCTATCGCAAAGGCCTTGAGCCATTTTAGCCATTGTATTTGCCGATGCAGGGGCTATTACCATGGCATCACCCCACAACCCTAAATCAACATGGTTGTTCCATTCGCCCGTATCGCCGTTTTTAAATTGACTCAACACAGGGTTTTTTGATAGGGTAGATAAGGTAAGCGGTGTAATAAACTCTTGCGAGGCGGCGGTCATTACCACCTTTACTTCAGCCCCTTCTTTAACAAGTAAACGGGTAAGTATTGCCGCTTTGTAGGCTGCAATACTACCCGTTATACCTAAAATAATTTTTTTGCCCGAAAGCATTATTGTTCTTTGTTGGGGTTTCTGTGGTAAACCTTACCGCCAAGAAACTCTTCAGTAGCAATAACGGTTGGTTTTGGAAGTTTTTCGTAGTAAGTAGAAATTTCTATCTGCTCACGATTTTCAAAAACTTCTTCAAGGGTATCGTTATCAGTAGCAAACTCAGAAAGTTTGTTGTGTAACTCTTCTTTTATCTGCGACGAAATTTGGTTAGCCCTTTTGGCAATAATTACAAGACTTTCGTACAGGTTACCGGTTGGATTTTCAAGATCCCTAACATCGCGGGGAATTGTTGAACCGGGCACGTTTGATTTAACTATCATAATGTATTAAAGTGGTTTTTTCTAATTTGAAGTTGTTAATTTATCGAGTTTCTGCTGCACTTTTACGGCATATTTCTTGGCCTGTTTTGCATAAAACCCATCAGGAAATTTCGAAATGTAATCCGCAAGGTCGCCTTTAATTTTATTAAAAGCTTCCATCTTTTTTGCCTCATCACCTTGGTCGGCAAGTTCGTACTCAGTAATGATGTTTAAAAAGTCAAGTTCTTCAATTCTGCGTTGTGCTCTTTCAGCATAACTTTTTGCATCGCTCAAATATTCGCCGGTAGGGTAAACTTCTTTATAGGCCTTGTATGAAGTAATCACATCGCCATAGCGCTCCTTCTTTTTCTTATCAATACTTTGCTCAGCGTATTTGTAAGCGGCCTTTATTATTAGGTACTCAGATTCTTCTTTTTCTTTTTCGCCCAAATCAGGAAAATCTTTAAGCAGGTTTTTAAACGAAACCATTGCCGCTTTATAATCCTCTATGTTGTAATAAAGCTTAGCAGCTTTGTAAGCTTTTAGCTGTAACCTGCCCCTGCATTCATCAATCAGTTGATTACATTTTTCAACGTATTTACTTTGTGGATAAACGTTTACAAACAACTGAAACTCATCAATGGCTTTGTAAGTGAATGATGGGTCTAGATTAAACGGATATGCTTCAATATAGGTACAATAAGCATACATATAATAGCATTCTTCTGCCCACTGGCTGTTTGTGTAGGTTTCGAAAAAATTCCTGAAGTGGAAGGCTGCCGTGGGTATTTCAGCCAGATGGTATTTACAGTAAGTGTAGTAATAATATACCTGCTCAGCGCGCAATGTGCCGCGGTATGTTTGCAATAAATCGTCGAACAGTTGGCCAGCTTTGTAGTAGTCCTTTTTTTCGTAGTACTTCATAGCGGCTTCGAACTTAGCCTCGCTATCGCCCGACTTCATCAGTTTTGAAAATTTGCTGCAAGAACTTACCAGAAGCCCCAATAGCACAATTATCAGCGGTTTTGTTATGTATTTGCTTAAAAGCATTGACCTGCAAAGGTAATATTTAGTATCGTTATTTTCCAACGTAATGTTGCCCCTTGTTATTGCAATAAAAATGCCTTTGTGGTTTCCCAACCACAAAGGCCACCAAAGAGCTATGAATTGCTATTGCTATATGGGTACTGCAACGCAGCAAATATGGTATGCGGGTATAAATAAAACGTTAAGAGAGAGTTACGTACACAAAAACTAACTATTTTATATGCAGTTAAACTTTTTTAACAAATAGTTGCATTTCACACACCGCAGTTTATATCTTTGCCGTCCTTTAAATTTTTAAAAGGGGGATTAGCTCAGCTGGCTAGAGCGCTTGCATGGCATGCAAGAGGTCATCGGTTCGACTCCGTTATCCTCCACAAAATTCAAATCCCGCCCCAAAGCGGGATTTTTTGTTTATACAATTTCAAAAAGAGGAGCTATTTGATTTATGATTCGCCAACGCTACAATAGTGTTATTGTGGCTTAACTCCTTTCAAATAGAATTAAAAATTATAAATATTTTACTCAAAATGTAAAAGATAAAAATTTAAGTGCTCTTATATTTGAATATAAATTTTGTCTATGAAACCTATTCAATTGCTCATAGTGATTAATCTATTTGTTCATTTTTCTTTTGGCCAAAGTATTCCATTTAAAGGTAATGCTAAAGTTTTAGAGTGTTCATTGCCTAACAAGGTTATCAAGTTTGACCTCATTAGTGAAGAAGGAAATGATTTTATTATTACTCTTCCAATTGACGGCACAACCAAAATAGTTGATAAAAAAGGTAAGCCCATTGATATTAAAGATATATTACCTGGAACGTCAGTTGAGCTACAAGGGGAAAAGGTTAATTACAAAACTCAAGTAAAAGAAGTTAAAATATTGACCCCTTGGATTGGTGAAGAAATTGAACTTGACGGGGTATTTGAAGCCTATAATGTAGAAACAAAAATTGCTACTGTTGACGGACAAAAAGTAAAACTGGGTGAAGGTGTAGTAATTAAAGGGATATCCAAATTTAAAGGCAGTAAGTATTCCCTGTTTTCAGATGTATCATTCGGCAATTTTATAGAGTGTAAGGGACTGCGGGATGCAAGCGGTACGATAATAGCGACTAAAGCTAGCGTAAGTGAAAACGAATACGATAAATATGACAAAGAGTTAAGAAGTGCGTTGGAAGGGGAGTTTTCAGATGAACACTTGACTCCGTTAACAGTGCCTAAAGAGTTGGAAAAATATACCAATTCATTGCACGGTGGATACGTTCGTTTTGGTGATGCGAAATTTAAGCTTTTAGACAACCTTAAAGTGCAGGCTTATGTGAGTTACGTTGGCAACAAGGTTGTGCCGCAATGGCAAAAGGATATACCCTTTGACGCCCCTGAAAGATTAAGATTCCGTTTTTACGTAATAGAGAACCCTACATTTAACGCCTTTGCTCTTCCAAATGGGATGGTATTCGTTCATACAGGTTTACTGGCAGTATTAGATAATGAAGCACAATTGGCAGCAGTGCTTGGACACGAGGCAGCACATGCTACTTACGAACATGCAAAAGAAAGATATGAGATACAGCAGAAAAGGGAAAAAGTATTTGAAATTGGGGAAACAGCATTAAACTTAGCACTTCAAAATATCCCTGATGCCGATATTAAACTGGCAAGACTGCTTACTTCAGACCTTGCCCAGGATGGTATTCAAGCTACAATTGATATGGCAAAAGCAATCACAAGTTTACCACCACAAACTAAAGAAGCATTAAAAGGATTGTACTTGGGTATTAAAGGTATCGCCTCAAACGGCCATAGCCAGGATAGAGAAAATCAGTCAGACCGTGTGGGTTTGTTTTATATGCAACAGGCGGGATACGATCCCAGACAAGCAGCCGAAGTATGGAGAAAATTCATGGACACTACCGCTAAAACAAGTGTAGTTGATACTTTACATAACATTGCAAAAGAGTGGATGATAACAGCAGACATGTATCCTTATAAAAATCCATTGCAATCTGCCGGTGATTATGTAATTGGCAAAATGGCTGAAAAGCTGCTGGATAACTGGTTCAGTTCACACCCCAAAGCAAAAACGAGGTATAGAAATATCAATTTATTGGTGGCAACAAATTATAATACCAGTGAAAAAGATGAGGGTATAGTAGGTGAGGAGGAATATAAGGAGATTAAAAAGTTGGTGACTACCGGATTAAAAAAGAGAAAATGATTATGCGTTACATCATTATTTTTGTATTGCTAACTGCATTTAATTGGCTTTTCGCACAGAATAATTCTACTTCATATGCTTCACCTAAAGATTTGTATAGGAGGTTTCAATTTGAAGTTTCTGCAAATCAATTAAAATCGTTAAAAACAGGTATATTGGTTGAGGAAAATGAATTTATTTATTTTGAAATTCAGGGGAAAATTAGAACGGAAAACAATGGTAATGAATTATTTGGCGATGGTTCAACTAATTCAGGACTTAAAACTCAAAAGTACTTGAACATTCCTCTCGGTTCCTTAGTATGTATACAGCCAAATGTAGATACTGTTTGGGCACGTAAAATGTTTGTCTCACCTCTTAATGGTATTGATGAAACGATATATAAGACTTTGGTTGAACCTGCGAAACTCGTAGGTTCCTATTTAACATACTTACCAGGCAATTATTTTATTTCAAAAAAATCGAGTGAAATTTTACTCGAAATAAATGATAGTACCCCATTAGACAATAAAGGAAAGTTTTCAGTAGAAATATATACAATAAAACTAAATGCACATTTAAGTAGAAACATATTTAATAATTGTCCCTATCGGGAACCTAAATTAGACATGAAAAAATATGTTGACTGTCAAAATTATAAATGGAGTAAAGAAACAGCTTTGTCATCGTGGTATCATGGAGTTAATGATGCATTTAGAGGTGAAGATGATAATTCTGGCTGTCAATGCGTTTATGACTCAGACCTACTTATTGTCGAGCATAAGCATGAAGGCAGTTTTGATATCGGATTTTGGGAGTTTAAGGGAAATTTAAATTCTGTATTAGCCAAACATCGACATCTAATTTTAGACGTAATCCCACATGATGTTTTTATAGGGAAGTTTGGTACTTTAAAATATAATATTACCAATATTTATTGTAATTCTGTACCTACCCTTTTCCTCATCGATGTTTCCGGTAGCATGAGCCAAGACGACAAAATAGGCCAAGCTACACAGTCAGCATTAAGCACTATTGATAATATTAAAACCGACGCAAAACGGTCTTCAAAAAAGCCTGAAATAGGAATTATGGTTTTTTCGGGAAGCTGTGTTGCTAACCCTACTCAATTAATACAACCTTTTTCACAAAATTTGGATGAGGTTAAAAAGAGTATAGGTAAAATACCATCACCTAATGGTGAAACACCATTGCCTCAAGCCATCGCAGTTGCAGAGCAAGAGTTGGAGAATCGTGTTAACCAGTCCGGTCAATGCGGAACATTGATCATTCTTAGTGATGGTCAAAGTACCTGTGGCGCAATACGTCCATCAAATAGTTACGTAGGGAAATATACCAAACAAGTTTGTGGACAGACAGGCAAACAAGGAAGTAAAAATTTTACGTACTATACCGTAGGGTTTGGGTTGCAGCCGGGTTCCGTTGCCGAAAGGGATTTGCAGTATTTGGCCTTTACAAGCGGCGGAAAGTATTTTAATGCGCAGGATCAATACCAGCTTACCCGATCTTTACAAAAGATAAACCGGATTTACGCATCTAAAACAACCGCACAATCAAATCTAAACGATATCAATTCCCTCGAATTGTTTAATTCCGGAGTTTATTTTATTAATACCCAACAGTATGATACTGCTTTGATAATCTTTAAGAAATTTGTAGCCTCAAACCCCTCAGATAGTGCTGGATTATACAATTATGCATTAATGTGTGAGGCAAATGAGCGTTATAAATCAGCTGCAAAGTACTATGAGCAGTACTTACAAGTTGCTGTAGCGGATGAAAACAAGGCCTCCATTCAAGAGCGCATAGAAACGATGCGTAAAGATTATGATATTTATGTATCCTATGTTAAACAAGTAATTCAAAGCGACCTTGCATACCTGGAGCAACACTTTAACCAGCTGCAAAGAACACCTAACGCCGTACCCCTTGCAGGTGAGTTTTCAGGGTTTATAGAAGAAAAACAGCCATTTTATGCTCTATTAGCTGAAACACTTGAAATGGATGAGCAATGGCTAAAACAATACTCGAAGGAAATTTCACAGGCGTTGAAAGATGCTACCTATTTTCTTTCCAAAAAACCACAACAGTGGGATTTGGATGGTATTTCAATGATAGGGAATGTATATGAGCCGCTTAGTCGATTGGCAAAGAAAATGGCTAACTAAGAATAACTATGTTTTGATAATCAGTTTTTTATTTAAAACTGGTTCGACAATTTGTCCGTTATCCTCCACTCAATAATCATAAGCCTTTCAGCAGATTTTGCCGAAAGGCTTTTTTTGTTTCTACACATCAGGGTTATCAGCACCATTTCTCACTTAAACGTAATGCTTTAGACGCTATTTTTAGTTATGTTAAAAGAGATAATTTAGGAATTACGTATTTCGGTTTACATTTACTTAACATCATCTAATCGAACACGGAGATTAAGCTTTCCCTTTTGCTTAAAATATTGATGTTTTGTTTCTATAGATTACACCGATGTTGACCGTGTGATTTGTTCTATTAATTTTTGCTATTGCAATATGGTACGGAACATTTTTTTACAATCAAAAACTCCTTAATCATTGATGCATAGGCAGCATCTCAAAGATTTCTAACCCCTAATGTACAATAAATTTTATTGTTCTGCCGATGTAATCTGCTAATGGTTTATAGTGTTTTCAATTGTCCAATTGTCTAAAAATATAAATGTCATTTTACACTACTCAAATGTTATTTTTTGTAAAATTTTTTACTATTTATTTAAAACAAAGTGTTTAGTTTGTACCTTCGTTTGCGCTTGTATTTAATAATTAAGCCTTTAGAACACGCGGTGATAAAACAAACCTTCCAAACACGGAAAGAGGAAAGGAGCCTAAAAAAACTGTACTTATTTGTGGTGGTTATGCTAATAGCCTCCATGGAAAGTGTTTATGGGCAATGCGATTCCACTGTGCCTGCCTTTGTTGCCGACTTAAGGGGAAATCCTGATAGTGTTTGGGTTAGTCCGAGCGTTTCAAGACAGGATAATTGTTGCGGTACCAGCAATCCCGATCGGTGTATTAAGTTTACAGTTTATCTTGATTCATTATCTCAAGGTATTCGCTTTGATTTTCACTCAGGCGCAGTTCCCTCAGGGTCATTATTTTATCAGATAGGATGCGGCCCATCATACGCAGTTGGTGCAGATATTTGCTTAAACGGTGTAGGCCCTCACGTGCTCACTTTTTGTAAGCCGGGAAATAATCAAAACGAGTATAGTATAACAGCAATACCGGCACCACAAATTTCTCCGGGCATAACAGTTTCGATGGCATGCGTCGGGAGAATTAGCGTAAGCGGATTGGTTGAAGATAGTATTACATGGGAGTCTGTTCCCTACAATGCCACATATAATGGCTTTTTAAGTTGTACAACTGGCTGCGATAGTGTAACGGTTACTCCATCCGGCTCTTTCCCTGATTCTATAAGTTATAGGGCTTGCGGCCCAATTTTAGGGGGGTGCGCAGGCACCTCTTTTTGTGATACGGTGACCGTTTACTTTGTAACAAATTTAGGAGTACAGATTTTACCCCAAAATCCAACTATTTGCTTTGGAGATACAGCAACTACAATAACTGCTCACGGGACGGGGGGGCTAAAACCCTATAAATTTTATTGGAGCCACATAGGGGGGAGTGGTTTAGGGGATAGTGTGCAATATGTTGACACAGGAACCTATATCGTTTCTTTGCTCGACTCGTTAGGATGCTCCTTCGCAAGAGATACCGTAGTTGTTACAGGCTATTCGAGTAGTATTTTGGCCCATGCCGGTATTGATACTTTTGTTTGCCGAAGTGACGGGGTAATTCAGCTTAATGGCTCTGTGCAACAAGCAACAGGGGGGATTTGGTCAGGTAGCGGTACTTTTACTCCTTCATCAACAACACTAAATGCCAATTATACACTAAGTGCCACAGATTTATTATTAGGCCAAGCCACGTTAAGTTTGATTACGACGGGTAATGGTACGTGCCCTGCGGATACAGATATTGTAGTGATAACTGTTGAAGAAAATCCATTAGGTAATTTTACCGGCCCTGATACTGTTTGTCAGTTTGAAACTCACTCTTATTTAATAAGCCCTTCTTTAACAGACTCGATGTCATGGAGTGTTACAGGCGGTAGCATTGTGGGCACAAATGGACAGAATGAAGTATTTGTTAGATGGGATACAATTGGAATCGGAACAATTTCACTTTATCGTCGTTCAAACCAAACGTATTGTGATACAACAGTAATAGATTCCGTTTGGGTATTTGAGACCCCTATACCGGTAATATCGGGACCTGATTCCGCATGCGAATTCGAAACAGTAATATATTCATTGCCTTTTAATGCCGGACACACCTATTCATGGTCAGTTTCCGGCGGTGCCATTACAAGCGGTCAGTCAACCAATTCAATCAACGTCTTTTGGAATAGTTATGGTACAGGGATTATTTCAGTTTCTGTAACTAATGCAAACGGTTGTGACAGTACGGTGAGTGATAGCATTCTTATCGTTCAGAAGCCTACCTCTTCTATCAGCGGTTTTGATTCGTCGTGTAGCAATAAGATATATACCTATACGGTAGCCAACATTGCAGGAAATAGTTACAACTGGTCAATCTCAAACGGAACTTTAATTACCGGACAAAGCACTAACTCAGTAACTGTATTTTGGGATACAGTTGGAACAGGTGTGATTACGCTAACACAAACATCAGCTTTTGGCTGCGATAGCACCGTAGCCGATACAGTAGTTATATTATATACCCCTGCACCTGTCATCACAGGGCCTGATACAGCGTGCCATAATAGTATTATGAGGTATAGCGTACCCGCTGTTGATAATGATACTTATTCATGGTCTGTTAGTAATGGAACAATCGTTGCAGGGCAAGGCACCCGTCGTATAGATGTTCTTTGGGGTACAGCAGGAACAGGGACAATCACATTGACCCAAACCAGCCCCTTGGGATGCGATAGTACGGTCTCTTCTACCATTACTATTTTATATACCCCTGCCCCTGTAATAACAGGCACCGACACAGCGTGTCACAATAAGATCTACACCTACACAACGGCAAGCATAGGGGGAGATACTTACAACTGGTCAGTAACGAATGGAACGATAATAGCAGGTCAGGGAACCAACAGCATCGATGTGATGTTAGACACCGTGGGCAGCAGTGTAGTAACGGTTACCCAGACGAGCCCCTTGGGATGCGATAGTACGGTAAGAGATACAATCACGGTTATCTATACCCCGGTTCCGATTATCCTGGGCGACGACACGGCTTGTCACAATAAGATATATACCTATACGACCGCAAACATCGGTGGGGATACTTACAACTGGTCAGTAACGAACGGAACAATCATAGCAGGTCAGGGCACTAACAGCATCGATGTGATGTTAGACACCGTTGGCAACAGTGTAATAACAGTTACCCAAACCAGTCCCTTAGGTTGTGACAGTACTGTAAGAGATACAATAACAGTTATCTATACTCCTGCACCTGTTATCAGTGGTTCGGATACCAGCTGCCATAATAAGATACATAGTTATGCAGTTCCTTTTGTGGCAGGCGACACTTACAACTGGTCAGTAACAAACGGAACGATAATATCAGGCCAGGAGACTAACAGTGTAGATGTATTATGGGGTACAGCAGGAACAGGGACAATCACATTGACCCAAACCAGCCCCTTGGGCTGCGACAGCACAGTAAACAGCACCATTACTATTTTATATACCCCTGCCCCTGTGATAACAGGAGCGGACACAGCGTGTCACAATAAGATATATACTTACACAACGGCAAGCATAGGGGGAGACAGCTATAACTGGAGTGTAACGAACGGAACGATAATAGCAGGTCAGGGAACTAACAGCATCGATGTGATGTTAGACACCGTTGGCAGCAGTGTAGTAACGGTTACCCAAACGAGCCCCTTGGGATGTGATAGTACGGTAAGAGATACTATACGAGTTATCTATACCCCGGTTCCGATAATTTTGGGGGACGATACAACATGTCATAACAACATTTACACATACACCACAACCAACATCGCAGGAGACAGCTATAACTGGAGCACGGTCAATGGAACCATCATCTCAGGCCAGGGAACTAACAGTGTGGATGTGTTGTGGGGAACAGCAGGAACAGGGACAATCACATTGACCCAAACCAGCCCCTTGGGTTGCGACAGCACGGTCTCTTCTACCATTACTATTTTGTATACCCCTGCCCCTGTGATAACAGGAG
>OFDN01000307.1_pt1 | contig 42886 bp, 44 predicted proteins | sample 1520971 | NCBI WGS metagenome assembly OFDN01 (sample SAMEA94257418, study PRJEB24077) | hot springs metagenome | biome: Aquatic biome; feature: Geographical feature; material: Water | place: India | collected 2012-06-12 | depth 5 m | reverse complement strand
CAAGGAAGTCGTCGTCGATGCGGCGGTAAATCACATCCACCCTTTGCGGGCCTTGTGTGGTGCGCATATAGACGGCGTTATTACGGACAAACAAATCTTGGCCTTCTACCAGCTCGATACCCATTTGCTGGGCGAGGAAGGCATGTTCAAAGTAGGCGCTGTTGTAAGCACCTGGAGAAAGCAGGACCACGGTCGGGTCAGTGACGCCAGTTTGCGCTACTGAGCGCAAATTGTTCAACAACACATGCGGGTAATGCTCGACTGGCGCAATCGGATATTTTTTAAATAAATCCGGAAACAAGCGCATCATCATTTTGCGGTCTTCCAGCATATACGAGACGCCAGACGGCGTGCGCAAATTGTCTTCCAGCACATAAAACTGCGATTCGCTGGTGCGCACCAAATCAATGCCCGCTACATGCGCGTAGACTTGGTTGGGCACAGTCACGCCCACCATTTCTGGTCGATATTGTGCGTTAGTTAAGATGCTATGCGGGACAATGCCAGCCTTAATGATTTCTTGGTCATGATAAATATCATGCAAAAACATATTGAGTGCGCGCACGCGTTGCACGGCGCCTTTGGACAAATGTGCCCATTCACTGGCGGAAATCATGCGTGGAATCACATCAAACGGAATCAGGCGTTCGGCACCATCTTCTTCGCCATAGACGTTAAATGTAATGCCTACACGGCGGAACAATACTTCCGCTTCGGCGCGCTTCGCGGCTAGCTGTTGTGTCGGGACATCGCTTAACCAGCGGTTATACGCCTGGTAAATCGCGCGGACATTGCCCCCATAGCCCTGCATTTCATCAAAAAACTGTTTGGCCGGTTGCGTCATGATGCTGGACCTTTGCCTTGCTTGTAAAATTCAATTAAATAAGAGCAAGCCGTGTGCCAGCAAATAATAGTGTTTTAAATCATATTGTTATGGTTTTTAAGCGCTTACTATCAAAACAAAACGCACCATTTCGGTGCGTTTTGGAATCACGATTTTGGTGCAGCGTATGTGGTTTACTCAATATTCTGAATCTGCTCGCGCATTTGCTCAATGAGCACTTTGAGCTGCATAGAGACTTGGGTTGTTTCAATCGCAACCGATTTTGAGCCCAAGGTATTGGCTTCGCGGTTCATTTCCTGCATCAAAAAGTCCAGCTTTTTACCCATGGCGCCACCGGCCTGCAGAATACGGTCCATCTCAGTAATGTGCGATTGCAAGCGTGCCAGTTCTTCATCCACATCAATGCGCTGTGCATAGAGCACGATTTCCTGACGTACGCGGTCGTCATCTGCCTGCATGGCTTCGCGTAGTTTGGCCGTCAGTTTTTCCTGATACTGGCTCACCAGCGTGGGCAGCAGTGGTTTGACGATGCTGATTTGTTCGCGCACGCCTTGCAGGCGGTCGAGCAATACCTGTTTGAGTTTTTCGCCCTCACGCGCACGGGCGGCAATCAGTTCATCAATGCCCTGCGACAACCCGCTTTGCACGCTTTGTGCCATGGCCTCGGCATCTGCGGCTTCCGTTTGCAAGACGCCGGGCAGTTTGAACACGTCGACCAGGTTGATCGGTTGGGCTTGCGGAAAATGCTGTTGCAGCTCGCTGAGCGTTTGTGCAATCTGCGTCACCATGGCCGGGTTGAGTGAGAGCGTGGTCGCAGCGGCATCACTCTTGAGGCTCATGCGGCATTCCACTTTGCCACGGCCGAGGCGGGTTTGCAGTTGTTCGCGAATCAGCGCTTCAAACTGGCGCAAGCTGTCTTCAATTTTGACATTGAGCTCAAGGTAGCGATGATTCACTGCCCGCAGTTCAATCAGCAGCAGGCCGCCCGTAAATCGGGCTTCGCTCGCGGCAAAGCCGGTCATGCTTAAAATAGGTTGGTTGTTGGTTTTTTTTGTGGTCATTTTCGTGGCTACCTTGCGTCTCCGGGCAAACTGGACGATTGTATCAAATGCGCTATCGATATGCGAAAATAGCATTCAGATAAAAGAAACCTGTGCTGGTGGTGGTATCGCAAGGCATTGCATGCAGGTTTCCCTTAATAAAAGCCATGATTGTGTCGTTAAAGCGTTAGTGAAGCTCTCTAATAAATATGATTTTGCCTTGCCAGTCGGCACTGCGCTGCATGACTACACCATTACACGGGTGTTGAGTCTGGGCGGGTTTAGTTTCGTCTATTTGGCGCAAGACCTGCAAAAAAACACGGTGGCGATTAAAGAATACATGCCGGTAACGCTGGCTGAGCGTGACGAACACACGCATATCCGCTCCAACGGTAAAAACGAAGCTGCCTACAAACATGGCATGAAGTGCTTTTTTGAAGAGGGCCTGGCGCTGGCCAATATCGAGCACAAAAACATCGTGCGCGTGAAAAACTTCTTCCGTGCCAACAATACCGTTTATATGGTCATGAAATATGAGCGCGGCAAGTCGCTGCAAGATTACATCATGGCCTTGTCGCAACCGGTGCCGGAGAGCTTTTTGATCCGCATGTTTGTCGAGTTGCTCAATGGTTTGCGCGAGGTGCATACGCGCAAATTGCTGCATCTGGATATCAAACCGGCCAATATTTATATCCGTCTCGATGGCTCACCGATGCTGCTGGACTTCGGATCGGCGCGCCAGGCCTTGTCTGAAGTAACATTGGCGCCAACCTACACGCCGGGCTTTGCGCCGCCAGAGCAATATATAGACCGTAAACACCTGGGGCCATGGAGCGATATTTACAGCATCGGTGCCAGCATGTACGCCTGTTTGCAACGCGCATCGCCCGTCTCGGCCAATCTCAGGCTGAAAAATGATACGCTGGTGCCTGCGATGGAGCTGGGTAAACAGATATACTCTGAAAAATTGCTGGCGATTATTGATGAATGCATGCAGCTGGATTATTTATCACGGCCGCAAAGCGTGTTCTCATTACAGAAAAAAATGATCGGCATTCGCGTGGCAGAAGATCCGCGCGGGTCGCTGGTGGATAAAATCATCAAGGTGCTGAACAAACCGCTATGAAGTTCACCATTGCACAAGGCAGCCGCCAGGGGCCGCGGCCATATAATCAGGACAGGCTGGCGTATTCTTATCACAGGCATGCCATTTTTATGGTGTTGGCCGATGGCATGGGCGGCCACCAGCATGGCGATGTCGCCGCTGAAATCGCGGTCAAAACCATGATAGAGGCGTTTCAGCGCGAGTCGCAGCCCATGATTACCCAGCCAGCACAATTTTTACGTGAGCAAATTGCCCGCGCGCATGATGTGATTGAAAATGTGCGCTTGCAAAAGCGCTTGCTGGAGTCGCCCCGCACCACCATTGTCGTGGCGTTGATCCAGCACAACAAATTGTTTTGTGCGCATGTGGGCGATTCGCGCGCGTATCTCTACCGCAATGGGCTGGTCGAATTTCAGACCGAAGATCACTCGGTGGTGCAGTCGTTGTTACGTGAGGGAAAAATCACCGCTGATGAAGTAGACCATCACCCGCACCGTAATAAAATTTATAATTGCATTGGTGGCGATCGCGCACCGCAGGCTGAGTTGGCGGCGCCGATTCCGTTGCGTGAAGGCGATGTGATTATGCTGTGCTCGGATGGCGTGTGGAATGCGGTGCCAGAAATCAGCATGGCGCAGCATATGCTGGCGGCAGATATCAATGATGGTGTGGGCAGGCTGTTGGATGATGCGGATCACGCCAGCATCACGGTGGGCGATAATATGAGCGCGATTGCCTTGCAATGGGGGCAGCGCGTGACCAGTCCGCTGACGATCTCAACGCTGGATTTACCGGTAGACGTCACTACCACCATGATGAATGAAACCACGGCCCCGCCCAGCCAATATGCGCTGGACCTGACCGATGACGAAATTGAACAGGCCATTGCCGAAATACAAGAAGCGCTGGGTAGAACCCGGCAACATATTAAATAACCGAAAGTTGTCCACCATGATCAGACCTAGCCAGCGCGCCAACGACCAGTTGCGTGCCATCGACATTATCCGCCATTACACCAAGCATGCAGAAGGCTCTGTGCTGGTGAAGTTTGGGGATACGCACGTGATTTGCACCGCCAGCGTAGAAGAAAAAGTGCCTGGCTTTTTGAAAGGCAAAGGCCAGGGTTGGGTGACGGCTGAATACGGCATGCTGCCACGTTCGACAGGTTCTCGCATGGACCGAGAAGCCGCACGTGGCAAGCAAAGCGGCCGTACACAAGAAATCCAGCGCCTGATTGGCCGCAGCCTGCGCGCCGTGATTGACCTGCAAAAACTCGGCGAACGCACTATCCATTTCGACTGTGACGTCATTCAGGCCGATGGTGGCACGCGCACCGCCAGCATCACTGGCGCCTATGTCGCCATGGTCGATGCCGTGTCTACGCTGTTGCAAAAAGGCCTGCTGACAGAAACCCCGATCAAGGACTCTGTGGGCGCGATTTCAGTTGGCGTTTATCAAGGCACGCCGGTCTTAGATTTGGACTACATCGAAGACTCCGACTGCGACACGGATATGAACGTGGTCATGACCGGCAATGGCGGCTTTGTGGAGATTCAGGGGACGGCCGAAGGTGAGCCATTTAGCCGCGACACCATGAACCAGATGCTGGATTTAGCCGCCAAAGGCATTGCTGAAATAGCCAACATTCAACAACAGGCGTTGCAGGCATAAACATGGCCTTGCCATTCAACAAACTGGTCATCGCCTCCGGCAACAAGGGCAAAATCCGTGAAATCGCGCATGTGCTGGCGCCGCTCAATATCGAAATTGTGTCGCAAGCCGAATTTAATGTGCCGGAGTGCCCCGAGCCTTTTGGCACGTTTGTAGAAAACGCCCTGGCCAAAGCCCGCCATGCCAGTGCCCACACTGGGCTGCCTGCGCTGGCAGATGACTCCGGCTTGTGTGTGAATGCCTTGCAAGGGGCGCCGGGCGTGATCTCGGCGCGCTATGCTGGCCCGCAACCGGCCAATAGCCTGCTCACGCAAGATGAACGAAACAACGACAAGTTACTCACAGTGATGGCGCGCGAGAGTGATCGCCGTGCTTATTTTTACAGCGTGTTAGTCCTGGTGCGCTCACCGCAAGACCCGCAGCCTATCATTGCCGATGGCCTATGGCTGGGTGAAATTCTGCGCGAGTTTCGTGGCAGTGAGGGTTTTGGCTATGACCCGTTGTTTATGGACCTGACCACGCGCAAAACGGTGGCTGAGTTACCCCTGGAAATAAAAAGCAAGATGAGCCATCGCGGCCAGGCGCTGGTAAAATTGCTGCAAGCGTTAGAACAGAGCAATTGAGAGCAAGTGCATGACAAATGAGTGGCCAAAATGGGTACGTGACGATGGTTCGGTGGTTTCCTGCACCGAAAAGGTCAAAGTCATGACTGAAAATTTTGATGAACTCAAACAAATTGCTCAGGATGCGCTCGAAGATGGGTTGCTGATGGAAGTCAGTGAAGAGCAGATGCGTAAAGCACTGCATGAGCTTGTCGACACTTTAGTTAATCCCTATAACAAGATATAGGTTTGCCAGCATGGCAAACCAATCGCCACAACACATCCTCCAAGCCGTTTTCGGTTATAACCAGTTCCGTCACCAGCAACAAGCCATCGTCGAACATGTCATCGCTGGTGACGATGCACTGGTGCTCATGCCCACCGGCGGCTGTTTTTACAATCTTTTAATTTCGGTTGATTTGATGAATCGATATAAAACGGCTGTGGCATACATTTTCATGTTAACTGATAAATAATGGTTTTCAAGTCCAAATCAGTTAACATTTTTGGTGAATAAAACAAGCCCGTAATCGCCTCTGGTTGACGCATACTCTTCACCATTTAGCTCGAATCCACGTTTCACTAACGCTTGATGCATTGGGTAGTTATCGGAACGAGACGTGGCAAAAATGGGTTGATCATTACTTAATTGAATAGACGCCTCAACTAGCCTATGTGAATGTCCTTGCTTTCTAGCAGAGGGATGGACAACTATCCAACCAAGTTCAAAAACATAGCTGTCTGGCAAAGCAAACGCTTTAGCTTTCCGAAATACACTTTTCTTATATTCTAATCCTGGTTTTTTTAGCGCTGCTACCCCGAGTAAGTCTTGAGCATGTGACAGAAATATTAACGTCTCAGCACGCATAATGCGGACATCCAATCCATGCTGGTCAACCTCGCCTGCTTGTGTAACCAAGTGAGCAAATGCTTCAAGCTCATGCTTAGAACATGCATCAGGCTTTTTGGAAATAATTAACGGTTGTGCATCTAATTCAGGCATAGCTATATTACTGATGATCCTTATCTTCTGATTCATTATCAATCATAACTAAAACGCTTTGTATGCCTTCAGGCACCTCATCGTCTGGATCTAGAGACTCCATAATTTTTAGAACGTAACTAGGCGGAGAGCTATTAAATACCACTATGGGTTCATCAGACTGATATTGAAAATCAGAGGTTGAGCCTCTTGAAACATATGGTGGTAAGCCATCTTTTTGGTCAGCAATGTTTATCTGGTAACCAGCACCATAAATTTTTTCTAAAAATGCTTTTGCGGATGCGAGTAAATCAGATGAGCTCCCCCCACAAAATAATTCGTGCCAAGGACGTGACTGAGCAAGCACCGATGATAGATCATTGATGTTATTTTTTCGAAGTGCCTCAATGGCATTTACAGGTGCTACAGAGCAACCATAAAAATGATAAGTTCGAGACCTATTGGGCCGAATGTTGTGAGGGGGGGAGTCGAAATGAAGATAAAAACAATACAAAGGCGTTGGCCTCCATTTGGATTTAGCGCATTCAGCTTTTAGCCTATCTAGTTGATAAATTCCCGATTTTCTCGATTTGTAATGTAAGTGTTCGAAGCGATCAGTTTTTAGTTTCAATACCTTGGCCTGAACACGTATACAAAGCCACCTTTTGCGACTGGAGTTGGTCAACCACCATTCCCAATCACCACCATTTTTTCCCTCTTCGTGTTTGCTAAAAGTATGAGTGGTAAGTTGAGTTGAATGATTGCGCTTGAGATTAAGCATATTAAGGTCAGTAAGAGTTTCTTCCTGAATTTGATGTTTAACTCTTCGGCAGTGTTCCAATGTGTAAAAGGTATTCTCTGCAAGTCGCATGAATGCCCACTTAAGTGATTGAGACATTTATTTCCTTATTTTAATTTTTCTTAACAAGCAGTAGATAGTGTAATTTGAAACTAATGTAAATTTCAATTGGAGTAATTTTTTCAATTACTGCGCCATAAACTAGATTTATTGTTTGAGGAAATATTGGATGTAGTGACGCTGAATGCCTTTTCAGAGAGTTGTAGGGCATAAGTCATAGCAAAGGCCTTGCTCAGACAAGTATCAAAGTCTTTAATGGAAATTACGAATTAGATGACCAAAAATGCTAGGAGATTATCGCCACTATTCCTGTAGCTCACTTTTCTTTAAGTCGGCCATGATGATCGCCATAAGGTCCAGGGCCGTAGTTTCTTTGTCATACGCAAGATATGCTTGGAAAATCAATGATGCTGGATGGACGTGCATCACCTCGGCCAATTCATGTAATTTATCGACTGTTGGAGAGCTTAGTCCACGCTCAAGATGGCTGATGTATGTTCGTGGAGATGTCGGTTCAAAATCTTCTTGTGTAAGCTTGGCGCGTCTTCTAGCTCTCGAAAATACTAAACCCAATGCTGTTCTGAGATTCATTGCAAAATCCAATGGTGATGGAAATTGCATGGTTACTTTTTGACTGATATATCACTACACAATATATCAGTAGTTTTTGATGATTTAAAATTGCGTAATTAATCACTACCTCGATATTAAAATGTTATTTAATGGGGTTATAGCTTAATTCATTGAAATGAAATCAAACATGTGATGTAGTGATATATCAGACAATTTAAGTTTTTTAATGTATGTTCTTCACTCACAAAAGTGTTCTTAGACAAGATATTTTTGATAGAAACTCTGTCTTCTTCTCAACCGCAGAGCTTCCACTTTATCAACCTTGGTTTTTATGTGAAGTACCGGAATATGACGGTGAAGAGATACTTACTTACACTACTCATTTATTCGCAGATTTAGATTCATTAACCGAATTCACAAACTCACAAATTCCCTCAAGGACATATGTCATCAGTCCAGGGTATATAAACAAGTCTGAAAATTGGGAGCTACAAGTTCTTAAAACCGTTTCTAAAGCGGAATATATGAACGATAGCCGTAGTAGCTACGTTTATAGATTTGAGTTTGAAAATGGAGATACAATTCTTCATGATGTCTGCGGGATGGCACAAACTGCAGATGTGTTAAATTTTCAAACCATAATGCAGTTTAAGTCATAACAGTCAGGTGAGTATTGTGACGATACAAGAATCCATGGCTTGGAGTTCCGCCGGTATTATTTGCCGAGACCCCTTCTGAAAAAATGGAAGTCGAGAACATGCTAAGTGCAACGCAATATGGTGGCGCTATTTAACCCGATGAAAAACAAGGTCCCCTCTAACAATAAGCTTGCCTCAGTAACACCTTCTACGCTCAAGTTGAATCAATTGAGAGAAGGAAAAGGGTATGGAATGCTTACTGCTGAGGAAGTTGATTTGTTGCGTAAAAGCAAGAAAGAGATTGCCGATGTTTGTCGGAGCGTTAGAGAAAGCAAGTATTAATATATCAGCATCGAGGAGAGGCAATGCTAAATGTGGCAATATTCTTGGCTATTATCGGTACATTAGGTGTGATTGGATTATCAATCATTGCCTACAAGTTACACAAATCCAAGAAGAAGAGATTACCTAAAACTTAACTGAAGCTTGAGAGTGATTAAAGCTCAATAGTCTAAGCAGTTGTTATGCATTAACAAAAGAAAAGCCCTATCTCTAGGGCTTCGCCACATTCACTAATGTCCCTCATGTCCAGTAACCGGCTTTACAGCCTTGAACTTAACATTTGAGGTATTAGGTGCTGTCATACGTTTAATGTCTGAAGCATCTACCTCTACTTCGTGAGCCACTGTTCCCGGCGGGTGACGGAAATTACCAGGATCTTTGTAGTCATTGCGCGCGAGTCCTTCCCGCACTTTCACCGTCGTAAACATCCCGCCCATTTCCAATTCTCCAAATGGGCCGATACCAGCCATCATGGGGAGCGTATTTTTAGGAAGTGGCATTCCGGCCATTTCTGCCATCTCTGACATTCCGGTTTTACCCATAGGCATATAGTCAGGTACGAGATTGGTGATTTTCTTCATCAAATCGTCTTGTTTCACTCCAATCATCGTTGGAACGTCGTGCCCCATCGCATTCATGGTGTGATGACTTTTATGGCAATGAAATGCCCAGTCACCAAGCTCATCTGCTTTGAATTCTATGGCACGCATTTGGCCCACTGCAACGTCTGTGGTTACCTCTGGCCAGCGGGCAGTTTTCGGAACCCAACCACCATCAGTACCGGTCACTTCGAACTCATGGCCGTGGATATGGATAGGATGGTTTGTCATAGTGAGATTGCCAACCCTGATCCTTACCCGATCATTCTTGTGTACTACAATAGGATCGATACCGGGGAAAGCTCTACTGTTCCATGTCCATAGGTTGAAATTCAGCATGGTATTTACTTTGGGGGTGTAACTACCTGGCTCGATATCAAACGCATTCAATAAGAAGATGAAGTCTCGGTCTACCGGCATAAAGCTAGGATTCTTCGGATGAGTCACCCAACTTCCCATCATGCCCATTGCCATTTGCAGCATCTCATCTGCATGGGGGTGGTACATAAAAGTACCTGGTCGCTTTGCTTCAAACTCATAGACGAAGGTTTTACCCGGTTCAATGGGAGGCTGGTTTAATCCGGTCACGCCATCCATTCCATTTGGTAAACGCTGTCCGTGCCAATGAATACTCGTTCTTTCAGGTAATCGGTTCGTCACAAAGATACGCACGCGATCGCCTTCAACGACTTCGATGGTCGGTCCTGGACTCTGACCGTTATAGCCCCAAAGATTGGCAACCATGCCCGGGGCGATTTCCCTGACAACAGGTTCTGCGACTAGATGGAATTCCTTCACACCATTATTCATTTTCCACGGCAGACTCCAACCGTTCAAAGTCACTACTGGATTGTATTGCCGACCTGTTTTAGGAAACAATGGTTGTTGAGTGCTTGCAGCGTCAACGCTAATGATTTCTGGCAGAGCAGCCAAGGCAGATTTACTCACTGCGCTGACTGCGACACCTGCCACGCCCATGCCGGCATATCTAAAAAAGTTTCTTCTATCCATAATTGTCATCTTATTGACCTTCCATCATGTGAGGACTAGCGACTAATGTTGCTTGCAGTTCTGCATCAGCTAACCAGAAGTCACGTAATGATTCGATATACCCCTTAACGCTTTGTACCTGTGCTCTAGCGTCACCAAACAATTCAAACGGACTTGAAAGCATGCCGTTGTAACGCAGTTGCTCTTCATGCAGGATGCGTTTGCGCAATGGCACAATTTCGTCACGAATATGGCGAGTCACATCATGCTTGGTACGGTAAGTGTTATATCGCTCACGAATCTCGGACTGAGCATTGATTGCCAGTTTTGCTGTTTCCTGTACGGACTGCATGTAAATGGCTTCAGCGCGTGGCACCTTCGCTTGCCCCCAATCGAACAGCGGGATTTCAAAGGAAATGTCGATACCTTTCTTGTAAGGCTCACTTCTTCTGCCTTCCAGGACTCGAGCCGGACCTAATTCAATGACGTCTATGAATCGAGTAACTTTCGTCAGTCCAAGCTGTTTGGCCAATGCATCCATTTCAGAGCGCTTAACTAGTAAATCCAACCGTTGTTCGTAAGCGTTCTGTTCGAATGCCTGTAACTCAGAAAGTGATTGAGGTAGATCTGGTAATCGAGTCTGAATCTTAATCTGTGAGGTTTTCACGCCTAGCTGTCTTGCAAGCGCCTCATATGCTTTAACTTCGGCGTTCTTGGCATTGGCATATTCCAGCGCAGCATCTGCATAGAAGCTTTGCTCACGTGATTGCTCTAAACGATTCCAGTTGCCAGTCTCATGCAGTCTTTTAGCTAATTCTGCACCTGCCTCGGCAGACTCTTTCACCTGAGCGCTGTATTTGACTAATTCCGTTGCGGCTACAGCGTTGAAATATGCTGTCCTTGTCTGATAGGCAAGTTTTAGAACTTCAATTGCTGTGGAGGCTTGTGCTTGGGCAAAACGCCTTTTCTCGATCTCTACAGCTTTAGGCATCGTAAGTAACGAGAAAACGTTGAACGTAAATGCCTGCTCAATTTTGTATTCACCGGCATTACGTACATATAGCATTGAGAATCTAGGATTAGGTAAGCGACCAGCCTGTACAAGGTCAGCTTCAGAAATACCCAACTCATAGAATGCAGCCTGTAATCCCTTGTTGTTATATAACGCCACCTGTACAGCGCTCTCAACATCCAAGGGTTGTGCCAATAATGCGTTTGTTTTGTCCTGAAGGGACTTTGCAGACTCTTCTGTCTTAGCCCATTCAAAGTCTTGTTTGAGATGTGGTTGAGTTTGCTTTTGCACCTCACCCATTCCACCGTCTTGTGAGAAGGTCGCACAACCTCCCAGCACTAGGCTCACAGCAATGATGATTGCACTGCGTGCTCTTAATGATCCGATATTAGTGTTCATGTGAGCCTCCTTGTGATGGTTGATGCTGATGACTTGTATGGTTGTCTTCAGCAGGTTTGTCAGATTCACTTGCTTCGCCATGATGTCCTTGGTGGTTGTGACCACCAGAGGCAGGCAAAGATAAAACACCAATGCCATGGCGATAAACCACTTCGCCACCTAGCCATGCTGTTGTAGCAACGGCCATAGATAATCCCGCTAAGCAAATCAATACTGGGATAGACATGATGTTGCTGAGGCGAGATTTTGCCGAATTCCAGATGGCCAGCAGCACTAAACCTACTGCTGTTGGAATTGCCCAGGCTCTATGTAACAACATGGCCGCATGACCAGCATCATCGTGATTCATGGTGGAGTTAAACGCTAGCCAACCAAAGACCACTCCAGCTATTGCGCTCAAGGCAGCGAGTATCAATGTGTAATTCCCGGCTGCAGCCACTAAATGTGCTGATTCAGACTTGCGGGTTAGCCGAGCAACTAATCCAAAAATGAAAGCTGCCATCGTTAAAGCAATTGGAAAGTGCACTACAGCAGGGTGCAGATTCGGAATGATCTTGAACTCATTAGATTCCCCAGCCGCTTGTGATTTAGCCAATTCCGAATGGTTATGGTTGTGGCCTGAGTGACTTTCTTCTATAGGCTCAGTTTCAGCAGCTGGGTGATCGTGTTGATGCTCTTCATGGCTCATCTGCATGGGCTCCGAAGTAGTATCAGCTGAGTGCTCCATCTCAGCGTGGTTCATCATTCCATGATCGTGCTTATGAGTCGAACCTTCAGCATGCACTGTCGAGTGGTCCATGCCTTCCATCTTGCTGTGATCCATGTGCGACATTTGACTATGATCCATGCCGGACATCTTGCTGTGGTCCATGTGCGACATTTGGCTATGATCCATACCGGACATCTTGCTATGGTCCATATGCGACATTTGGCTATGATCCATACCAGACATCTTGCTATGGTCCATTGTGGACATATCAGAGTTGGCAGCATTAGAAGTATGAGCATCACCATGAGACATACTGTGACCCATTGCTTCATGGTTCATTGATTGTCCATGAGAATGCTGCATGCCGGACATTGAGTGCCCATCATTGGCAATTGAAGAATCAAGAGACTTCCAGTCAGTTTGGGAGTCTTTGTTCAATACCTGGTAATCATCAAAGGTAGACTGATAAGGCGCGGAGTTATCCTCCGCAAAAGATATACCGATACCCAAAGTCGATGTCATAACAAGACATAGAATGTATCGATGTAGAGAAGCAAATAAGCCTCTCTTACGGGCGACGAATTTCATAGAAACCTCTCATTTAGAACGCTCAATATCGAATTGAGAATTCAATCTTTCGCATGCACTTAGCATGCAATCGCATAAGAATGATGACTAAAGCCCAGTAAGGGCTTCAGCCAAGAACAAACTAAATGAGGGTTAAACGGGGAGGTCGCTCTGGACCGGAGGGTATGTAGCTAGTGAAATCGGGAGATGCGAAACCAATTCCTGCAGTTGCGATATTCAATTGGTGAATTAGATCATCGCCTGATGCAGCAAATGTGAATCCTGAACAGCAAGCAGAGCATTTTGAACAATGGTTGCAGGCATGTTTAGAATTGTCTTGGTTTTTGTGAGCGTGACTATCCGCAGCAGCCTCATGTTCATGGCAATGGCCACTTACACTTTCTTGGGTCTGCTGGCTTTGAAGGCTCTCACAATTCATCACGGTAGCAGCTGCAATCCCTTGCACTGGCAGGATGAATGCGATGAGCCAAATAGCAACGATGTTAATTAGCTTTCTCACGGTAGGCTTTATGATATACCTAAACTAAAAATGATTCCGTTTCAAAAATAAAATTATTTGTAGTTTGCTTCGTTACACATGACTTTCTTGATTTAACGCAAGCTGGTCTAGTATTGGGCATTCAGGGCGATCATCCCCATGACAACAATGAACGAGCTTTTGTAATTCAGACTTTATCAGCATTAGACTCTGTATCTTTTGGTTCAAGGCTTCCACATGTGCCGAAGCAAGTTCCTTCACTTTGCTACTAGGTCGATGCGGGTCTTGCCACATACTCAACAACTCCTCAATTTGCTTGATTGAGAAACCCAGGTCGCGTGAGTGCCTAATGAAACTGAGCGTATGAATATCTTTCTCGGAATATTGACGATATCCGGAGAAGGTTCGTGAGGCAGCTGTCAGCAAGCCAACGCTCTCATAATGTCGAATCATTTTGGTTGAGATACCTGATGCTTTTGCAGCTTGCCCGATATTAAATAGGCTCATCGCACTTACACCTCCAAAGCAATTGATACAAAGTCCTGCTGATTTAACTCAGCAGGCGAATAATTGTTACTCTCTGACGGGCGGAAAGCCAGCACCATTCAGGGCTGAAACGATCTCTGATTCTGAAGCTGTCGTTTCAACTTTGACTGACCTTGTTGGGGGATCGGTAGTAACGCTTGCATCTGGGTCAACATCCTGGATCGCCCTCGTTACACCTCTTGCACAACCACCACAGGTCATATTTTCAATGTGAAATTGCATCATGAACTCCTTAGTAACTAATTGGTAGTGAAGTCAGCTTAAAGCTTCCAACAATGGTAAGGTCAAGAGATATCTGTCATTTGAGTTTATCCAGATATTTATCAGTTCAGGTTGCTTGATCCTTCGGCTAAAGGCGGTTTGAATCCGCGTAGTCGTAAAGCATTCGCCAATACAAAAACGCTAGACAAAGCCATCGCACCTGCCGCAAATATTGGTGATAGTAATATTCCCCAAGCTGGGTAAAGTGCCCCAGCTGCGACAGGAATCAATGCCGTGTTATAGGCGAATGCCCAGAACAAGTTATGATGAATATTACTTATCGTTGCCTTGGATAGTGCAACGGCATTCGGCACTCCCTGCAGGTTGCCAGACATCAATACTACGTCTGCTGACTCTACCGCTACATCTGTACCTGTGCCAATCGCCAAACCGACATCAGCTTCCGCGAGCGCAGGCGCATCATTAATACCATCGCCCACAAAAGCTATTTTCCCGTAAGTGGCTTTTAAGCGGCGAACAGCTTCAACCTTACCTTCAGGCAAAACTTCAGCAACAACCTCATCAATGCCCAGCAGTTGAGCGATCGCGTTTGCGGTTTTTGCATTGTCTCCGGTGATCATCGCTACTTTAATGCCCAATTGATGAAGGGCAGTAATTGCTGTTGGTGTAGTAGATTTGATGGGGTCTGCAACAGCAATAATGCCAGCCAGGCGACCATCGATTGCAGCATATAACGGTGACTTTCCTTCTGTGCCCAAACGTTCGGCAACTACTGAAAAGACACTGACATCTAACCCAAGTGCACGCATAAACCGATCTGCACCGATTTCCACGATCGAGCCCTCTACAGTCGCTTGTACACCCATACCGGTCACAGATTCAAAGTCCGTTAAAGACGGCAAAGCAAGTCCACTCTCAGTAGCGGCTAACACAATTGCGCGAGCTATTGGGTGTTCGGACTTAGACTCAACCGCTGCAGCCTTTGCCAGCACATTGTTGCGATCAAAGCCTTCAGCCACCTCAAAATCAGTCAGCACAGGCCTGCCTTCTGTCAAAGTACCTGTCTTATCTACGGCAACGACTTTGGCATCTTTCAATAATTGCAGTGCTTCACCTTTTCTGAATAACACGCCAAGTTCTGCACCTCGTCCAGTACCGACCATAATGGAGGTGGGTGTGGCCAAACCCATGGCACATGGACAGGCGATGATTAACACTGCTACAGCATTTACCAGCGCGAAAGTCAGTGCTGGGGATGGCCCATAAATCATCCAAGCCGAAAACGTTAGGAGAGCGGCAAGCATTACTGCAGGAACAAACCACATTGTCACTTTATCGACGACAGCTTGGATGGGGAGCTTAGATCCTTGCGCTTGCTCCACCATACGAATGATTTGCGCTAGCATCGTTTGCTCACCTACGGCTGTCGCCTGCATTGTGAAGGCACCTTTTTGATTAACGGTTCCCCCAACGACATTACTACCGACAGATTTTTCAACGGGAACAGGTTCGCCAGTAATCATGGATTCATCCACGAAGCTTTTACCGTTAGTCACTTTCCCGTCTACAGGTATGCGTTCACCTGGACGAACTTCCAGTTCATCATGTAGCTGCACTTCATTGATGGGAATATCCAAAGAATTGCCATTACGAATCACATGCGCAATCTTGACTTGCATCTTCGCCAGACGCTTAATTGCTTCGGATGTCCTGCCCTTGGCGCGAGCTTCAAGGAAGCGGCCAAGTAGTATCAGCACGACAATCACTGCCGCGGCTTCGTAGTAAACGTTAACGGTACCTTCAGGCAATAGATCAGAAGCAAACGTTGCCACGACAGAATATCCAAATGCTGCTGCCGTACCCACTGCCACTAATGAATTCATGTCAGGGGCTAACCGGAATAGTGCAGGAATTCCTTTTTGGAAGAATCTTCTACCCGGAATTGCTAGCGTGACTGCTGTCAGCACGAATTGTAAATACCAGCTATTTTGCATGCCTATGGTATTCATGATTAATTCATGTACTGAAGGGATCATGTGAGATCCCATTTCGATTAGAAATACAGGAAGCGCTAGTAACGTGGCTAATAGCAACTCTTTTCGGAGAAGCGCACGCTCAGCCTCTTTATTGCGAGTGGCAGCTTCTTCAGCTTGATCATCTACCCTGGCAGGCTTGGCATCATATCCAACCTTCTCTACGGCAGATATTAAGCTTTCTACATTTACCGAGCCTTGAACTGTAGCTTGCTCAGTTGCTAGATTGACTGTTGCCCCAACTACTCCAGGTACAGCCTTCAAGGCTTTTTCCACACGTCCCACACACGAGGCGCAGGTCATACCTTGAACATCTAAACTGATGGTGGAGTCACCATTTTCTGCAGCAAGTTTTGTGTATTGATTCATTTCGACAGCCTATAAAGTTATGTTCGAAATAAGACAGTTTAAACATTGCCATTATTGGAAGGTCAATACCCTAAGTTTAATTACTTAAACCATGTAGTGGGGATATTCAGATCATCGAACCTCTAACAACTCATTCCAATCACCAGTGTAATTGGGACTTTTGAAGTTGCGTTGCATGGTCCAATCATTAGTCTCTTTGGCTCCTTCAGATGCAAGCCAGATCGTACCTCTAGAGTATTTGTTATTGATCTTATCCATGACGCTCATTAGAGACTCTGACTTCTCATCTCGCTCAGTAAATCCAAACAAATCCGTTTGCTGACCACCGGCAGCAACGGTATCCAGTAGCATTACGCCGGCTTTTTGATAATAAACACCAGGCGTGAAAATCCTTTGAAGTATGTACTGAGCAGCCTTATTAATTTTCAAAGTCGAGTTCGTGGGTGCCGGGAAACCTATAGACCACTCATCCGGCTTACGCGCCTCTATGTCATGCACGCCGTTCATCATGAACACGTAGACTCCATTTGCGTATAACCCTTTGTTGCGCATTCGTTCAGCCGCTGTAGTGGCATGAAAGGTAATGGCTTCTTTCATGTCCTCAATGTTAGAAACTCGGTGTTTGAAAGACCGAGAGCTCATTACCTGCTTGGCTTCAGGCAGCATGTCCTCCATATCCAGCCAAACTTCGCCATTGAGCTCCATCACGATACGTTCTACTAAAACACCAAAATGATCACGGATGCGCTTAGGGTTGGCACGTTTCAATCTCAGTACGTCATGGATACCAACTGCATTAAGGCGCTTTTCCATACGTTTGCCGATACCCCATATTTTATCGAGAGGTAATGCTTCCATGATGCTGTCCAGTTCAGCGTCAGTGACACTTGTAAGGTCACATACACCTTCCCAATGCGCTTGTTTCTTAGCACAGTGATTAGCCAGTTTGGCCAATGTCTTGCTGTAACCAAAACCTACACAGATCGGCAATCCAACGGAATCACGGACATCGACACGCATCTTATGGCCGTAGTCAGTGTAATTAACATTGATGCCTGTCATTTCCAGGAAGGTCTCATCTATCGAATATTTCTCGATACGTGGAGAGTATTTGGAAAGGACCTCCACAAACCGATTGCTCATATTGGCATACAGCTCATAGTTAGATGAGAACACCACTGCACCGACTTTCTCGGCCAGCTTTTTCATCTTGAAATATGGCAGTGCCATAGGGGAATCTAGCAACTGCTTGGCGAGCTTGTTCTGCGCGATGATGCAGCCATCGTTATTCGATAACACAACGACTGGTCGGCCACGGATATCGGGACGGAATGCTTCTTCGCAGGAGGCGTACATTGAATTGACATCAGCGAGTGCGAAGACCCGCTTGAGTACTTTGCTAAGTAAAGGAAGTAATAACATGCTGTACCACACCCCAAATCATGAGCTCTTCGCCTTCTTTAAACTCAATAGGTGGATACGCTTTAGCCTTATTCTCTGACAATAGGCGTACTACTTTGAATCGCTTGTATAAGCGCTTTACAACGAATTCACCATTCACAGCGGCGATAACGATATTGGAAGACCTGGCTTTCGGACCAAGTGCTCTATTCACTATTAATTTTGAGTCAGGAAAAATGCCAGCATCAATCATAGAATCGCAATCTTTAGCGACTTTCACCATGAACGTTGCAGGTGGATCAGTCACCAGAAGCTGATTAAGATCCAACTCCTTCATCTCATAGTCCTGTGCGGCCGATGCAAAGCGAGACTGTCCAGCCCGTACTTTTCCCTCGAAAAAAGGAATCAGGACGACTGACTGATTCTGGCTTATTGATGAAAGTTGGTCTATATCCATAATTGTTGATTCAGCATTGTGATTCAATATTTATTTGAATTGTCTGAAAGAGCCGGTTACGACACCGGTAATCTCAAACTGCATTTGTTTCAGAATTAGGATGGGTTGGTATTTGCCAGAAGAGTTTGCAGGTAATAGTTTGGGGTCTCCATTCTTTTGCTTGGCCAAAGTCTTGATAGTGAATTCACCATCAATCATGGCCAGCACGATATCTCCAATGGATGGAACCTTGTCTCTTTCAATAATTGCTCTATCGCCAGGCATTAATCCAGCTTCAATCATGGACTCGCCTTGAATCGTGACGAAAAAGGTCTTATCTGGATTGTTAATTAGTAACCGATTTAGATCAATTCTTGAATCTACATCGCTGTTAGCAGGAGAAGGAATGCCGGCAGGTACTTTGGACTGATAGAGCGGTAAGCTTAGATTTTCCAGTTCAGGCGAAGGAATTAAAAACTCTCCAACTGTATCAAGGTTGGATTTAAGTTCGGCTAATCGCTGCCTTTTGGCATAGGCATCTAGAAAATTACTGATGACTGTTTTCTGACTATTAGGTACGCGTATGACGCTCGTATCTTCTCTAAATGGGCCCGTGCCAGATTTACGTCCCGCTCCAGGACTTCGGCTACGACTTTTTTTGTCTTCATCATTCATGGTAATTAATGTTACATTATTTAAGTAATTAATGTAACATTAATTAGATTAGGCAGTTACAGTCTAATCATTTAATGCAATGGTAACTCAACAATTCAGTTCATTTTAATGTGCAGGAGGATGCATGGTCGATCATGAGTTTGGTGGGGATTGGACGGAGCTGAAGCTAAAAGCACTGGGTAGTTACTTGCAGCAATACAGATTAATTTTTACTCAGAACGAACGCGCAAAGTACTTTAAGACTATTTATATTGATGCTTTTGCTGGAACAGGCGAAAGAAAAATTAAAAAAATAGAGAGTCAGACAAAGCCAATGTTTGATGATGATTCGAAGGATTTGGAGAGATACAGGAAAGGCAGTGCTCGTATTGCACTTGAGTTAGAGTCTCCATTCGATCAGTACATCTTTGTTGATAAGAACAAAGCTCATATTGAGCAATTGGAAGAGACGGTGAGAAATGACCATTCTCAACTTGTTGATCGCTGCATATTTCAACATGGAGATGGCCCTAAAGTGATAGATAAGCTCTGCAATGAAACGGATTGGAAAAGTAGCAGGGCCGTGATGTTTTTGGATCCTTACGGAATGAATGTCGAATGGGAGTTACTTTGCTCAATCGCGAATACGAAAGCGATTGATCTTTGGCTACTTTTTCCACTGGGTACTGGCATAAACAGGCTTTTAACCAGACAAGAGTTGCCAGAGCAAGCGTTCTCAGACAAACTCACTAGAATTTTTGGTATTGATGAGTGGAAACAGGCTTTTTATAAAAAAGAAGCACAGGCAAATCTATTTAGTGAGGGTGAAGAAATCATTAAAGATACAAACTTTGAAGAGATAGGGAAATTCTTTATATCGAGATTAGAAACAATTTTCTCAAAAGTAGCTCCCAAAACCAAAGCTTTGTATAACTCACGTAGAAATCCTATGTATCTGCTTTGTTTTGCTGCAGGAAATCCTGTTGGAGCTCCGACAGCAGTCAAGATTGCAGATTACCTGTTGAGGAATTGAGTATGGCTACAACAAGTAAAATCGAATGGACTGAGCAAACATGGAATCCAGTAATTGGATGTACCAAAGTTTCACCAGGCTGCAAGTTTTGTTACGCAGAAGTGATGGCTCAAAGATTAAAAGCCATGGGTACGCCTGGTTATGAAAATGGCTTCGAGTTAACCTTGCTTCCTAATCGATTATTGGAACCTCTAAAGAGGAAAACAAAAACGGTGTATTTTGTGAACTCAATGTCCGATCTGTTTCACGAAGATGTTCCATTTAGTTATATCGATAAGGTCTTTGAAGTTATTAATATTGCTAGTCAGCATACATTCCAGATACTTACGAAAAGAAGTGAAAGAATGGCAGAGTACTTTGCTGACAAAGCAGCACCAAGAAATGCTTGGCTGGGAGTTTCTGTTGAAGATCAAAAATACGGCGTACCAAGAATAGAACACTTACGTAAAGTTAATGCCGATATAAGATTTTTATCTGTTGAGCCATTGCTTGAAGATGTAGGTACTTTAGACCTGACCAATATACATTGGGTAATTGTTGGTGGTGAGTCAGGTAAAAACGCAAGACCTATGAAGTTGGAATGGGTAGAGTCAATTCGTGATCAGTGTGAAAAAGCAGGAGTAGCATTCTTCTTTAAACAATGGGGGGGCTGGGGAGTTGATGGAAAGAAAAGAGCCAAGAAGTTCAATGGCCGAGAGCTAAATGGACGCACTTGGGATGATATGCCAACCATTCAACAACCCTTAAGTTAATGGCAGACAAGTATCTCTGGAAAATAGGTTCACCACCACCACGCTTAGACAAGCATAGCCAGGTAAAACATACCATTATTCAAGACTATATCAGTCGATATATAGCTAGATTAATGGCGCAAGCCAATATCCCGAAGCTGGGATTATCAATTATTGATGGCTTTAGTGGCGGTGGCAATTATCTGACTGAGGAAGGTGCGCTTGCGGATGGCTCTCCACTTTTGTGCTTGGAAGCAGTTCAACAATCAAGAATTATTCTTAACATCAATCGAAGGCAACTAAGGGAGGTTGATGTTGAATTCACATTTGTTGATGTTGACAGAGATACAGCTGATTACCTTAAGTTTTTGATTGATGCCAAGCATCAAGTCGGCGAGATCGATGAAATAGATCATCAAAAGACTCGAGTTATCAATAGTAATTTTTTTAGTGCTCTGCCGAATATATTGCAGAACATTAAAAATAGGAAAATGGGTGAGAGAGCACTATTTATCCTAGACCAGTACAACTATAGCGACATTCCACTTCCACAAATTCGTCATATTTTCAGTAGTGTAAAAAGCGCTGAAGTAATCATGACTTTCAATGTAGATAGTTTAATAACTTATCTGTCAGACCGGGCAATAAATAGAAAGCCCTTAGAAACCATAGGGCTCGATAAATATATTCCTTGGGATCACCTTAAACATATTAAAGCTGAGCAAAAATACCAATGGCGCAGAACCCTTCAGAAGCATTTAGCGCATGGGATTCAGCGTGAAACTGGTGCGGTACACATGACGCTTTTTTTTGTAAAGCCGACTGGGAAAAACTCTTGGGGATATTGGTTAATTCATCTGTCCAACAATTATCGCGCTCATGAGGTCATGAAGCAATTGCATTGGGAGCATGGAACAGAGTTTGGTCATGAGCTTGAGTCTGGATACTTCATTCTTGGTTACAACGCTAATACTGACGATAACTATACCCTACAAAACTCAATGTCCTTTGGAGACGCGCACTCAAGAGAGTCTTGTATTAATGGTATTAATGAACACTTTGGCAAAGTGCTCTTCGAGTTAGATAAGCCTACAAAACTTGGTGATTTATTTGAAAGCTGTATTACCAACTCTATGGCTTCAGAGGTGCACTTGATGGCTGCTACACAACGACTGCATCAAGCGAAAAGCGTAATCATCATCTCTAAAGATGGAAGCGTGAAGCGTGCTAATAAAACCTATAATCTTACTGATATTATAGAGCCTCATAAGCAAATCATATTGCTTTGATGTCTTAGAAAATATCGTCACTCGGATTCGATTCGTACCAATACACCTTGTTTTTATCAGACTTAACTTCAATTTTTTTTATGTTGTGAATCTCAATGGATTCAAGGATGATTTTCAATGTGGGTGGTGCAAATTCCGCAGTCATACCGATTAAGTCGCTTGCGTCTTGCAAGAAAAGCTCAAAGGTAACTGGATTGTCTTCTTCCTGATTTGGTTCGGCAGATGTGGTGATTCTCACGGTGAAGTCATCCACCCATTCGTCACCATCAAAATAACCCATCGTGACTTGAATCTCAGAGTTTTTCGGGAAGTGATGCTTCTCTACGGCTGACGATTTCCGGAAAAGAACGATATTCAGACCATCTTCATCAGCCTGAACAGAAGGATAGATAATTCCATCTAAAGGCAGATTAACTTCCGTTGCAAGGAAATCTGCAACTGCTTGTGTAGATACATACTCAATTGACTCATCGTCAGGCATTACTGGCCGAGTTATGTGCGATTTTAGTGAGCCAAGAAATTTTGCTTTGGCTAATGAGTTTGCATATTCAGGATCAAAAATACTTCCCGATTCCACGATTTCTTCAATAGCTGTCAAATCAAGCAAGCGAACGTCACGAACAAGGTCAAATTTAGCAACAGGAACATAACTCCCAACAGGTGGGCGTACCTCAGCTAATGCAATTTTAGAGTTGGTTGCTCCGTAAAAAACAGAAATTCCTGCAGCATTCATCCTGCCCGCTTTTGAAACGTTGGAGGGGGGAGGACCAAGGTGAACATCAGGTTGCTTCAGCCCTGATTCAAGTGAGCCCAGTGACTGAAAAACTCTAGCACGATACAAAGAGCTGATAGGATGACCAGGTCCAGCAGTAATAACCAAGGGTCGCCCTGTATATGTCACTTTCTTATCAATATCATTGAAGATTTTTCCGAGAAACTCAGCGCCGGCACGGCTAAAAAACCTAGCTTCCGTTTTGATCATTAGCTCGAATTTTTCCCATTGTCGCTGCCAATATTCATCCGAAATTATATTTTCCTGATAGTAGCTTTCACCAGAAAACTCGGTCTCATCACCCATTGCGTGGCTGTCGAAATCCTCATGGCGATCATCCAATATAGCTTGGATGTCTTCAGCTGCTTCGTAAGGTATGTCTGCAGCATTTGCTATCGCTTCGATTACTGGTTGACCTTGTCTTTGCCATTCAAAATCAGTTTCTGGGTCAACGTGCAGTCGGTATTCCATTGAGTTTGGTTCAGTCGCTGTACGCACGTAATGTGCGTCAAATGCCTCCTCAATTAGATCGGCGATATCGTTTAGATCATATATTGCCGCAGTCGATAGGCAATAGTCACACTTTCCATGGTCGCCTTTGGTTTTCACTAAAATGGAGAGATATTCATCGCCAATGCAGTCGCAGCATAATTTCTTAGAACCTAAACCATCGTCAGCATTTGAAATCGAAGTCATTTTTATCAAGGATGCGGTATGAATTAATGGATTGATAAAAGCCCGCAAGATGCGGGCTTCTTAGCTATGCAAGCTCTTAGAGACTGGTGTTATTTGCTGTTGCAGAAGGTGCTGCCAAAGCAGGCAATTTGTCATAAAACTGCATGCAATTTGGGTCTTTCTTTCTGAAGTATTTTGCACCATGTTCTGGCAGCCAAACATTTCTAAACCAGACACGACATTCTGCCAAATATTCATCAGGATACAAATTGGCATCCACAGTCCCTCTTTGATCTTGATAGGTGTGGCGATAAGTCGGTAATGCATCTGTATCAACGCCTTTGGTTCTCAACCACTTACAGAAATGCCTGCCAACTGAAATATCTGGTACCCAGCCTGGAGGAATCTCAAAACCAAGATTATGAAGCGGTGCAATCAAGCCCAATGTGGTTTCTTGCAATAGCGAAAAGTAACCAGTCGGAATCTTGTGATCATTTGCGATGTAGCGATTTATATGTGCGGGTAATACTGATGGCGACTGTGGCGTGGCGCCACCATTCATCCATTCATAAACCCACTCAGCAACTTGAACAGCAAAGTCCCCAGAGAGCCATTGTGCAAAGTGAATTGCAACCTTTGGATGGATCCAAACATCATGTCCCCCTTTGCCATCTGGAACATACTGGATCAGTACTGAAGTGCTGATATTAGTCTTCGCGGATAGGGCTCTCAAAAAGTGCCCAGTTGATTCGACCGTATAGTTGTGCCAATGTTTGCCAGCAACCCTACAAATTGCTGTGGCGTTGATATATCCGTCGTCAGCTCGTTGCTCAATAATTGAATTATTGACCGTGCGCTGAATAAGTTTTAAAGAGTATTGATGCATTGGCATATGTTTTCTCCTTTGAGTAAAATGCCAAGCAAGTAGTGCTTAAACCCTTAATGCATAAGTGCTTTAACTTTGTCAAGTCTTTACATGTAAATACATAGGCGTATAATTATTACTTGCATAGTCCAAAAATAAGCGCTTAGCGATTTGTCCAGAATCTCTAAACGTAACCAATGTGAATTCAATAATCCAGCTACCGTAAGGGGGCTGGATTTATTTTTGCCCACAACCTGCACTATACCTCAAATTAGCCCCTTAAAGCAATTTTTTAGGAAAAATAATACCAACCCCGCCCCTCCGGCAAAAAACGCGTTATACGTCGATTGCGTTCAAATTAGCACAACTCATTGGTTCTATTAACAATTCTTGTAATGGTGTGTGATTTTTCAAATTTCGAAAATAAAAGGATTTGAAACCAGACTGGTGGTTTTATAGAGTGGTGGGCTTTAAAAGCTAAGCTGATCCAGTGAGCGAGGTTACAAAATCCTCGGTGATGCCTTGCAAGTTATCAATTGAAGCTATCTGTAAATTGACATGAGGTTCTTCTACAGGAAAGCAATGCATTATCTTTGCATGAAACGAAACATCAAATATTAGCCACTTCGATTCTTTACCATTTGAATAGCCTACGGAAGTCAGCATGTTGCATGCGAATCGTACATGATCTACCTCAAAATGCGCATACCATGAAGCATCGAACGCAATCTTTTCGCTAATAGTGGAGTTATCGGATGCTAATAAATATTCGACACGCTTTCGCTCGAACGAATCAGAAATCGCTTCCCAAAAAATGATGCGTTGGAGATCTATATTAATATTCGGCAATAATATGCCACTTTTACTATATTTCTCAGACCAGGCAATCACATCGTCCAAACTGCGTACTCGCTTTGGGTAATGCTTATCTCTTTCTATCTCTGATTGAGCTTTAAGGGCCTGAAACTTTCTACAAGAAGCATCGTACTCAGATCTAAATTGTTCTCGAAATCTAGAGGTATTAAATGCAAGAGCTCTGATTTCCTCAACATCATAAAAGGTATCTTCGATAGCTTCAATTGTAGGGCTATGAAGAAATTCATCCCAATTTGTTTTCAGTGGGCGTGCATCTAAATCACCATTGGGCATAGAAGCACTAACTACATGGTGCCACTTCTCTAAAAAAATTTGACTGGCTGACCCAAGATTTTCCTCAGTCCAATTAATCGGACAAGTTAAATCATCAATCAAACGCTCTTGCAACTCTTTTAGGCTTGCGTTCCTTATTTCTAAGACTTCAGTTTCACTGGACATGTTATTGATTTAGCTAATATTTGAAATTCAGTTAAGCATCCATGTGATTAGTTTCAGAATATGAGTTTTCACTGCGATATTCAAAAAACTGAGCCATTTGATCTGCAACATCTGATTTGAATTTATTGAAAAGCCGAGCATCAAGCTCTAATTTGTTACTGGGTATGCAGAATGGCATAGATTTGCGACCTTTTAAGACCAGCAGAGTACGGATGTACATGCGCGTAGTCTCTATGTCCGCATGGCCTAATTGTTCTTGTAGAATTTGTTGGAATGCAGATGCTAAACGAACATCAGGCTCTATTCCATAGATGCGACAATAATTCCATAAGGTGTGGGTAGCACCTGTATGTCTTAGCATGTGTGGATGAATGTTCAACCCGGTTTTCCGAAAAGCTTCTTCAATCATGTATGGTTTAACTGGTGCTCCAGTACTAGTCAGCCAAAGAATATCTTTAGGGCAACTCCGTCGGCTTTGATCCCTGATATTTCCAAAATAAAGTGATGCATTTTTTCGTTTCAGATACTGGGAATCGTATAAGGCCTTTCTTTCCCGAAAGTGCAGGTCGATGTAGTCTGTATAGATGGCCTCAAGTGTCATTGGGTAAATATCGATAGTAATTACCTTACTTCTCTTGGTTAAACATGTATAGCGGAGTGATTCACTTTCAATGCGTTCAAACTCTGGCCAAAGGGGTAAATATTTGTTGTAGTCGTTCGTGTGAAGTGGCATTTCACACACATCTGCCACCCTCAAAAATGTTTGCATCATTACTTGAGCGATCACGGCATAAACTACATCAATCTCCCTCAAGGCTTCGTACAGTTTTCCGTACATTTGAAGGCTAATGACATCATCTTTGTAATCTTCTTTCAGCGAGGTTTTTTTGTGACCAGCGTCTTGTTCGTATTCAATTACTTCTCTGTGATGAGGGAGGTCCAGGAAATTATCGCCTTGGCTTCGATAAAGTTTTCGCCGGGTTCTCGAGGGGAATATAGCCTTAATGTGAATACCTTCATTGCGTAAGTATTCATAAAAATCACGAATGCGAGACAGTCGAGTGTTGTAGCTTAATGGGTTCGCATTACCAAGCTGAGCCTCTACAACTTTCTCTATATGCTCGGTGTAATCTGCTTCCAAGTAATTTATGCCGTTATATTCTAGACCGTCCAGAAATGCTTTAAGGTCATAGGCAATTTGCCGCAAAGAGCCGCCCGTTACTGAAGGTAAAGAGTCTCGAATACTCTTCGGGAAGTAATATCGAGTTACTAAAAATCCGGATAAGTGAGAATGAAGATGGAGACCGCCAACGAGTGGAACTGGCACCACTCCACCTTGGGGCCAAACCAGCTCGATTCCGGATTGAAATTCGCTAGTCAATTTCACCCCTAATAACAACTAAACTCTCGATCCATGTTTCTTCATATGGATCAGGTTTTTGCAGTTTATCTCTCAAGAGGTCTAGTTCAGCGTCACTGATACGGTTGTGACCAATTTTAAGCTTGCGATTTCTCTCACGGATTAATTCCATATCAGTATCAAAGAAAACGCATGATTTAGGAAGGTCCGTAAAATTGGATAAAGAAACAACAAGTTTGTATCTGTCCATAGAAGTTAGGTTGAGGTCATCCCAGATCACAGGATGGCGATCATTGGGTAACTCAGCTAACTCAGCCCAAGAGGTTTTTCCTGAGCACGGCATTCCCACCACGATATAGAGATGCATTTTTAAATCGCGTGAAAGTAATTCAACTAGTTTTTTATAAGCTTTCCCCCAAGCTTGCTCTTCACGTTTTGTAGATGCCAGATTACGATCGCCTACAGTGGTTTTGAATAGATTGGGCGAAACGACATGCCTTTGAGGTCTTGATGAAAAACTTCCTACTACATTTTTCTGCTTGGGAATGTTTGCTAATTGGGTTTCTAACTCGGAGATTCTGGCCAGTAATTCTGTTAAACGCGCTTTGTTGAGGTTCGAATTGCTTTGACTGAGTGATGATAGAGACTTTAATGACGCCAACTCACGTTGAAGTGGTTCAATATCCGAGAGTAAAGCGTTGTATTTGCTTTCAAATTCATCTGCCCGCTTCCGGTCAGCTGTAATCTGGGTGCCTGCTTTAAGTTGCTGTTGGAACGCAAGAACCTCATTCTTGAACGCTAGGTATTCTGAACGTATGGGGTTATTCTCTTTTAATCTGTGTCCAAAAAGATAGATTTTATCGACCTTTGCATCTGCGCAAATTTTTTCGATGGATACGTCATGTTTCTTTCCCGATAATTTGGCTATTTCCTGCCTCCTACCAAAAATCTCCCTTAGTTTGCTAAGGCGATCTTTGTGAGTAATTTTTTTATCTTCAACTACTTTGACTTGGGAAGAATTATTCATAGGTTATTGAACCGTCGATTGAGACATCAACTTTAAAGACTTTTTTAATGGGAGGGGCATATTGGCGTATGAAGCTAACAGCTTGCTCTCTAAAATGCTGATCAGTGAATTGAGCACCATGCTTTTGCTTTAATAAGTCAGCATTCCATAACAATGTTTCCAGTAATGTCTCACTCCAAGGGCCAACCAAGGCTTGGTCACAGGACGTGCCTATACAGTGTTGAGGTGCAATATCATTGATATGTTGAAGGATATCTTCTGCAATTTCACGGGTTTTCTCCTTATGAGACTTACGTGCACAGGGCGGCTGGGTACTATCCGATGGATTCCGCATGCACCTTACGCCAAATGGAGTCATGAAACCACAGACAGACCCATCAAGAATCCTTGTCTCAATGATTTGTGTAAAGCTTTGATGAATTTCTTTATCAGTTAACGAGTGAGATTTCAGTGGGTCAGATTTGAGTCTACTCTCATGCAACTTAAAACCACGAATTAACTGTTCTCCTTTCACTCCAGCTACTCTTCCCTGTGACGTAGCTAAAGACATTTGTCGAGCCGTTTCATGTGCTGCACGTTGCTTTTGATCTTTTTGTTCTTGAATAAAACCGGGGTTTTTGCTCAAGTAAACCATGGGCGTAACATCATTGGAGTAGCCAAAAAGCCTCCTGACCAGTAATACACTCAGATTTGAATAGGAACCTAACCAGCCCGCGACGGTGCTTCGATAGCTATGAGCGGAATACAAATCTGTTGAACCAGGTATCTCAAAAGGAATGTCAAAGTGGCTTGCAAAATTTCTGAGCATTCTGTTTAACGACTCTTGCCCCATAAGATTTGCTTCATAATCATTTACTCCGGGCTTATAAGTACTCCTGGTAAATTTAAGCGCGTCAATTGCATAGTCTGACTCAGTAAATTTTATTTTCTCCAAAACATTTAGTGCCAACTTTGTGTGCAATGGAACTGGGATTTTCAAAACTTTTTTATTCTTTTGATTATCTGCGCGGAGATAATAGAGTGAATCTACTCTTTTGCTTCTATTGCAGGCACCTATGCGTATATTACGAACATCTCCATTTCTCAAACCTGATGTGAATAGCACTATGTTTACGCATGCACCTCGAGCTAAATAGATAAGCTCTCTGATCCAAATATAGATTTTACTGAGCTTGCTGTCAGTGTTTGGCAAGTCATCTATATATGGAGGTGCCATAAACTCAGAGAAACTGGGTGCGAACTTTTCTAGCAGTTCAGTTACTAGTGGGCCGTCGTAATTTTTTCCAACTTTGTAAGCTCGAATTAACTGGGCCATCTCGAATAATTGCTCTTCGTGCTCAAGTATTAATGACAGAGACTTTTGGATTAATAGATCTGCTGTCTCATTGCTAAATGGCAAATATCCATCTGCAATTCTGAAGGTCACACCCAAATCATCTGCACGTTGTCTTACCCACGTTTTGATACTTTTGTCTGATTTCACCCAAGGTGGTTGGGCTAGAAATTCAAATAATGGTGAGGCAGTCGAAAGCTGGTTTGAACAACTAATGAATTGTCCAATAATGCTACAGCTCATAATTGCTGCCGCTTCAGTATTATCTGGATGGATAACAGTATCTACTAATTCGAGTAATTCATTGTCACTTATATGATGAAGGCCAAGGCAAAAATCTCCTTGATCACCGTTAAGTAGATTCTTTTTTTGAATTAAATTAAAAAGGGTTTTCCTAAGAGAAACCAGCTTGTGAATAGCGCTGTTTATTTCCAATCGATTTGTATTAAATAATTCAAAGAAAACGACTCGAATCATAATGGAGAACGCAGTACTGTAAACTCCAATTTGCGATCTCCAATACAACTTGGTTTGATTATGCAAATTACCAATGCTAAACCATACGTCAGACTCAAAAGTGGAATGCGTACCATAGACAGTTTTGCCAACATAAGCATTTTCTAGAGCGTTCAGCAAAACCCACTGACGATCGCCTAATATCTTTATCTCATCATCTGTGAGTAATGATAATTCTTTAGTGATTTCACGTCTTTTAGCTCGAATTACCACAACTACCTCCTGTTGCTATTTATTATTGGTGGCAGTGAGACGGCGCCTTCTCTTGCTAGTGACCAAGCCTGATCAACCAATCTTTGTCCATTTATTCGATCTTTGATTGCGTATTGATCTAGCGTATCTTGCGCAATACACCAGAGATTTTCGAATGTTGCTGTCCATACATGCGGATCAGAAATACGCTCTTTCTCATACTGTAAAATTCTTGCGCATATGTATGGCAGGTGGAGTTCGGTTACAACGCTTCTCTCGCATCCAAGGCATAAGTCGTAGTGCCTGCATTCATCTGCTATCGAAACGTCGTGGCTTGGATCTGTTGGATCCTCACAGTCGCACAAAAACACAGTTTTCTTGATGGGGACTTTCGTTGATAAGGCAATCTGTCCTTTGAATTGCATGGCATCCTGCAGTTTTTCCGCAGTAATGGTGGCAATCGCTGTGTCGATAACGCCCATTCCAATGGATGTTTTAAGCAAGTAATGCGTTAGTGTGGTATCGAGATTTCCATGATGTAGGTCATTACGAAGTTGCTCGGCCAGATCGTTCCCGTTTTTAATACCTTTCATGCGATCTAGTAACTGAGCAGATGCAAACACCTTCCTAAATTTTTTAGTCTGGATCGATGAAAGTTGAACTCCATTATCATCAAAAATTGGATAAACAGTTTTGAAGTCAACTATGCCACCTGCTTTACCCCATGCTTGTGCAAAGTGCTGGTTGAATTCAAAGAAGGGACCGGAACTGCTCACTTTGAAATAGCGTTCATAATCTAATAGCATTAGATGAATCGGTGAATTCTTCACAATAGTTATGGAAATTGGTTTGCGTCGTGAATTGCCAGTTCTTTCCTTAAAGCCATGCAACACAATTTCGTTACTATTCCCATCCTCGTTTGTAAACAAGGAATCTTGTTGTAAAAGGATTGATCTTCCGTCCTCACCTACAGATGGGATGGTTAAGGCAACTTCCTTATTAATGCCTGTTTGCATCATCAAAAGATTGGCCAGGCACCATGTGATTTGGTTAATCACTAGGTTTACTTCATCAGGTTTTTTCTTCTTGATATAAAAACCCCAAATACTGCGACCTGCTGCTGGGTATTCGAATCCATGCCATGATGCGGTTGTGACATAGAACTTATTAAGCTCATCCAAGAGTACTTTGCGATTGGACAATCCCATTAAGCTTCCAATAATTCCCCCAATGTATCGTTTCTTATCACCGCCGTATCTGATTAATCCAGCCTTATGATGCATGATGAAGTGATCAATAAGAACTTGGTATCCTCGCTCTTCATCATTTAGCCATTCTTTTAGAAGTCTGAAAGAGGCTGTTTCGAAGGTTTTCGACCGGGTCTGGTCTTGAGATACATCAGTTGCTCGAAGATAGTTATTGCGTTCTGGGTAAATCCAGTCTTCAGGCATGTCTTTTGCACTAAGCTCTTCATAATGTTTTAGGTAACCAATACGGCGTTGAAATCCCTCTATACAAAGCGCAAGTATTTGATACATAACTGCATTAGAGTAGGACTCATCGACCAGTTCTTCAGGTTCTGGTTTGGGATCTCTAAAGATGACTTGGCTGAGCCAGCCATTTAATGATGTGGGCTCATAGCTCTCAAAAATTGCGCGAAGATCATAGAAAACTCCGCTTCGTTTAACGGATGAAGACTCAAGATGATTAATGAAGTCCAGCCAAAAGGATTTATCAAAATTATCTAGTGTGACTTCTGACGGGTTTTCCCATCGAGATGAAATGAAATCAATAAATATCCTCAATGCCCGCGTTTTAGCACTTAGGTGTCCTGCAGAGGCATGCAGGCCCAGTAAGTTATTTATCACAAGCCGAACCATAAGCTCAGCAAACTCTGATGTTAGATTTTTTGAAATGCAATATTCGAATAAAGATGGCTTAACTTTATTCGCCATTACTAAGTGCGGCATCATTGCGCCTATGACACTGAAATATTGATAGCCGTGCACGTCACGAATCTTCATGGTGTCGGCAATATCTTCAGGCGTAGCTTTGTTTAAAAACAGACGCGTAAGATACTTATTATTTTTACGATTGAATGACACATCCAGGTAGTTAACCATAGCTGGAAGATTGTCTCGGGGAGTGACCAATGTTTTCACTTCAGCGGAAAGACTAATATTCACTGGGGGTTTGGATTTTCTTCCCATTATTTTATTTCCTAAATTGAAGTCATAAAATGAATCTCAAAGGAGGGGCGCGAGATTTGGGAAGTATAAAAGTAAACAGATTCTCAATACATAGGAAAAGGCGGTAAATCGCTGTGTTACCAGATTCCCGCCCTCGCACGCGAAGGTCTAGCGATTGTCGTTTCACCATTAATTGCCTTGATGCAAGACCAGGTCGAAGCCTTGCAACAACTTGGCGTCAATGCGGCCTTTTTAAACTCCAGCCTCAGTGCCGAAGATAACAGCCGCATCACGCGGCAAGTGCTCGCTGGCGAGATCAAACTGTTATACGTCGCCCCCGAGCGGCTGATGGTCGGCAGCTTTTTAAGCCTGCTCGATGAAGTGCAGCAACATGTCGGCCTCGCCCTGTTTGCGATTGATGAAGCGCATTGCGTGTCGCAATGGGGGCACGACTTTAGGCCTGAGTACCGCCAGCTCACCGTGCTGCATAACCGCTTTCCCGATGTGCCGCGCATCGCGCTGACTGCCACCGCCGATGCGCCAACGCGCGCCGAAATTATCAGCCAGCTTAATCTCGAAAACGCGGCCCAGTTTGTCTCCAGTTTTGACCGCCCCAATATCCGCTACCACGTGGGTATCAAGAATAATGCGCGCCAACAATTGGCAAGCTTTTTAGAGCGGGAGCATCCAGAGGATGCTGGCATCATTTATTGCTTGTCGCGCAAAAAGGTAGAAGAAACCGCTGCATGGCTGGTAGAAAAAGGCTGGTCAGCGTTGCCTTACCATGCCGGTTTACCTGCGCAATTACGTGAGCACCACCAGCGACGCTTTCTGCGTGAAGAAGGCATTATCATGGTGGCGACCATTGCGTTCGGCATGGGCATCGATAAACCCAACGTGCGCTTTGTCGCGCATCTAGATTTACCCAAAAGCATGGAAGGCTATTACCAGGAAACCGGCCGTGCCGGTCGCGATGGCCTGCAAGCGAACGCCTGGATGGTCTACGGCATGGGCGATGTCGTCTCCATGCGGCAAATGCTAGACAGCGGCGAAGCCTCCGAAGAACGCAAACGCCTAGAGCGCCTAAAACTCGATGCCTTACTCGGCTACTGCGAATCTACCGCTTGCCGCCACCAAACCATCTTGCGCTACTTCGGCGAAAGCCACCCCGGTGCCTGTGACCAATGCGATAACTGCCTGCATCCGGTAGAAACCTGGCAAGCCACGCAGGTCGCGCAAATGGCACTTTCCTGCGTCTACCGCACCGGGCAAAGATTCGGTGTCGGCCATTTAATTGATGTGCTGCTGGGCAAAGTCACCCCGCAAGTCGAGCGCTTTAATCACGACAAAGTCAGCACCTTCGGTATAGGCAAAACCCTCAATCAAGCACAATGGAGTGGCGTCTATCGGCAATTGATTGCCGCAGGCATGCTAGAAGCCGATATGGCCGCCTACGGCGGTTTAAAACTGACCGAAGCCGCACGGCCCGTACTCAAAGGCGAGCAAGAAGTCTGGCTACGCCGCGATGCCGAACCCGAAAAACGCATGAGCAAAGCCGAACGCAGCGCCCGCGCCAAAGAAGCGTTTGAAGGTGCCAATGATGATCCGCTCTGGCAAGCGCTTAAAGCCAAACGCCTGGAACTGGCAAGAGAGCAGGGCGTACCACCATATGTGATTTTTCACGATAGTACCTTGCTGGAGATCCACAATCGTAAACCGCAGACAGTGGATGAAATGGGGCAGATCAGCGGGATAGGGCAGGCGAAATTGCAGAAGTATGGCGATGCGTTTTTGCAGGTGCTTGAAGAAATGGCTTAAAAGCCATGAGTTGCTTTTAAATAATATCCAGAAATTTCGACTGAAGCTTGGGATTCACCTTTTGACTCTGATGGATTAAATTGGCTGTCATTGAGATTTCTGCAATCTCAAGCAAGTTTTTATTGATAGAGACACCATCCTCCATAAACCAGCGCAGTACAGGTTCCAAATGCCAGATGCCACCCGCAGAGCTTTGATGAATCGGGTTGGGAAACCGCTTTTTGGGGTTGGCGATAATTTTTTGAATATTCTGTCGAGAGCAACCAATCACGCTGGCGATTTCAGTAGGGGTGACCAAGTCAGGTGATACCTCAATCAGTTCTGCGTCTGGGATAGCCTTTTTAACATCTGCAATCGCACTTAAAACGGCCGCATCAGCAGAGGCCGCTTCGCGCATAAAGTCGAGGGCTATTGCTCCCATTTTTCCCACGCCTATCGTTGCGTCATCGCAGCCCGCTTTAAACAGTGCATCCAAATATTGCGAGGCATCTGCGCTTTCATCAGGCAGGGCATATTTCAAAATAAACTCGTATTCCATCATCGCTCACCTATTTTTTACCTTTGGGCAGGGTCTTTGTAGCGTTCTCATCAAATTTGCCCACGCATTTGTCTACAACGCGACGTAAAGCTTTAGCATGATTCTCTGGGCTTCTGGGCGTACTCCAAATACTTGTCACACAAAACTCACCACAATGGCACTCTTCATCATTAAACGGGCAATACATCTTTCCCCAGCAATGCCCTCCGCCCACCGTGACTTTCCAATGTTTGGAGATAGCATATTCAATGGCCGCATTGATTTCTTTGTTTGGGTGTTTGATTGCCATATTATCCCTGAGGATTTATGTTGTCAATCGACAACTATTTTTAATTTATTAACTCTCGTTAATATAGCACTGGGCAATTTTAAAAACATCAGCAATAATCTGGATATCTATGAGACAGTAGTGGGCATCATGGCAAACAACTTTTATGCTCTTAAATCAGCACTTTCGACAGAAGCACAATCTAAGATGGCTCAGAAAACTGAGCAATTGTTGCAACAGTTACCTTTATTCAACTTGTGTCAGGCGCACGGCCTGTCTAAAAAATGATGGCGGAAGCACTGCATATTCAGCAACCCGCTATAGCTAAAATTGAAAAACGTACCGATATGTATTTATCAACTCTGCGTCACCATATCCAGGCCATGGATGGCGAGTTGGAGATCGTAGTAAGATTTCCAGAAGGTTCAAGATTCAGAACTTCTCGGATTTGTAAGTTTGTAGAGCTAGATTAATAAAATGAACGGTGCTTACGAGGGAGATTTAATCAGACCATTAGGCCTTGTGACTTTGTATTTTGGTTATGCGGAGTTCGAAGTAAATAGCCTCATTAAATTATTGGGCCAATATGGCGTCAGTATAAAGATCTCTGACACGGCGTCTTTAGGCTTAAGGGTGGATGCATTTATTAATGCGCTTGAGCCACTAAAGTGCGACGGTGTGGTTGAGGTACTAGAAATTTTGGCAGAAGCTAAAACGCTTTTAGAGCAGCGTAACAACTTAATACATGGGGCTGTCTTTTCTCAAGGCCGCGTAGTTCCTAGCAACTCAGCGAAAAATCAGTTTTACGTCACTCCTGAATCTCTCTCTGAGTTAGCAGATAAAGCATTTAACTGGAAAGAGCGCCTTAACTCCAAAATCCAACGCCGACTTATTCCTGCACTGTGCAATCAATAAGTTATTAATTAAACTGTACTTAGAGTTGCGGAGATGTTTGGCATCGCCGCGATGCCGAACCCGAAAAAACGCATGAGTAAAGCCGAACGCACCGCCCGCGCCAAAGAAGCATTTGAAGGTACGAATGATGATTCGCTTTGGCAAGCACTTAAAGCCAAACGGCTCGAACTGGCAAGAGAGCAGGGCGTGCCGCCTTATGTGATTTTTCATGACAGTACACTGCTGGAAATTCATAATCGCAAGCCCGAGAGCTTGGATGAAATGGGACAGATTAGCGGGATAGGGCAGGCGAAATTGCAGAAATATGGGGATTCATTTTTGGAAGTCTTAGATGAAATGAATTAAAAAATTAATAGTGATGTTCCAAGATTGCAATCAGCTAGTGGCGATTCAAATAATGAATTAACAGCAGGCCTTATGACGACCAGGTACATGAATTAAGTATTATCTGCTTTAAAGTCCAAGCTGATCTTAAAAGTTAGATTTATACTTTTACTCATGGCAAAGCGAATTCGTCCAAAAAAATATAAAGTTGATGTTGCACTTCACCCTTGTTTATTGAGACGGTGGGTAAAGTGGTTGCCGAACATGAGTTCGGACATTACAGATATGCTCGCAAAAAAAGAAATTTTCTGGGAGCTTCAAGATATAGCTAAGGAAAATCCTGAAATTCTAAAACCAGATGCATTTTTTGATTGGATGTGTAGAAACTATGTAATTTCACAGGCTGTAGGTATTAGGAGTTTTATCGATGCAGATAAAAAATCGCATTCCCTATGGCGGTTGTTATACGAAATTCTTGAAAATCCGGGAGTAATAAATCGAACGGCTCATTTACGGTTTTATAGAAAAGTACCTAACGGAGAATGGCTGGGCAACAAGACATTTAATGCAGTGGTCGGAGAGGGAGCACAAAAATTAGGACAGATGGCGATTCGAGCAGATTTACGTAAACTTGAGGACTCTTGTGAGCGAATACGTAAATTTGTTAATAAACGTATCGCACACCGTACTAGTCCGGGTCAGATTCGACGGTTGCCAATATTTAATGAATTAGATGATGCTTTAAAAGTGCTTGATGGAATTTTCTGTAAATATAATTTGCTTTTAAGAGCACAAGGTCTTTCTTCATGCGAAGCTGTGCGTCAGTATGATTGGCGTGAAGTGCTTTGGGAGCCTTGGATTACTCAAGATAGTCAGCTGCGACCTTAGCCTTAGCACTCGTCACTTAATTGATATTAGTAATGGTTTTACAGTAGGCCAAACATTCTCCAATATCTTTGGCTGTGCATTGACATTAGGGTGCAACCCATCTTCAATCACTAAATCAGCGTGTCCGCTAACACCATCCAGAAAAAACGGTACAAAAGGTGTTTTGTATTTCTCTGACAAATCTAGAAAAGCCACTTTAAAACCATTGGTATATTTAGGGCCATAGTTCGGCGGGATTAGCATGCCTAGCAACACCACTTGTGCGCCAGCCTGTTTGCTGGCTTGAATCATTTTCTCAAGGTTGTTTTTCATTGCATCCAGCGGTAAGCCGCGCAGGCCGTCATTTGCGCCTAGTTCTATCACGACTATACTGGGTTTAAACTGCTTGAGTGCTGCGGGCAATCTGCTGAGTCCACCCGCAGTGGTTTCGCCGCTAACGCTGGCGTTGGCAACTTCGTAGGGCAATTGCTTGTCTTTCACTCGTTGCGCTATGAGATTCACCCAGCCTTGCTCTTTAGGGATGCCATAGGCGGCGGATAGGCTGTCTCCAAATATCAGGATTGTTTGTTTGGGTGCCGCGTCTGCCATGGCTAAGTTGGTAAACAATAAACCAGGTAACACGATTAATATCTTTAGAAATCGGAACATCATTAATGCAAAGCCCTTATGCTGTTGAAGCGCTGTCTTTAAGTAAATCCGTTGTCAGCAATGATACAACACTCCCTATTTTGACCAGTTTGAACCTTGCCGTACCCAGGGGTGAGCGGCTGGCGATTATTGGTAGCTCGGGGTCTGGTAAATCTACCTTGCTGGGGTTGTTAGCGGGGTTGGACACGGCAAGTAGCGGAAAGGTCTTGGTTGCCGGTAAAGATATTGGTCAGATGGATGAAGATGGCCGTGCGGCGGTGCGCGCCGCGCATATGGGTTTTGTGTTTCAGTCGTTTCAATTGCTGGGTTCGCTGACGGCTTTGGAGAATGTGATGCTGCCTTTGCAGTTGGCAGGCCGTGCTGATGCCTCGACGATTGCCATGGCAGCACTAGAGAGCGTAGGCCTGGCGGCGCGTGCCACGCATTACCCCAAACAGTTATCCGGCGGTGAACAGCAGCGGGTGGCGATTGCCCGCGCCTTTGCGGCCAAGCCTGCAATTTTGTTTGCGGATGAGCCGACGGGCAATCTGGATGTGGTAACGGGTGAGGCCATCATTAAGTTGCTGTTTGATTTAAATGCGCAGAGCGGCACGACGCTGGTATTGGTGACGCACGATATGCAGTTGGCAAAACGCTGCCAGCGCGTGCTGAGTTTGCAAAATGGTGTGTTGCATGAGATCAATCTGGCCGATCAGGCGGCGGGAGCGCATTAATGCTGGCGCTTACCATTGCCTGGCGCCAATGCCGCAGTTTGTGGTCATCGGGTGAAATCCGGGTATTGCTGTTTGCCTTGATTTTGGCGGTGACGGCGACCACGGCGGTGAGTTTTTTTTCCGACCGGCTGCATAGAAGCATGCAAACGCAAGGCAACGTGTTGCTGGGCGCTGACCTGTTGGTGAATGCCGACCATGTGATCCCTGCCGCTTACCGGGCAGAAGCCCAGCGCCTGCAATACCAGACTTCGCAAGCGCTGGAATTCTCCAGCATGGTGGTAAAAGGGGAGCGCAACGAACTGGCCGAAATCAAGGCGGTGGAGCAGGGTTTTCCGCTACGTGGCAAGTTGACGATTCGTAATACCCAACCCCCGCAAGCGCAAAAAACCGCCAATACTATTCCCGTCCCTGGCACGGTTTGGATGGAACCCAGCCTGGCGAAAAAGCTGGATCTGAAGCTGGGTGATGAAGTCAGCGTGGGGAATAGCCAGCTCAAGGTAGCCGCCTTACTGCTGCAAGAGCCTTCACGTGGCGGTGATATGTTTAATATCGCGCCACGCTTGTTGATGAACAGCGCCGATGTGGCGGCGACTGGCCTGATACAGTTTGGTAGCCGGGTGAAATACCAACTGCTGGTGGCAAGCACTGATGCTTCCACCATCGTCCAGTTTGCCGATTGGCTGCAGCCGCAACTGGCAAGGGGTGAGCGGGTGGATGATATTCGCAGTGCCCGCCCCGAGATGCGTAGTGCGCTGGATAAAGCACAACAGTTTTTGGGCATTGCCTCTATGGTCGGCGTCATTTTGGCCATGGTTGCCATGTTGCTGGCGAGCATCCCTTATGTACAAAAAAGCCTGGATACCTACGCGCTGATGCGCTGTTTTGGCGCGACCAAAGCACTGATTACCAATATTCTGCTTTACCAGACTCTGCTGCTGGCGTTGGTGGGCAGCGTGATTGGTTGCGTGCTGGGCTTTGCCGCACAACATGGCCTGGCGCTATTGGCAGCCCGCCTGTTTTTTGAGACCCTGCCCACCCCCGGCTGGACACCAGTGCTGTTAGGCCTGGTCACAGGCTTTGCCACCTTGCTCACGGTAGTGTGGCCGCAACTCATGCGTTTGCGCGCCGTGCCTGCCTTGCGCATTTTGCGTCAGGACCTGGAAGGCAATGTACGTGGCAGCGGCTTGTTGTTCGTGCCTGCTTTCCTGGTGCTGACTGGGCTGGTGTTCTGGCATTCTGGCGACGCCAAACTGGCAGCGATTGTATTGGCTGCGCTCGCGGCATTGGTGACGGTGGCCGGTGTGCTTGCCTGGCTGGGCATACGGTTGTTGCAGTCAACGTTTAAACAAAGCGCTACTCACGGCTTTGGTGTGATCCGGCTGGGGTTGATGGGCTTAAAGCGGCGCCCGGCATTGACCGTCGCACAGGTAGTCGGATTAAGTATGGGCTTAATGGCGGTCTTGCTATTGGCCTTTGTGCGTAACGACCTGCTCAAGACCTGGCAAACCTCGTTGCCTGCCGATGCGCCTAATCGATTTGTGATTAATATCCAGGCTGATCAAATACCTGGCATCAACGCGTTGCTCAGCGCGCAAGGCATAGACCATGCTGACATTTTGCCTATGGTGCGGGCTCGGTTGGTGTCAGTGAACGGTAAACCGCTGAACGTGGCCGATTACGAGGATGAGCGTGCCAAGCGACTGGCAGAACGTGAATTCAATTTATCGTGGGCGGCTAATATGCAGTCCGACAACGAACTGGTGGCCGGGCAGTGGTGGCGGGCAGAGGACGCAGGCAAACCTTTGTTATCCCTGGAGCAGGGCCTGGCAGACACGCTCAAACTCAAGCTGGGCGATCAACTGACTTATGATGTGGCAGGCACGCCACTGACGCTGACCATCTCCAGCTTGCGCAAGGTGGATTGGAGCAGCATGCATGTGAATTTTTTCGCGGTGACACCTCCGAAAGTACTGGATAGTTACGCCGCCAACTACCTCACCAGTTTCCACCTGCCTGCGGGTAAGGAGGATGCGCTGAACCAGCTCGTCAGACAATTCCCCAATTTAACCATTATCAACGTGGCGGCGGTGCTGGAGCAACTTCAGGGTCTGATCAGCAAAATGAGTTACGCCATTGAGTTTGTGTTTGCTTTTAGCCTGCTGGCCGGGGTGGCCGTGCTTTATGCGGCCTTGATGGCGACGCGCGAAGAGCGCGTGCGTGAAAGCACCCTGATGCGCGTGCTCGGTGCCTCAAGAAAGCAGGTCGTGCTGGCCATGCTGGTGGAGTTTTTATGTGTGGGGCTCCTGGCCAGTGTGGTGGCGATGCTGTTTACCAATATCGCCGCCTATTACCTGGCGACGCTGGTGCTGCATATCGATTACCAGTTTAATGTCTGGTTGAGCGTGCAAGGCTTGCTGACGGCCATTGTGCTGGTGCCGTTTGCGGCGTGGCTGGTGGCTCGCCACCAGTTTAACCAGCCGCCCAGGGCTTTGTTGCAAAGCGTTTAAGCGTATCTTGAGTGGTAAAATACGCGCATGATCCCGATTTATCCCGCCAATAGCCTGAAAGATGCGCCCTTGCAAGGTGAGGTAACGCTGAGTGGCCTCACCAATCCGCCGCCGCTTTCGTTGTATATTCATATCCCCTGGTGCGTGCGCAAATGCCCGTATTGTGACTTTAATTCGCATGAGTCGCGGCAAGAGATTCCAGAAGCGGCGTATGTCGATGCCTTGATCGCAGACCTTGAGCAAGCCACGCCACTGGTGTGGGGCCGCAAAATCCGCAGTGTGTTTTTTGGCGGCGGTACACCCAGCATTTTTTCTGCCGAGGCGATTGATAAAATTCTGAGCCATGTGCGCATGCTGACGCCGTTGGAATATGGTGCGGAGGTGACGCTGGAGGCAAACCCCGGCACGGTCGATATTGCTAACTTTAAGGGTTATCGCGACGCAGGCGTCAATCGCGTGTCGCTAGGGATTCAGAGTTTTCAGCCAAATTATTTAAAAGCGCTGGGGCGGATTCATGACCGTGAGCAGGCGCTTGCTGCGGCTGAACTGGCGTTGAATACCTTTGATAGGGTGAACTTGGATGTGATGTATGCCTTGCCGGAGCAAAGCCTGGAAGATGCCTTAAAAGACGCCGAAACCGCCTGCCAGATCAAACCGGCACATTTGTCGTTTTATCACCTGACGTTAGAGCCCAACACGCCGTTTCACCGCACGCCACCGAGTTTGCCGGATGACGACACTAGCGCCACCATGCAGGAAGAGATTGAAAAGATACTCGATAGCCATGGCTACCAGCATTATGAGACTTCAGGCTTTGCCCAGCCAGGCGAGCAGTGTGTGCATAACCTCAATTACTGGACGTTTGGCGATTATTTAGGCATTGGTGCTGGCGCACATTCCAAGTTGAGTTTTCACGACAAAATTATTCGCCAGAGTCGGCATAAACACCCAAAACGTTACCTCGAGGCGGCACCAAAAGGGCAGGCGGTGGATAGTGAGTGGGTGATTGGTCGTGAGGATTTGGCGTTTGAATTTATGATGAACACGCTAAGGTTGGTGGATGGTGTGGAGGCTGGCTTGTTTCAGCAGCGCACGGGATTGCCGTTACGGGTGATACAAGCGCAAATGCTGGAGGCGCAACAAAAGGGCTTGTTGGAGCAGGTTGAGGGCGTGATTAAGCCGACCTTGTTGGGGCAGCGGTTTTTGAATACGTTGTTGGAGATGTTTTTAAAGGAATAAAGACGATTTAACAATCGCCATTCCGCTGTTGGGCGGAGTCCCGGCATGGTGAGATTGCAATAAAAGGTTATTCTTTAGATTGGTCGTTGTAGGATGGGCATTTTTGCCCACGCGGTTGTGGTTATTTGTTAGGTTTCTTTTCGCTTTTTCAGCGAATTACTTTTCTTTGTTTGCCCAAAGAATAAGTAACCAAAAGAAATGCACCCCAGCTTCCGCTTATTTCCTGCGTTGCTCGTCAAAATAAGCGGTCACGAAACTCATCCTAGCGACCTGCACAAAACGCAGGCCACCGCGGGATTCGAACAGTCGCTCCCTTCCTTCTTATTTTGCCTGCGCTACTCGGCGCGGCAGATGGGGACCCCGAAGACCATGCGACTGCCATCACTCGATGGATTTAAACAAATGAATCTTGTTTTTAAACCGTCCAAACTGTGGTGCGGCTACTTAAGTAAGATAAATCCCATCCCATCACGCTGAGTAGCGAAGACGAAGTGGGGGGCATTCGGCCATCGGCTGTTCGAGTTCCGCGGTGGCTTGCGTAGTGTGTAAGCCGCTAGGGCGAGTTTCGATGGATGCCCACTTTGCTGAGCAACGCAAGGGAGCCGTAGGCCGTGATGGCTGGGTGCCCTCTTTTTGGTTA
>OFDN01000304.1_pt1 | contig 43263 bp, 37 predicted proteins | sample 1520971 | NCBI WGS metagenome assembly OFDN01 (sample SAMEA94257418, study PRJEB24077) | hot springs metagenome | biome: Aquatic biome; feature: Geographical feature; material: Water | place: India | collected 2012-06-12 | depth 5 m | reverse complement strand
ATGGCGGGGGCGGCTGGCGCTCGCCGTCAAGCTGTGTGTGACGGTGGGGGTGATGGCCCTCCTCGCGGTCCGTGCGGATTGGAGCGGCGTGACGGCGCGCGTCGCCGACCTATCCCCTGGCTGGCTGGCGCTGGGGGTGTTGCTGAAAGCGGCCGGCATCCTTTTCGCGGGAGAGCGTTGGCGCTGGGCGGCGGCGTCCTGCGGTGCGGTGATCAATTCCTGGACGGCGCTGCGTCTGATGCTGGCAGGGCTGTTCCTGGGGCAGATGCTGCCCGGCGCGCTGGGTGGCGACGTGGCCCGGGGCTGGCTGACCTACCGCGCCGGCTGCCCGGCCGCGTCGGTGGTCACGGCGATGATCCTCGACCGGCTGCTGGCGCTGATGGGTGTGGTCGTCATCATGTTCATCGGGCTGCCGCATCTGGTCGCGGCCTCGCCACCGTCGGTTGCCTGGGCGCCGCCGCTGGCGACGCTGGCCCTGGCGGTCGGGGTGGCGGTCGGGCTGCAGATCGACCGCTTGCCGTTGCCCCGATTCCTTCGCCGTCCGCCGGTCACCACCCTTCTGGATCAGGTCGGCCGACTGCGCCAAGCCCTGTTCACCCAGGCCGCGCTGGTCAGCGGGTTCCATGCCGCCGGCGTGCACATCACCACCATCGCCGCGGTCGTCGCCTTCGCCCGTGCGCTCGACCTGCCGGTGTCGCCGATAGACGCGCTTTCCGTCGTGCCGGTGGCGATCTTCGCCGCCGCGCTACCGATCTCCCTGAACGGCTGGGGCGTGCGCGAAGGCGCCATGGCCGCCGGCCTCGCCCTGTTCGGCATCGGCTCGGCGGAGGCGGTGGTGCTGTCGCTTCTGATCGGCGTGTCGGTCACGCTGCTGACGCTTCCCGGCGGGCTCCTCTGGCTGACGCTGAAGGCGGAGGCACCTCAGCGCTGACAGAAGGGGAACCCTTCCACGTTCTTCATGTAGATCGGTATCCACTCGCAATGCGGCCTCGGGTCACCGCGCCGCAGTTCGAAGACCACCGGCCACACATGCGCGAGCGCCACATAGAGCGCCATGCCGCCGTACAGCCAGCGCCGCGACCGCACACCTTCCAGAATGCCGCGGAAGCGCACCAGCACCAGCGCCGCCGCCAGCACCGCCAGGGGATCGGTGTAGATGGCGTAGGCGCGCTGGAACCCGCGCAGCGAGAACAGCGTCTCCAACCCCCAGGCGGCGCCCAGCAGAAGCGCCACCCGCAGCGGCAGCAGCCGGTCGCCGCGCCGCCACGCCACCACGGCCCCGGCGATGGCGAACCATTCCACCAGCAGCGTCTGCGGAATCCGGTCCGGGTGGAGCACCACGGTGCGAATGGCGAAGGTCCGCCACAACCCTTCCAGCAGCAGGCCGGCCAGCGACCCGCTGAGCACCTGCCCTTCCGCCTGCAATTCGCCGGGATGCCGCCAGGTGGTGAAGACGAACATATGCTCGATGAAGTTGGCGACGGCGATGGCGTTCTGCTCATGCCAGCGGATCAGCAACGACAACAGTCCGACCGCGACGCCGAGGGCGACGGCGGCCAGCGCCTGAACCGCCCAAACCGGCCGCAGCCGCCACACCGCCGCGTGCGCGAGTATCCCCAGCACCACCCAGCCAGCCAGGATCCCCTGATAATGGCCGGACAGCCCGGCCCCGACCGGCCGGTACGGGTAGATCGCACGCCCCCAGCCGTCGATGCCGAAACGCAGAATCTCCACCGCCGGCACCAACGCCGCCGCGGCCAGCAGCGCCAGAAGCAGCGCCCGCCCCCAGCCCCCCGGCACCGGCTCCCGCCAGGACCGCCCGAAGGCGACCGTGATGGCGGGTGTCGCCAGCAGCGGGAAGATCGCCTGCACCTTGCTGGCCATCGCCAGCGACGCGCCGCCGCCGGCCAGCGCCATCAGCCCCAGCGGCCCGACGCCGGGGCGTCGGCGCACCGCCAGGATCGCCAGCAGCAGCGCCAGCGCGGCGAGGATGCCGGACAGCAGGTCGGTGCGCATCTGCCGGGCCTGCGTCATCACCCCCATGGCGAAGGCGACCGCCAACCCCGACAGGAAGCCGATCAGCCGGTCCTCCAGGATGAAGCGCACCAGCGTCGCCACGGTCACGACGAACCCGGCGCACAGCAGGATGGACAGCCCGCGGCCGGCCTGAACGAGCTGCTGCCACGCCGCGTCGTACGCCACGGCATCGGCCAGCGGCGGCAGATCGGACAGCCGCGCCACCTCCAACAGGCCGAGCGTGTGCAGCAACCGGTACCAGCCGGCGATGATCAGGAAATAAAGATAGCCGGGGTGGTCGAAGTACTCCTGCGGACGCCCGTCGTTCAGCAGCAGCCCATGGTACGCCAGCACCAGATCCTGGTCGGCGTTGCGCCAATAGGGCAGCCGGAAGCCCAAGGCCAAACAGGACGCCGCGAGCACCACCGCGAGCACCAGACACAGCGCCCACCAGGGCAGCCTCCCGATGTCGAAGTCTCGAGGGATGGCGGTGTGGGTTCGGTCGGCGGCGGTCATCGGGCGTGGCTCGGCGTTGCGGATGGCATCCGGGCCGCCTTGTGACACGAAACCAAGGCCGCTGTGAACCGAAACGGCCGGCGGCGCGGATGGTTGTAGGGGCGATAGCACGCCACCACCCGGAGCCGCCGCCATGTCCAACGACCGCATCGACCGCATCCGCAAGCGCGCCCAGGAGATTTGGGAACGCGAGGGACGGCCCAATGGGCGAGAGGCGGACCACTGGTCGCGCGCCGAAGCTGAGATCGTGGCGGAGGAAGTCGAAGGCAAAGCCAAGGTCCCGCCCGCAGCCTGCGCGGTCGAACCTGGTCCGGTTCAGGACAGCCGCCGCCGGACGCGCGCCGCGCCGAAGGCCCGCCGAAAGGAAGCGACCCCTCCGGCGGGATGAGGCGGCAACCCAGCCATCCCCCCGTCCATTGCGCGAGGGGCTGGCGTCGGCGCGTAGGGATTGCTAAGTTGGCGCGCCTGTTCGGGTCATTTTCTTTCCATTCGAGGTCGTCCCATGCCGCACTATCGTTCCCGCACCTCCACCCACGGCCGCAACATGGCGGGCGCGCGCGGCTTGTGGCGCGCCACGGGCATGAAGGACGGCGACTTCGGCAAGCCGATCATCGCGATCGCCAACTCCTTCACCCAGTTCGTTCCCGGCCATGTGCATCTGAAGGACCTCGGCCAGCTGGTCGCCCGTGAGATCGAGAAGGCCGGAGGCGTGGCGAAGGAGTTCAACACCATCGCCGTGGACGACGGCATCGCCATGGGCCACGACGGCATGCTCTACAGCCTGCCGTCCCGCGAGCTGATCGCCGATGCGGTCGAGTACATGGCGAACGCCCACTGCGCCGACGCGCTGGTGTGCATCTCCAACTGCGACAAGATCACGCCGGGCATGCTGATGGCCGCCATGCGCCTCAACATCCCCGCCGTCTTCGTGTCGGGCGGGCCGATGGAGGCCGGCAAGGTGAACTGGCGCGGCAAGACCAAGGCGGTCGACCTGATCGACGCGATGGTCGCCGCCGCCGACCCCACCGTGACGGACGAGGAGGCGGAGAGCATGGAGCGCAGCGCCTGCCCGACCTGCGGTTCCTGCTCCGGCATGTTCACCGCCAACTCCATGAACTGCCTGACCGAGGCGCTGGGACTGTCGCTGCCTGGCAACGGCACCATCGTGGCCACCCACGCCGACCGCGAGGAGCTGTTCCGCGCCGCCGGCCGCGTGGCGGTCGAGCTGTGCCGCCGCTGGTACCAGGAGGAGGACGCGACCGCCCTGCCCCGCGGCATCGCCACCAAGGCCGCGTTCGAGAACGCCATGACGCTGGACATCGCCATGGGCGGGTCGACCAACACCGTACTGCACATCCTGGCCGCCGCGCAGGAAGGCGAGGTCGATTTCACCATGGCGGATATCGACGCGCTGTCGCGCCGGGTGCCCGTGCTGTGCAAGGTCGCCCCCGCCGTGTCGAACGTCCACATCGAGGATGTGCACCGCGCCGGCGGCATCATGGGAATCCTTGGCGAGCTGGACCGCGCCGGCCTGTTGAACCGCGACTGCGCCACCGTGCACGCTCCGTCCCTGGCGACGGCGCTTGAGCGTTGGGACATCCGCCGGTCGGCCGACGAGGGCACGCGCACCATGTTCCGAGCGGCACCCGGTGGTATTCCCACCATCGTGCCGTTCAGCCAGTCCAAGCGTTGGCCGGAGCTGGACACCGACCGCGAAGCGGGCGTGATCCGCGACGCCGAGCACCCCTTCAGCAAGGATGGCGGCCTGGCGGTGCTGTTCGGCAACATCGCGGAGAACGGGTGCATCGTGAAGACCGCGGGGGTGGACGAGTCGATTCTTGTCTTCTCCGGTCCGGCCCGCGTGTTCGAGAGCCAGGACGCCGCCGTCGAGGCGATCCTGGGCGACCGCATCAAGGCGGGCGACGTGGTGCTCATCCGCTACGAAGGGCCGAAGGGCGGGCCCGGCATGCAGGAGATGCTCTACCCGACCAGCTACCTGAAGTCCAAGGGGTTGGGGAAGGCCTGCGCGCTGGTGACCGACGGACGGTTCTCCGGCGGCACCTCCGGCCTGTCGATCGGGCACTGCTCGCCGGAGGCGGCTGCCGGCGGATCGATCGCCCTGGTTCAGGAGGGCGACCGGATCGACATCGACATCCCCGGCCGCTCCATCCGCCTTGCGGTCTCCGACGACGAGCTGACGCGTCGACGGGAGGCGATGAACGCGCAGGGCCCGGCCGGCTGGAAGCCGACCGGGCGCAACCGTAACGTGTCCCCTGCCCTACGGGCGTATGCGGCTCTGACCACCAGCGCCGATCGTGGTGCAGTGCGCGACGTGACGCAGGTCGAAGGCATCACCGTCAGGCGCTGACACCACGTATACCGTGTATGCAGCGGACCTATCGCCTTGTATGCTCACACATATCTGCGTTGCGGCCGGCGAGCGATCGTCGGCCGTATTCGTTTAAAACGAACAAAATCCATACGTACATGAATAATAAGACTTCAAGCATCAGGCCCTGAGCATACCATGATATGTATACAGAGCGCGAATTTGCCGAGAATTTCGTGAGATAGTTTTTCAAGCCTGTACAACCGCCCGAATGCATGCGCTAATATGCAGGTATGTCGTCGGGGGTGTTGCCGACGGCGGGCGCGATGCTTCGAACCACCGACCTACTGGTTCAACCAAGCGTACCCGCCTTCGCTGGAACGGTTTCCCATCTTCCGACGACGGGAGCCGAGTTATGCCGCCGCACGCGGACGCCACGTCAGCCAGCCGGAAGACCGCGGCCGAGCGCAAGCTCGTCACCGTGCTGTTCGCCGACATCGTGGCGTCGTCCGCGCTTGTGTCGGGTCGTGATCCGGAAGAGGCCGACGAAATCCTGCGCGCGGTTCTCCAGGTGATGACCGCTTCGGTGGAACGCTACCAGGGCATGGTGGCGCAGGTGCTCGGTGATGGAATCCTGGCGATGTTCGGGGCACCGGCGGCGCAGGAGGACCACGCGCTTCGGGCGTGCCTCGCCGCGCAGGACATGCTGCGCGCGGCGCGCATGGCGGACAGCGGGACGGATGGCGGCGCTGCGGCCTGCGCGATTCGCGTGGGTATCGCATCGGGGGAGGTGGTCACGCAGACGGTCGAGAATGCCGCCCGCCATGACCAGCGTGCCGTCGGCGAATGTGTGCATCTGGCTGCCAAGCTCCAGCAGCGAGCCGAGTCCGACGCGGTCCTGATCTCGGCCGACACGGCGGCTCTGGCGGGATCGGGGCTCGACAGCCGGGCGGTGGGGTCCCTGCGACTGGCCGCGGACGCGCGACCGGTCGCGTATCATGAACTGGTGGAGGCGCGCTCGGAGCGGCGCTCGGCGCTGGACATCCTGTCGGGTGCCCCCTCCCGCTTCGTGGGCCGCCACGCCGAGCTCGCCGCCCTGGCTCACGCGTGGCGTGAAGCGGCGGCCGGCAGCGGTCGTGTGGTGGTGCTCCAGGGCGAGGCCGGCATCGGAAAGTCGCGGCTCGCGGGCGAGTTCCTGGACCGCCACGCGCTGGAGCCGGCGTCCATCGTGCAATGGCCGCAGGCGCCGATTCGTCGTCTGGGGGAGCCGGACGGTCTGGAGGCGGCTGCAGCCACACTGCTGGCGTTGGCCGGTCGGCGCCACACCGAGGGTGCTGCGGAGCGTGTCGGCGAGGCGGCGGCGCGTGGAGCCGGAGCGCTGGCCGGTTGCGCGATCCGCGATCTTCTCGGCCTGCCGGTGTCCGACGCGCTTTGGAAGGGTCTGGATCCGGCCCAGCGGCTGACCTTTGGGATCGAAGGCGTTGCCGGCGCTCTTCTCGACATGGCGAGGCTCAGCCCGATCATCCTGCTGGTGGAGGACACGCATTGGGCCAGCGGCGTGATGGCACGTCTGCTCGACCATCTGGCGTCGGTGCTGGCGGGATCGCGTGTTCTGCTGCTGGTGACCCGCCGGCCGGGCGATGGTGGCTGGGAGGCGCCGGCCGACGCGCGTCTGGTCTCCATGGACGCGCTCGGCGCTGCGCAAATCTCGGAGTTTCTCGACCATTGGCTCGGTCGCGACCGCTCGCTCGACCCGTTGAAGGCTCGTGTGTCGCGGCAAAGCCAGGGAGTACCGCTCTATCTTGAGGAGTCGCTCCGGGCTTTGGAGACGGGCGGCGCGATCGAGGGGGCACCGGGGGCGTACCGGGTGCTGGACGCCGACCGTGTCATCAACCTGCCGCCGACCATCCACGGCCTCATCGCGTCGCGCATCGACACTCTGGAGGAGGAACCGCGGCGGACGCTGCTCCACGCCGCGGTGATCGGTGTCACCTTCGACGCCGGCCTGCTCACCGCCGTATCCCCGGTGGCCGTGGCACAGCTTCCGCTGTTGCTGGCGCGGCTGGAGGCGGCCGGCTTCCTAGAGCGGGCGCGTGTCCTGCCCAACCTGGAATACCGTTTCCGCCACGCGCTGATGCAGGAGGTCGCCTGCAACACCCTGACGCGGCGAGAACGGCGCGGCCTGCATGACCGAATCCTGCGCGCCTTGCGTCGCCGCAGCGATCGCGACCTGCCCGGGCGTATGGAACTGCTGGCCCACCACGCCTATCAGGCGGAGAATTGGGCCGAAGCCTACGCCTATGGTCGCGCCGCCGGACGGCGTGCGGAAGCCCGCTCACGACTTGTCGAAGCGACGCGGCTCTACGAAAACAGCCTGTCGGCTGTGGAGAAGCTGGCGGAGACCCGGCGCAACATCCAAAGACGGGTGGATCTGGGGATCGCGCTCCCCCGCATCTTTCTGCCGCGGGGCATCTCGGACGCGGACACGCACCTGTCCCGAGCCACGGGCTTGGCCCGGCAGTTGGGCGACTCGGTTCGTCATGCCCGCGCCGCTTCCATGATGGCGTCCTTCCGTTGGGCGCATGGTGCGCTGGACGAGGCCGTGCATCTTTGCCGCGAGGGGCTTCGTTCTCTGGACAGCTCCGGCGAGAACGAGATACGAATCCAGCTCCTCGTCCGACTCTGCGGATCCCTGGCGGAGATCGGTGCCTTCGACGAAGCCCTGGCCATCGCACGCAAGGTGGAATCGATCACCGATGTCGAGAAGCCAGCCACCCATGGCATGACCGCGAGCCCGAACGTCGGAGCCATGAGCCTGCGGGCACGCATATGCGCCGAGATGGGAATGGAGGACGAAGCGGTCCGCTCCGGGGCGACCGCCGTTGACCGGGCGGTCGCATCGGGGCATGCCTTTACGCAGATCTTCGCGCAGGTCCATCTCGGTTGGTCCTTGTCAATTCTCGGCCATCACGACCGCTGCATTCCGGCCTTTGATGCCGCGCTTACCCTGTCGGACGCCATTCGTTCTCGCCTTTGGGTACCACTGGTGCAAACGGGGCTGGGCCATGCCCATGCCCATCTCGGCAATCTCCACCAGGCGGTGGAGTTGACCGAGCGCGGTTTCGAGACCTACCACGAGAACAAGTTCCATCCGCGGATCAACGCCCCGCAAATGGAAATCTGGAGGACCGAGACCTTGATGCTCGCCGGCCGTAGGCAGGAAGCCCGCGCGAGCGTCGCGTCCGCGCTGTCGGCCGCAAGACAGACCAGACAGTCGGCGCTTGAGCAACGCGCCGTCCGGCTGTCCGACCGTCTGACCGCCGAGAAGCTGCTGGCCTGATCGTCGCTGTTGGCGACCACAGACCGGACCGCGCTCCGTGTGCTCCCCGTGCGTCGATTACGAGACGTTGCCGTCAAGCGCCTGAGACGGCGCATGGCCGATTGTTGGCAAGCGCCCACGGGCCCGTTTATTCCACGCCCACGCCTATGGTAACTGCCACGATCACGGGATGAGAGTCTATGCGTGGCCGCTTGGTCAACCCGCCAACATCGCACAGGGGATTTTTGCCCACAGCGTGGGAATGGCGGAGGGGATGGGATTCGAACCCACGATAGGGCTTTAGACCCTATAACGGTTTAGCAAACCGCCGCCTTCAGCCACTCGGCCACCCCTCCGCACCGGCGGCGCGCTTGAGATGCGACGCCGGGGGTCGGTGGGTTCTAGCCGGGTGGGGGGTACTTGTCAACGCCAACCTGTGGCGCAGACCGCGGGTGTCAGTTCGATAACGCTAATGACAAATAAACATAAAATTTTAGCTTTACTTGATTGGCTTTTGTGGTAATCTGTCTGCGTTAGGCTGGGAACGTTGACGATGGGGGGTACCATGGCCTTGTCCAAGCGATGCGTCGAAACGCTGCTCGACCTCGTCGAGATCAAACTGAGTTGCCTGGAGATCACCGACCGCGAGGACCTGCGCGAGAAGGAGCTGCTCGTCCGCTGCCTGCAGGAACTGAACGCCGAGGCGATGGGCGAGGATGGGCGGCTCACCGCCTTTCAGGCACCCAAGCGGCGGGGCCGCCGGCCCAAGCACCTGCAGTATCACGAGCTTCACGTCGCCTGACGCTGCCCGCCGGCGCGCCCTGCCCTCCCGCCCGGTTAGTCGCCGACCAGAACCGCCGCCTGCTGCGGCGTTTTGGCCGGCGGCGAGATGCGCGGGACGGTGAGAATGAAGCGTGTGCCATGCCCGGGGGCGGAGTCGACATCCACCGTTCCGCCCAGCACTTGGGTAACGGTGTTGAACAGGATGTGCAGCCCTAGCCCCGAGCCGCCCCGCCCGCGCCGGGTGGTGAAGAAGGGCTCGAAGATGTGCGCTCGCACCTCCGGCGCCATGCCCACACCATCGTCGGCGAAGGACAGGACCACAGCGTCGCCGCCTTTCGGAACGACGCCGATGCGGATCGTTCCCGATCCCGCCCCATCCCCATAAGCATGCACGATGGCGTTGATGACGAGGTTCGTCAGCACCTGCGAGAGCGCGCCGGGGTAGCTGTCCATCACCACCCCTTCGGGACAATCAACCTCGACCGCAAGCGCGGTGCGCTTCAGCCGCGGGCGCAAGCTGAACAGGACCTCCCCGATGTAGGTCGCCAGATCGAAGGCGCGACGTTCACCCGAACTCTGATCCACCGCCACCTGCTTGAAGCTCTGGATCAGTTCGGCGGCGCGGGTGATGTTGCTCACCATCAGCCCGCTGCCCTCGATGATGTTTTCCAGATGCTCCGCCATCTCCGACCGGCGAAGCGAGCCCTGACGAAAGCGGTCGTGCAGCGTGCGGGCCTGCTCGGCGATGTGGGTGGCGGCCGTCAGGCCGATGCCGATGGGTGTGTTCACCTCGTGCGCGACGCCGGCGACCAGCGCTCCCAGCGACGCCATGGTCTCAGCCTGGATCAGGCTCTCCTGGGCGACGCGCAACTCGCCGAGCGCCCGTTCCGCCGCCTCCTTGGCCCGCTTGAATTCCGCCTCCTCCTGTTTGCGGCCGGTGATGTCATAGAGCCAGGTGACCAGCGCCCGCTGCCCGTCGAACACGATCTCGTCCCAGGACGACAGGACCCACACCAGGCTGCCGTCCGGCCGGCGGAAGCGGATCTCCGCGTCGCGGAACGGCCCCTCCCTCCGGAAGCGCTCCAGCAGCGCCGTGCGGTCCGCCGGATCGGCGTAAAACGCCGGCGTCGAGACGCTGGTCAACTCCTGCCGCGTCACCCCCATGATCGCGCAGGACTGGGCGTTGCAGAACAGCCAGTCTCCCGACGGCGTGGTGATGTTCACCGCCACCGGAGCCGTCTCCAGGATGCGGATCAGACGTGCCTCGCTGGCACGGACCCGCTCCTCCTGCATGCGGCGCTCGCTGATGTCGGTCATGATGCCGACATAGCGCACCGCCCTGCCGTCCGCATCGCGCAGGCAACGGCCCTTGGCCTCGATCCACAACCAGCCGCCGTTCTCCGTGCGCAGGCGGTAGGCGTAATCGTAGACTACGCTCTCTCCCCGCAAATGCGATTCGATGGTCGCCAGAACACGCTCGCGGTCGTCCGGGTGCAGCCGCGATTCCCAGAAGTCCGGCGGCATGTCGGGGATCCGATCGAACCCCAGCATCCGTGGCAGCGTGTCGGACCACCAGAAGCGGCCGTTGGCAAGATCGGCGTCCCAGGCTGCGGCGCGCGTCGCCTCCAACGCCATGGCCAGACGTTCGGCAAGAAGGCGGCGGGCGGCGTCGGCGGCCTTCTCGGCCGACACGTCCAGGAACCAGGAGATGTGGCAGCGCCGTCCGCCGAAGTCGATCAGCGCCGACGACATGCGGCCGACGAACTGGCCACCGTCGCCACGGCGAAAGGTTACCTCCTCCTCCGTCACGGCGCCGTCGCGGTAGAGACTGGCAATGTGGCGTGCCCGGTCGTCCACATCGGCGTACCGGTCGATCATCGACTGGCCGGCGAACGCCTCCGCCGGGATGCGGAAGAAGGTCAGCGCACGGTCGTTGCGGTAGAGGTTGCGGCCGTCCCGCGTGTTGATCATCACGCCGGCATCGGCCGTGTCGAGCACCGCGCACAAGCGCCGTTCGGCAACAGCGGCTGACGGGAAACGGCGGCCCAGCGCGAAGCCGGCCGCCGCCCCAACCAACAGTGCCAGACCGATCCCGATCAGAGTTTCCAAGTCCACTCCCCCATCCATGGCTTTCTATGAAGCCGGAGAAAGCGGAAATTCAAGGGATCCGTCAGGGTTCCAATGATCAGCCCTTGAGCTTGCGCCCGAGTATCTCATTCACCAGCGCCGGGTTCGCCTTGCCCTGGGTCTGCTTCATCACCTGCCCGACGAAGAACCCGAACAGCTTTTCCTTACCACCGCGGTATTCCGATACTTTGTCGGGGTTGGACGCGAGCACGCCGTCGATCGCCGCCTCGATCGCTCCGGTGTCGGTGACCTGCCGCAGCCCCTTCTTCTCCACGATGTCGCCCGGCTTCTCGCCGGTCTCGAACATGGCCTCGAAGACTTCCTTGGCAATGCGGCCGGAGATGGTGTTGTCGGCGATCAGGTCGATCAGCCCGCCCAGGTTCGCGGCCGAAACCGGGCTCTGCTCGATTTCCAGCCCCGCCTTGTTCAGCGCGCCGAACAGGTCACCGGTGACCCAGTTGGATGCCAGCTTCGGGTCCCGCCCCGTCGCCACGGCCTCGAAATACTCGGCCTTCGCCTTCTCCGCCACCAGCACACCCGCGTCATAATCGGACAGCTTGTAGTCGGCGATGAAGCGGGCCTTCTTGTCGTCCGGCAGTTCGGGCAGCGTGCGGCGGATGTCCTCGACCCAATCCTCCTCCAACTCCAGCGGCAGCAGGTCGGGGTCGGGGAAGTAGCGGTAGTCATGCGCCTCTTCCTTCGAGCGCATGGAGCGCGTCACGAATTTGGAGGTGTCCCAGAGACGGGTTTCCTGGGCGATGCTGCCCCCCTCCTCCAGGATTTCGATCTGGCGCCGCGCCTCATACTCGATCGCCTGCTGGACGAAGCGGATGGAATTGACGTTCTTGATCTCGCAGCGGGTGCCGAAGGGGGCGCCCGGCTTGCGCACCGACACATTGACGTCGCAGCGCATGGAGCCCTCCTCCATGTTGCCGTCGCAGGTGCCGAGGTAGCGCAGGATCGAGCGCAGCTTGCGCAGGTAGGCGCCCGCCTCCTCCGCCGTGCGCAGGTCCGGCTCCGACACGATCTCCATCAGCGCCACGCCGGCCCGGTTCAGGTCGATGTAGCTCTTGGACGGGTGCTGGTCGTGCAGCGACTTGCCGGCGTCCTGCTCCAGATGCAGGCGGGTGATGCCGACGGTCCGCGTGCGGCCCTCGGGCAGATCCAGCACGATCTCGCCCTTGCCGACGATCGGCTGGGTGTACTGGCTGATCTGGTACCCGGCGGGCAGGTCGGCGTAGAAGTAGTTCTTGCGGTCGAACACCGAGAACAGGTTGATCTGCGCCTTCAGCCCCAGGCCGGTGCGCACCGCCTGCTCGACGCAGCGCTCGTTGATGACGGGCAGCATGCCGGGGAACGCGGCGTCCACGAAGCTCACTTGGCTGTTCGGCTCGGCGCCGAAATCGGTGGCGGCACCCGAGAACAGCTTTGCGTTCGAGATGACCTGGGCATGGACCTCCAGCCCGATCACCATCTCCCAATCGCCGGTTTCGCCCTGGATGTACGTCATTATTCCGCTCGATGGACGTGCTGAGAACAGGGGATGTTTTTACCGCCCTTTCCCGCTCACCGCACGCTTTATCGCGCCGGCGACCGCGGGGATCGCCCGCGGCCGCCATTGCCGTCGTCAGAACGCGTACTGGAGGCTGGTGAGGACGTTATGGCTGACGATGTCGGCGCCATACTTGCCGTCGTAGCCGACCGACCAGGACAAGGCACCCTGCGCCAGCGTGACGCCGACGCCCACCCGCGCGCCGTCGCGGTCGAGATCGCCCATGTTGCGGCTCACCTGCGCGATGGACATGGACGACCGGTTCGCCAGCGACGCCGACAGCGTGTCGGCCCCGTTGAAGCGGCTCCATTCATAGCCCAGCCGGAGCTGCGGGATGATGTCCATGCTGTCGGTGCGGAAGCGCTTGGCGAGCTGGCCGCCGAAGTTGGCGCTCCAGCCGTTGATGGTCTCGCTTGGCAGGGACGCGTTCATGTGGATGGCGTCGCGCTCGGTGTAGCCGTCCACCTCGATCCTGGTGTAGCGGACGCCGACCACCGGACCGTAGGACCAATCCCCCTGGCCCAGCTCGTAACCGGCGTTCAGCCCGGCGCTGAGCGTGCTGCCGGTGGTATCGCCCCGGGCGACCAACCCGTAGGCGCCGGTGTCGCGGGCGATCTTGTCGTAGTCATTCCAGGCGTAGGTGAAGGACAGCCCCCCATAGAGCCGGCCCAGCGACGCGGCCACATAAGGGCTGACCGAGATCGACCGCAGGTCGGCGCTGCCGGCCCCGCTGACCGACGCGTCGGCGCTGCCGAACCCGATCGCCAGACCGGCGGTGATGGTGTCCGACAGGCTCAGATCAGCGCCGACCACCACCGCACGGGCGTTCGAGTCGCCGCTGGCCGTGCCCTTGGCGCTGTCGGGGTTGCTGAAGTTCAGGTCGCCTGTGACGTAGAGGCTGAGGGGCATTCCGGGGCCCTCCCCCGCCGACAACCCGCCGCCGCGCAGCTTCGCGAGCTGCAGCGACGTCAGATGGTCATCCAGGATGCGGGCGCCGGCCGAGGCGACGTCGATGGCGGCGCTGTGGATGCCGCGGGCAAGCGGCAGCGCCGTCTGGTACAGCGAGTCGACCGCGATCGGGTCGACATAGGTCGGCAGTGTCAACCGGTAGACCAGCATCATCGTGTCAACGTCCGCCCCGGCGTTGTACGAGGCGCCGACTTGATAGCCGCTGGTGGTCATGAAGTCGTTGTCGTTGCCGACGAACAGGAAGAAGTCGTTCGGGGCCGCGTTGTCGAGCGCCGGCAGCAGCCCCATCGCCTCCCACTTCTCCGACAGGTTGTTGCGGTCGTTGGGCGCACCATTGCGCAGGCCGAAGCGGGCGAGCTGCGCGTTGTTGTTCATGTCCAGGAACCGCGTGTAGGTCACCGGCGTGACCGAGGCGACCAGCGCGCCGCCTGGCGCCACGGGGGTCGTCCCCTCGTACGCCGTGCCGACGAGGTTGGTCGCGGCGGAGATGTCCACGAAGTCGATGCTGCGGTAACGCGAGGTGGTCCCGGACAGGCCCTGACCGTTGTTGCTGTCGCGCGACAGCACCAGGAATTGCGAGCCGTTCAGCGCCAGCATCTCGCTCTGCGCCGCCACGTTGGTGGTGCCGGATCCGGTGGTGAAGCGCGGGAGCTGGACGACGTAGTGGCCGGACAGCACCGGGTTGGTCGGGTTCTCGATGTTGTAGACCAGCATGCGCGTGTTGTAGCGCGTGGCCGAGGAGCCGCCGGTGCCGCCGTCCTGGCGGGTGGCGCTCTGCAACAGGGCGACGAGCTGCTTGCGGTCGGGCGTGATCGCCAGCCCTTCCAGCCCCTGGTTGTTCTGGCGGCCGGTTGTGGGATCGGCGGGGCTTGGCGCCGGCTGGCCGACGGCGGGGTTGTTGGAGGAGAAGTCGATCGCGCCGTTGCGGAAGGGCAGCAGGGCGCGCGGCGGCTGGATCGCCGACAGCAGCGTGCCGGTCGAGGAGAAGCGGTAGATGTAGGGCCCGTACTCGTCGCTGACGAAGAAGCTGCCGTCGGGCATGTGGACGATGCCCTCCGGATCCAGGCTGATCTTGCCGTTGTAGGCCTGCGGCAGCACCGGCAGGCTGCCCGTCGCCGCGCGCACACCGGTGCGCGGCTGCGGGTCCAGGCCGGTCAGGCTGGTGCCGTTCGATTCGGTGAACAGCGTGGTGTCCGTCAGGGTGGCGACCACCTGGTTCTGCTGCGTGGTCGCGGGGGTGCCGGTGTAGGGCGTGAAGCTCAGGGCCAGCGTGTTGAACCGGGTGGCGTAGTCGGTGGTCCCGACGACGTTGTAGCCACGATCCGGCAGCGCGAAGAGCGTTCCGGAATAGCTGTCGCCGTTGCGCCGCCACGTCTTCGCGTCGAACGCCAGACCGGACATCGAGCCGAAGGTTTCGCCGTACTTGTCACGCTGGCTGGCGGAGATCCGTCCGACGCCGACGAGACCCTGGTTGACCAACGTGCCGCCGCTGACCGTCAGGCTGTTCACCTGGGCCGACGCATCGCCCGCGGCGAGAGTCAGGGCGACGGTGGCCAGCAGGACGGTCGGGCTGCATGCGGAGAGCAGCGCGCGGCGCAGCCGCGGCGGGAAGGTCGGGGGCATGGAAAGCGCTTTCGGCAGGTGGGTCCGACGCCCTGCATGCCTCAACTGCGCTACCGTTTAGGGACGACCGTATGTCGGTTGCGTGACGGCTACGTTCGAGCTTGGCGAATCCTGCGCTGTGAAAGCAAAAAAATATGGCGGCCAGTACGGCCGCCCTATCTCCGCCCAGATCGATTCGCGCGATCACGCCACGAATGGCGGCTCCGCCTTGAACTCCGCGGCCTGTTCCAGAACCGCACCCACCTTCAGCATCGTCTCCTCGTCGAAGGGGCGGCCGATGAGCTGGAGGCCCAGCGGAAGCCCGTCCGCCCCGACGCCCGCCGGCACACTCATGCCGGGCAGGCCGGCGAGGTTGACCGGCACGGTGAAAACATCGTTCAGGTACATCTGGATCGGGTCGTCCATCCGCTCGCCGATGCCGAACGCCGTGCTGGGCGCGGTGGGCGTGAGGATGACGTCGCAGATCTGGAAGGCCTGGTCGAAGTCCCACTTGATGCGGGTCCGCACCTTCTGCGCCTGGAGGTAGTAGGCGTCGTAATAGCCGGCGGACAGCACATAGGTGCCGATCAGGATGCGGCGCCGCACCTCCTTGCCGAAGCCGGCCCCACGGGTGTTCTCGTAGAGCTCCTTCAGGTTGCCGCCCTCGACCCGCAGGCCGAAGCGCACGCCGTCGTAACGGGCGAGGTTCGACGACGCCTCGGCCGGGGCCACGATGTAATAGGCGGGCAGCGCGTACTTCGTGTGCGGAAGGCTGATGTCGATCGGCACGGCGCCGGCGGCCTTCAGCCACTCGATGCCCTGCTGCCACAGCGCCTCGATCTCCGGCGGCATGCCATCGACGCGGTATTCCTTGGGAATGCCCACGCGCAGGCCGCGGATGTCGCCGGTCAGCGCGGCGGCGAAGTCCGGCACCGGCATGTCGACGCTCGTGCTGTCCTTGGGATCGAAGCCGCACATGGAGCGCAGCATGATCGCCGTGTCCTTCACCGTGCGCGCCATCGGACCCGCCTGGTCCAAGGACGACGCAAAGGCCACGATGCCCCAGCGTGAGCAGCGGCCGTAGGTGGGCTTCACCCCGACGATGCCGGTGAAGCCGGCCGGCTGGCGGATCGAGCCACCGGTGTCGGTGCCGGTGGCGCCCAGCGCGGCGCGCGCCGCAACCGTCGCCGCCGAGCCGCCGGAGCTGCCGCCGGGAACGATGCGCCGGGACCAGTTCCCCGGCTCGCCCGGGCTCCATGGGCTGACCACGTCGCCGTGGTGCGAGGTGATGTTGGCCGAGCCCATGGCGAACTCGTCCAGGTTCACCTTGCCCAGCATGACGGCACCGTCGCGCCACAGGTTGCTGGTGACGGTCGATTCGTAGGGTGGCTTGAAGCCGCCCAGGATATGGCTGGCGGCGGTCGTCTGGACGTCCTTCGTGCAGAACAGGTCCTTGACCGCGATGGGAATCCCCTCCAACGGACCGGCTTCGCCTTTGGCGCGGCGTTCGTCCGACGCCTTCGCCATGGCAAGCGCGATCTCCGGCGTCTCGGTGATGTAGGCGTTGAAGGGGCGCAGCGCCTCGGTGGCCTTGATGTGGGCCTCGGTCAGCTCGACCGCGGTGAACTCCTTGCGCGCGAGGCCATCGATGGCCTCCGCCATGGTCAGACGGTTCAGCGCGCCCATCACTCCACCACCTTCGGCACCACGTAGAATCCCTCGGCCGTCTCCGGCCCGTTCTTCAGGACGGCCTCCTGGATGGCGCCGTCCGTCACTTCGTCCTTGCGGCGGCGCAGCGTCTGCGCGGCAACGCTGGTCATCGGCGGCACGTTGCCGGTGTCGACCTCGTTCAGTTGTTCGACGAAGCTCAGGATCTGGCTCAGCTCCCCGGCCAGATGATCCAGCTCTTCCTCGGGCACCTTGATGCGGGCCAGATGCGCGATCCTGGCCACCGTGGCCTTGTCGAGCGACATGCCTTTACTCTCTCCAGCGCGGACGGAATCGGTAATACGAAGCGGCGGCACGCTAGCATCCCCGTCCGCCGGCTGCAACGACGGCTGGACGCGGCGCGCCGACGGCGCGTAGTGTCCGGCGCATGATTCGCACCCTGCAAGACCTCGCCGGCCGCATCGGCCGCGACCAGCGCCTGCTCGGCCTCGACGTCGGCGAGACCACCATCGGCATGGCCATCTCCGACCCGCGCCTCGTCGTCGCCTCCCCCATCGGCACCGTCCAGCGCGGCAAGAAGCTGGCGGCGGACTGCGCCGCGCTGGCGAAGGTCATCAAGGACTACGGAGTCGGCGGGCTGATCGTCGGCATGCCGTTGAACATGGACGGCAGCGAGGGGCCGCGCGCCCAATCCGTGCGGCAATTCGCCCGCAATCTGGTGGAGCGCGGCGACCTGCTGGGCGGCGAGCCGGAGATCGCCTTCTGGGACGAGCGCCTGTCCACCATGGCGGTCGAGCGCTTCATGATCGACGAGGCCGACATGACCCGCAAACGCCGCGGCGAGGTCGTGGACAAGATGGCCGCCGCGTATATCCTGCAAGGCGCCCTCGACGCCCTGTCGCACTTGCGGTCGTCCGCCGGGGGTTGATGCCCTCCCAGGACGCCACACTACCTCCATGCTTCCCGTCTTCGGCGCGCTCGCGCCCATCTTCCTGCTGATCCTGTTCGGCCATGTCATCCGGCGGCAGGAGATCGTGCCGGACAGCTTCTGGGCACCGGCGGACCGTCTGACCTATTTCCTGTTCTTCCCCTGCCTGATCATCGACGAACTCGCGAAAGCGTCGCTGGGCGACCTCGCGGTGTGGCCGATGTCGGCGGCAATGATCGGCGGGGTGGCCGCGGCCACCGTCATCATGCTGGCAGCGCGGCGCTTCCTGACCATGGACGGTCCGGCCTATGCCTCAGTGTTCCAGGGGTCCATGCGGGTCAACACCTATGTCGGGCTGGCCGGGGCCAAGGCGCTCTACTCCACCCCCGGAGTCACATTGGCGGCGGTCGGGATCGCGGTGGTCATTCCGCTGGTCAACATCCTCTGCGTCGTCGTCCACGCGCGGTTCGGACGGGACGCCAAGGGGGTCAGTCTCGGCTCGGTGCTGGGCGGGCTGATCCGCAACCCGATCATCCTGGCGGCGGCGGCGGGTGCCTGGCTCAACCTGTCCGGTATCGGAAAGCCGCCGGTCGCCGGCCCCTTCATCGAGATTCTCGGCCGCGCCGCCCTGCCCATCGGCCTGCTGTCGGTGGGCGCCGGGCTCGACCTCGCGGCGGCACGAGCGGCCGGCATGGGTGTCGCCATCGCCACCGTGACGAAGCTGCTGCTGATGCCGGGGATCACGGCGCTGCTCGGCTTGCTGATCGGCGTGCAGGGGCTGACGCTGACGATCGCCGTGCTGTTCAACGCCCTGCCCTGCTCGGCCAGCGCCTATGCCCTGGCGCGCCAGATGGGTGGGGACCACACGCTGATCGCCGGGATCATCACCGTGCAGACCCTTCTCGCCGCCGTCACCATTCCGCTGGTGCTGGCCCTCTACCGCTGACCGGCCGGCACCCGCAGCACGGGAAAATGCCGCGCTTCACACATATGTAAGCCGGTGGTAAGGCGTGTGATACCGGCGGGGCATGGGGTCCCACGCCGGTATCACAACGGAGGTGTGTATGGCCAAGCCTGCACGTCTTCTAGTGTTCCACATGGTGATCAGGCGACTGCGACTCGTCCTGATCATCATGAGGCCCTAGGAGAGACCGGGGGGTGTCGGAACCACCTCCCGGTTCTCCCCTCGAAAATACGCCCGCCATGGGCGGCGTTCAAGCGCTGTCCGCCGGAACGCCGTCTTACCTCTGCCAGAACGGCTTGTCGCTCTCCTGGTTCGCGTCGACACGGGAGACGCCGATGTCGCGCAGGAGGTGGTCGGGAAGGGCCTGCAGGGCACGGCGCTCGCGATAGCGCTCCATCCATATCCCGGCCACCTCGACGGCGGCGAAGATGCCGCGGCCCACCGCGCGGGCGACGGTGCCGGCTTCGGACTGGGCCACCGGGGCCGTGACGCTGTGATTGCTCTGGCTCATGGTCGTTCCCCTCGTCCTCGGGTGTTGCGGCCCCCCGGCCGCGTGGTGCGAACTCTCTCGCTGACCCGGAGGATGAGCCACCCGCTTCTTGCGGACAAACGACGCTTTCTCATAAATTGGATTAGCAAAACTAATCCGACGCGATGCCCCATGTCCCGCCGCCTGCCCCCTCTCAATGCCCTGCGCGCCTTCGAAGCGGCGGCGCGCCATCTGTCCTTCACCAAGGCGGCGGAGGAGCTGCACGTCACTCAGGCCGCCATCAGCCACCAGATCAAAGGGCTGGAGGAATGGCTGGCGATGCCGCTGTTCCGGCGGATGAACCGCGCGCTGATCCTGACCGAAGCCGGGCAGGCCTATCTGCCCTCCGTGAAGGACGCGCTCGACACGCTGGCGCACGCCACCGAACGGCTGTTCCGACGGGACCAGGCGGGTTCCCTGACCGTCTCGACCATGCCGTCGCTTGCGGCGAAATGGCTGGTGATGCGGCTGGGGCGGTTCCAGGCCCTCCACCCCGACATCGACGTACTGCTCCAGTCCAACCCGCAGATCACCGATTTCGCGCAGCAGGACGTGGACGTCGCCATCCGCTTCGGGCTCGGACGCTGGCCTGGGGTGCGGGCGGAACGGCTGATGAAGGAAGACATCTTTCCCGTCTGCGCCCCGTACATGCTCAAGGGGCCGAAGCCGCTGCGCACACCCGACGATCTGCGCCACCACACGCTGCTGCACGACGATTACATGATCAACTGGACCAACTGGTTCGAGGCGGCTGGGGTGACCGGAATCGACGTCACGCGCGGGCCGCGCTACACCGACTCCGCCCTGCTGATCCAGGCGGCGACGGACGGGCAGGGAATCGCGCTGGCTCGCGAGGTGCTGGTGGCCGACGATCTCGCGGCTGGGCGCCTGGTGCGGCTGTTCACGGTGACGCTGCCGGGCGACTACGCCTATTACGTCGTCGCTCCCCATCACTATTTCAGCCGCCCCAAGGTCAAGGCGTTCCGCGATTGGATTTTTTCCGAAGCGGAACGATACGCAACGTCAACCACCGGCGCGGTGGCGGGATAGGGCCTCCTCCAACTCCTGCCGCTCCTCGCATCCGTCGGGGCACAGCCGGATCAGCGCATCGAGCTGCTCGCGCGCCCTATCGGGCTCGTTCCTCATCAAGAACAACTCGCCGAGATACTCGCGCGCGGAGCGGTGGTTCGGATCCAGGTCGAGAGCGGTCGTGTAATGCTGGTGGGACTCATCCAGCCGCCCGACTTTGCGCAGAGCGAAGCCCATCGCGTTGTGAAGATCGGCGTTCCGTGGGTGCCGCGTAATGGCGCTCCGCAGCAGGGGAAGGGCCATGTCGAAGCGCTGCTGGTCGATCAGCTTCTCCGCCTCCGCCGCATCCTCATCGGCAAGGCCACCCCGTGTCACCGGATCCGGAAAGATCGCGAACACCGGCGCGCACAGCATCATCGTTCCAACGAACACCGCAACCGCGATCCGCATGCCGCCCTCCCCCGCAACGACGCTTCAAGCGGCGATATGAACCGTGTCGCGGCGCTTTCAACGAGCGGGCCTTGTCGCTGGTCGCGCCGGCCCCAATTTCCGGGCATCGACCGTGACGGGAGGACCCGATGGGACGCACCACCATCTTCGCCACCGCCCTGGCTTTTCTTGCGGGAGCGGCCCCGGCTGCCGCCCACCATGGGTGGGGCGGGTATGACAGCAGCAAGACCGTGTCCCTGACCGGCACCGTCCAGTCCATCGCCTACAGCAACCCGCATGCGGCGTTGAAGCTGGAGTCGGGCGGTAAGGTTTGGGACATCGTCCTCGCCCCCATCACCCGCATGTCGAGCCGCGGCTTGCCCGACGGCGCGGTGAAGGCGGGCCAGACCGTCACGGTGGAGGGCTACGTCAGCCGCTCGGAACCGGCGGAACTGCGGGCGGAAACCATCACCGTGGACGGCAAGTCCGTCCCGCTGCGCTGATGGAGCACCAGCACTCCGCTGGCGGCGCCATGGGCCTGCTGGAGGCGATCGAGCGCTCCCCGGTCGGGGAGGCGATGCGCTCGTCCCTCTGGCTGTTTCCGACGGTGGAAACCCTGCACATCATCGGCTTCGCGCTGCTGGTGGGGTCGATCGTGACCTACGACCTGCGCTTGCTGGTGGCGCGGCCGCTGCTGCCGATCGATCATCTGGGCCGGCTGCTGCTGCCGGTCGCCGTCACCGGATTTTTGATCGCGGTGCCGGCGGGCCTTCTGCTGTTCACCTCCGAGGCCACGGCCTTCGCCGAAAACCCGATGTTCTGGGCCAAGATGGGGCTGCTGGCGGCGGGGCTGGTGAACATCGTCCTGTTCCACAACGGCATCGGCCGTCGTATGGAGTCGTGGGCGGACCTGCGCCCTCCCCCGGCGGCCCGAGTCGCCGGTGCCGTGTCGCTGATCGCCTGGATCGGGGTGCTGATCTGCGGGCGTCTGATCGCCTACGTGTAGGCGCATCCGACGGTTCCGCCCGGCGCATGGGCGGGCGCTTGCCGGGCCGGGGTGCGGTCCCTATGATCGCGCGCCATGACCGACCAGCCCGACCAGTCGCTGCGACTTCCGTACCGCCACCTGCTCGGGATCGAGGGGCTGCGGGCGCACGAAATCTCCCTGATCCTCGACCTGGCCGACGGGTACGTCGAGCAGAGCCGGCGGCCGATGACGAAGTCGGCGCTGTTGACCGGGCGCACGCTGGTCAACCTGTTCTTCGAGAACTCGACGCGCACCCGCACCTCCTTCGAGTTGGCGGGCAAGCGGCTGGGGGCCGATGTCATCAACATGGCGGTGGACGCCAGCTCGGTGAAGAAGGGCGAGACGCTCATCGACACCGCGATGACGCTGAACGCGATGCACCTCGACGCTCTCGTCGTCCGCCATTCCGACAGCGGCGCCGTCAAGCTGCTGTCGGACAAGGTGAACTGCGCCGTCATCAACGCCGGTGACGGCAATCACGAACACCCGACCCAGGCGCTTCTGGACGCGCTGACGATCCGTCGCCGACTCGGCAAGCTGGAGGGGCTGGTGGTCGCCATCTGTGGCGACGTGCTGCACAGCCGCGTCGCCCGCTCCAACATCCATCTGTTGAACGCGATGGGCGCCCATGTGCGCGTTGTCGCCCCGCCCACGCTCCTGCCCTCGCAGATCGATCGGCTCGGCGTGGAGGTCCATCATCACATGAAGACGGGTCTCAAGGATGCGGACATTGTGATGATGCTGCGGCTCCAGACCGAGCGGATGGCGGGCCAGTACATCCCGTCCACGCGCGAGTACTTCTACTTCTACGGCCTCGATTATGAAAAGCTCGAGGTGGCGAAGCCGAACGCGCTGATCATGCACCCCGGCCCGATGAACCGTGGCGTGGAGATCGACAGCGAGGTCGCCGACGACATCAAGCGCTCGCTGATCCTGGACCAGGTGGAATTGGGCGTCGCCGTCCGCATGGCGGTGCTGGACCTGCTGACCCGCGAACGGCGGCTGGGCAACGGTTTGGCGGGAGGCGTGGCATGAACGCCCGGGTCCTCTATCGCAACGCCCGCCTGCTCGACCCGGCGACCGGGCTCGACACCACCGGATCGCTGCTGACCGACGGCAGCCGGATCGCCGATTTCGGCCCGGCCCTGCTGGCCGACGGGGTGCCGGACGACGTGGAGGTGATCGACCTCGACGGCCACTGCCTCGCCCCCGGCCTCGTCGACATGCGCGTGCTGATCGGCGAACCGGGCTCGGAGCAGAAGGAGACGGTGAAGAGCGCGTCGCGCGCCGCGGCGGCCGGCGGGATCACCGCCCTGGTCTGCCTGCCCAACACCGATCCGGTGATCGACGACGTGGCGGGGCTGGAGTTCGTGGCGCGCCGCGCGCGCGACGTCCGCCTCGTCAAGATCTTCGCCTACGCCGCCGCGACCCGCGACACCGCCGGCGCCGAGATCACCGAGATGGGCTTGCTGGCCCGCGCCGGCGCGGTCGGTTTCACCGACGGAACCAAGGCGATCGGCAGCGCCAAGGTGATGCGCCGGGCGCTCAGCTATGCCCGCACCTTCGGCAAGGTGGTCATCCAGCACCCGGAGGAGCCCTCGCTCGCCGAAGGCGGCATGATGAACGGGGGCGAGATCGCCACCCGCCTCGGCCTCGCCGGCATCCCGCGGGAGGCCGAGATCATCATGATCGAGCGTGACCTGCGGCTGGTGGAGCTGACCGGCGGCCGCTACCACGTGGCCCATGTCTCGACCTCGGAGTCGGTGGATCTGATCCGCCGCGCCAAGCGTCGTGGGCTGAAGGTCACCTGCGACACCGCCCCGCATTACATGGCCCTGACCGAGACGGACGTCGGCGATTACCGCACCTTCGCCAAGGTTTCCCCGCCGCTGCGCGGTGAGATGGACCGGCGCGCGGTGGTGGAGGGGCTGGCCGACGGCACCATCGACTGCATCGCGTCCGACCATGTGCCGCAGGACCAGGACGCCAAGCGCGTGCCCTTCGCGCAGGCCGGATTCGGCGTGATCGGGCTGGAAACGCTGCTGCCCCTGACTCTCGAACTGGTGCACGATCGCAAGATGACGCTGCTCCAGGCGCTCGCCTGCGTGACTGTGAAGCCGGCGGACATCCTGGGCCTGCCGCTCGGCCGCATCGCCCGCGGCGCCGCGGCCGACCTCGTCGTCTTTGATCCCGAAGTGCCCTGGACCATCGACGTGGACCGCTTCCGCTCCAAATCCAAGAACTCCCCCTTCGAGGACCGCCCGGTGCAGGGCCGCCCCCTGCGCACGGTGGTGGACGGCCGCACCGTCTGGACGCACGAGGACGCCGTTCCGTGATTGAAGCGATCGGTGCGGCCCTTCTGGGCTATCTGTTGGGCTCCATTCCCTTCGGGCTGGTGCTGACCCGGCTCGCCGGCTACGGCGACATCCGCAAGATCGGCTCCGGCAACATCGGCGCCACCAACGTGCTGCGCACCGGAAACAAGCCTCTGGCCGCCGCTACGCTGCTGCTCGACAGCGGCAAGGGCGCGTTGGCCGCCCTGCTGGCGCTCGCCGTTGCGGGCCCGGACGCGGCCCTTTGGGCCGGTGGTGGCGCGATGCTCGGCCACAGCTTCCCGGTCTGGCTCGGCTTCAAGGGCGGCAAGGGCGTCGCCACGGCCCTCGGCGTGCTGCTGGCGGTGGCGTGGCCAGTGGGGATCATCGCCTGCCTCACCTGGCTGGCCGCCGCCGCGGCCTTCCGCATCTCCTCACTCTCCGCGCTGATCGCCATCGGGACCTCCCCGGTCTGGTCCTGGTTCCTTGCCGGCCCGTCGGTGGCGGTGCTGGCTCTGTTCATTGCCGTGCTGGTCTACATCCGGCACGAGACCAACATCCGCCGCCTGCTCAAGGGCGAGGAGCCGAGGATCGGGGCGAAGAAGAAGGACGAAACGGCCGGCTGACGCTGCGCCACCCTTTTGACGCGTACGGCCAGGACGCGCCTCCACGCCACACACGAACGCATGTTGCCTTGAGCCCGGGATAAGTTGTACAACTGCTCGGCATGCTCCACCCGCGCCGCGCCCTCACCGACTCTGAACGGCTCGACTGGCTCCGCCTGATCCGGACGGAGAATGTCGGTCCCGTGACCTTCCACAGGCTCGTCGAACAGTACGGCAGCGCCAAGGCCGCCATTGCCGTGCTGCCGGAGCTGGCGCGCCGCGGTGGCCGGGTGGCGCCGCTGAAACTGTTCAGCAAGGCGGAGGCGGAGCGGGAGGTGATCGCCGTCCGCAAGCTGGGCGCCCGGCTGCTCTGCGCCTGCGAGCCCGAGTATCCCGCCGGGCTCGCCGCCATCGACGACGCGCCGCCGGTGCTGGCCGTCCTCGGTCACGGTCATTTGCTGGGGAAGCGCAGCGTGGCCATGGTGGGGGCGCGCAACGCCTCCATCAACGGCCGCAAGTTCGCCGAGATGCTGGCCCGCGATCTTGGCAGGGCCGGCTACAGCGTCGTCTCCGGGCTTGCCCGCGGCATCGATACCGCCGCCCACCGCGGCGCGCTGGACACCGGGACCGTCGCGGTGGTCGCCGGCGGTATCGATGTGGTCTACCCCGAGGAGAACCGGGGCCTGTACGAGCAGTTGGCCGCTCAGGGCGCGGTCGTCGCGGAATGCGCCTTCGGCACCCAGCCCCAGGCCCGCCACTTTCCGCGCCGCAACCGCATCATCTCCGGCCTGTCGCTCGGTGTCGTGGTGGTGGAAGCGGCGCCGAAATCGGGCAGCCTGATCACCGCCCGCATGGCGCTGGAACAGGGGCGCGAGGTGATGGCCGTGCCCGGCTCCCCGTTGGATCCACGCTGCCAGGGCTGCAACGGCCTGATTCGCGACGGGGCCACCCTTGTTCAGTCGGCGGAGGATGTCGTGAGCACGCTCCGGGACGCGCATCCGCCGGCCGCCAGCGAGCACCAGCCGGACCTTTTTGCCGCGGCCAAGCCGGCCGTTCCGGACGAGGCGGAGCTCGAACGTGCCCGCCCGCTGGTGCTCGAAGGGCTGGGCCCCACCCCCGTCGCCATTGACGAACTCGTCCGCGGGTGCCAATTGTCACCCTCCGTGGTGGTGGCCGTCGTCCTGGAACTGGAACTGGCCGGTCGTGCCCAGCGCCACCCGGGGAATCGGATCGCGCTCGCCTACTGACGCGTCCCGGTTGCCAGCGCACACGAAACACCGGGACGAGGGTCACTTGTCGGGTAGCAACGTCGTCATCGTGGAGTCGCCCGCCAAGGCGAAGACCATCAACAAGTATCTCGGCTCCGACTACACCGTCGTCGCCAGCTTCGGTCATGTGCGCGATCTTCCCGCGCGTGACGGGTCGGTGCGTCCGGACGAGGACTTCGCGATGGAGTGGGAGCTGGGCGACCGCTCCAAACGCCACATCGACGAGATCGCCCGCGCCGTCCGCGGCGCCAAGCGCGTCTACCTCGCCACCGACCCGGACCGCGAAGGGGAGGCCATCGCCTGGCACCTGACCGAGGTGCTGCGGGAGAAGCGGCTGCTCGACAAGGTCGATGTGCAGCGCATCACCTTCAACGAGATCACCAAGAGCGCGGTGCAGGCGGCCATCGCCAGCCCGCGCGCGGTCAGCCGCGACCTGGTGGACGCCTATCTGGCCCGCCGTGCGCTCGATTACCTCGTGGGCTTCACGCTGTCGCCGGTGCTCTGGCGCAAACTGCCGGGATCGCGCTCGGCGGGCCGCGTGCAGTCGGTGGCGCTGCGGCTGATCTGCGAGCGTGAGGCCGAGATCGAGGTCTTCAAGCCGCAGGAATACTGGACCGTCGATGTGGGCTTCACCACGCCCGGCGGAGCGCCCTTCACCGCATCGCTGACCCATCTGGACGGCAAGAAGCTCGACAAGTTCGGCCTGCCGAACAAGGCCGCCGCCGACGCGGCCGTCGCCGCCATCGAGCCGCGGGACTTCTCCGTGGCCTCCGTCGAGCGCCGGCAGGTCCGCCGCAACCCCTTCGCGCCTTTCACCACCTCCACCCTGCAGCAGGAGGCGTCGCGCAAGCTTGGCTTCGGCGCCACCCGCACCATGCGCATCGCGCAGAAGCTGTACGAGGGCGTCGACATCGGCGGCGAGACGGTCGGCCTGATCACCTACATGCGAACCGACGGCGTGTCGCTGTCGCAGGAGGCCATCGAGTCCTCGCGCTCGCTGATCGGCCAGCTTTACGGCGACAATTACGTCCCGAAGAACCCGCGCATCTACAAGACGGCCGCCAAGAACGCCCAGGAGGCGCACGAGGCGATCCGCCCGACCGACCTGTTCCGCAAGCCGCCGAGCATCGCCGCCTATCTCGACAAGGACGAGCTGCGGCTCTACGAGCTGATCTGGAAGCGCACCGTCGCCTCGCAGATGGAAAGCGCCGTGCTCGATCAGGTGTCGGTGGACGTCGCCTCGCCCGACCGCAAGGTGGTCCTGCGCGCCACCGGCTCCATCGTGGTCTTCGACGGCTACATGCGCGTCTATCAGGAGGACCGCGACGACGAGGCCGACGAGCAGGAACGCCGCCTCCCCGCCATGGCGGAGGGCGACGCGCTGAAGCGTGGCGCCATCAACCCGGCCCAGCATTTCACCCAGCCCCCGCCCCGCTACACCGAGGCGAGCCTGGTGAAGAAGCTGGAGGAGCTGGGCATCGGCCGCCCCTCCACCTACGCCTCGATCCTCCAGGTGCTGCAGGACCGCGAGTATGTTCGGCTCGACAAGCGACGCTTCATCCCGGAGGACCGCGGCCGGCTGGTGACCGCTTTCCTCAAGAACTTCTTCCAGCGCTACGTCGAATACAACTTCACCGCCGATCTGGAAAACAAGCTCGACGACGTCTCCGACGGGCGGATGGACTGGAAGACGGTGCTGCGGGACTTCTGGCACGCCTTCTTCGCGGCGGTCGGAGACACCAAGGACTTGACCATCACCCAGGTGCTGAACGCGCTGGACGAGGAGCTCGGCGCCCATTTCTTCCCCGGCGGGCCGGAGGTCTCGGGGGCCGACCCGCGGGTCTGCCCATCCTGCCACCAGGGGCGGCTGGGCCTGAAGCTGGGCAAGATGGGCGCCTTCATCGGCTGCTCCAACTATCCCGAGTGCCGCTACACGCGACCGCTGGCCGTCGCCAACGACGACGGGCAGGAGGTGCAGGAAGGCCCGCGCCTGCTGGGCAACGATCCAGAGTCGGGGCTGCCCGTCACCGTTCGGCGCGGCCCGTTCGGCGCCTACATCCAGCTCGGCCCGGCCCCCGGCGGCGAGAAGGAGGAGGAGCCGGCCGCCAAGACCGACGAAAAGCCAAAGAAGGGCAAGAAGACCGCCAAGGCGGAAGCCGCACCCAAGCCCAAGCGCGTGTCGCTTCCCAAGGGCATGGCCCCGGCCGACGTCGATCTCGACACCGCGCTGAAGTTGCTGGCCCTGCCCCGCACGGTCGGCCCGCATCCGGAGACGCAGCAGGAGATCCAGGCCGGCATCGGCCGCTTCGGCCCCTACCTCAAGCATGGCCCGGTCTACAAGTCGCTGCCGCCCGACGACGACGTGCTGACCATCGGCCTCAACCGCGCCGTGGTGCTTTTGGGCGAAGCGGCCAAGAAGGCATCGACCCCCGGCCGCGAGCTGGGTGCCCATCCCAAGACCGGCAAGCCGGTCACCCTTGGCGCCGGTCGGTTCGGCCCCTACGTCAAGCACGCGTCGCTCTACGCCTCCATCCCCAAGGGGGTCGAGCCGGACAGCGTGACTCTCGCCCAGGCGCTGGAGTGGCTGGACGCGAAGGCGGTGAAGGACGCCGGCAAGAAGGGGTCCGCCAAGGCCGCCGCCACCGACGGTGACGCGGCGGAGCCGGCAGCGGCCAAGCCCAAGGCGAAGGCGACGAAAGCCGCCACCAAGCCGGCTGCCGCGAAGGCACCGGCAAAGCCGGCGGCGAAAACGGCAGCCAAGGCTCCGGCAAAGGCCAAGACTGCGGCGAAGCCTAAGGACGAAGCCGACGAGGCTACGCCCCAGCGTCGCCGCGCCAAGACGGCCTGAGTCTCCGCATGGCCCCTCGCCTCCCCGCCCCCTTCCCCACGAAGGAGGCGGTTCTTGCGTTCATCCGCAACAGCCCCGTTCCCGTCGGCAAGCGGGAGGTCGCCCGCGCCTTCAAGCTGAGCGGCTCCGCCGACCGTGAGCGTTTGAAGCTGTTGATGAAGGCGTTGGAAGCCGACGGGGCGGTCGAACGGGGTCACGGCCGCCGCGTCGCCCCGCCGGCCGCCCTGCCGGAAGTGGCGGCTCTGGAGGTTTCGGCCATCGACCTCGACGGGGAGCTATGCGCCCGCCCGCTCGTCTGGACCGGAGAGGGTGATCCGCCACGCGTCTTTGTGGTTCCGGAGCGATCGGGGGCGTCGGCACTGGGAATTGGCGACCGGCTGCTGGCCCGTCTGTCCCGGATCAACGACCGCCTGTATGAGGCACGCTTCATCCGGCGCATCGAGGGATCGGCCGGCCGCATCCTCGGGGTGTACCGGGTGTCGGCCGATGGCGGGCGCATCGTTCCGACCGACCGTCGCAACCGCACCGAGTTCGTCGTGCTTCCCGCCAACGACGGTGACGCCGAGCCGGGCGAACTGGTGCTGGCCGATGTGCTGCCCGCCACGCGTCTGGGCATGCCGCAGGCCCGCGTGGTCGAACGGCTCGGCTCGACAGCGGAACCGCGCGCCGTCAGCCTGATCGCCATCCATGGCCAGGGCCTGCCCACGGTCTTCGAACCCGCCGCCTTGAGACAGGCGGAGCGGGCCACCGTGCCGCCGTTGCGAGACCGGACCGATCTCCGGTCGATCCCGCTGGTCACCATCGACGGGTCCGACGCGCACGACTTCGACGACGCCGTGTGGGCGGAGCCGGACACCGACCCCGCCAACCCCGGCGGCTGGCACGTGATCGTCGCCATCGCCGACGTGGCCTGGTATGTCCGTCCCGGCTCCGCCCTGGACCTTGCCGCCCGTGAGCGCGGCAACTCCGTCTATTTCCCGGACCGGGTCATCCCGATGCTGCCGGAGGCGCTGTCCAACGGACTGTGCTCGTTGCGGCCAGACGAGGACCGCGCGTGCCTGGGGTTCCATCTGTGGATCGGGCGGACAGGGACGCTGCGCCGGCACGCGGTCTTCCGTGGTCTGATGCGGTCCGCGGCGCGGTTGACCTACGAACAGGTGCAAGCCGCTCAGGATGGTTCCGCCGACGAAACGACGGAGCCCCTGCTAGAGCCGGTGATCGCCCCGCTCTACCGCGCATTCCGCAGCCTGTGGGAGGCGCGGCAACGGCGCGGCACGCTCGAGCTGGACATTCCCGAACGGAAGATCCGCCTGAACGAGACAGGCCGGGTGGCCGAGATCGCTCCGCGCCGGCGCCTCGACAGCCATCGCCTGATCGAGGAGTTCATGATCGCCGCCAACGTCGCCGCGGCGGAAACCCTGGAGGCAAAAGGTGCCCCCTGCCTTTACCGCGTCCACGACCAGCCGTCGATGGACAAGATGGAAGCGCTGCGCGACTTTCTCCACGGTCTGGGCTACCCGCTTCCCAAAGGACAACCGCTGAAGCCCGAGCATTTCACCCGCATCCTGGCCCGGGCCGAGGGTCGACCGGAATCGGCCCTAATCAGCGAGATCATCCTGCGCAGCCAGGCGCAGGCGGCCTACGCACCGGACAACATCGGTCATTTCGGCCTCGCACTCGACCGCTACGCCCATTTCACCTCGCCCATCCGGCGCTACGCCGACCTTGTGGTGCACCGATCCCTGATCCGCGCCTGCGGCCTGGGCGAAGGCGGTCAGGACGAGGCCGAGGCGGCGCGACTGCGTGACACCGGGGAGCATGTTTCGGCCACGGAACGACGGGCTGCGTCGGCGGAGCGGGATGCCATCGATCGCTACACCGCCGCCTTCCTGGCCGATCGGGTCGGCGCCATCTTCAGCGGCCGGATCTCCGGGGTGTCGCGATTCGGCCTCTTCGTGCGGCTGGACGAGTCCGGGGCGGACGGGTTGGTGCCCGCGAGCACCCTGCCCGATGACCAGTATGAGCATGACGAAGCGGGGCACGCGCTGGTCGGCCGGCGCGAGGGCCGGATCTTCCGGTTGGCCGCGCCGGTCAAGGTGGAACTGGCCGAGGCCGACCCGCTGACCGGCAGCACCCTGTTCCGCCTCCTCTCCGCCGATGGTGCGGAGATCGCCGGGATCGCCAGCGGGACGCCGGCGGGCTGGCACCTCCGTGGCCGTTCCAAGCGCGGTCGTGGCCGCGCGGCCACATCGCGTTGAATTCCCATCGAGTGCCCATCCGCGACTCGCATTTGCCCCATCCCCGGACCTGACGGAGGTGATACTTCTCCAATCGACGGGCCAAGCGTACAGTGCTTCGGTCCGTATCGTCGGGCGGGAGGCAGTTTCGGCACTCCATGGGCAATCGGCATCGTGGTTCTTTCCTCCGGCGGCGTTGCGCCGCCTCTGTCGCCGCCATTTCCCTCATCGTCGGGGCCTTTTGGTCATCGGGATCCGAGGCCGCCGAACGCAATCGCATCAATGAGCAGGTCTTCGCCATCGGTTACGGCCGCATCGCCGAGGCATATCTGAGCCCGGTGGATTTTGTTCGGCTGGGAATCGACGGCCTGAAAGGCTTGGCGGGCATTGACTCGGACATCGACGCGGAGCTGACCGGAAAGGTCGTACGCGTGTACGCGGCCGGCACCCTGACCGGGGAGTACATCGCCCCGGCCGATGCAGGGGGCTGGGCCGCGCTGACCACGAAAGCGGTGGACCGCGCGCGCAGTTTCTCCGTCCAGCTTCGGGACGCGCCGGCCGAACGCATCTATCAGGTGATCTTCGATTCCGTGACCGCCGACCTCGACGGCTACTCCCGCTATACCGGCGTTCAGCGCGCGACCAACGAGCGGGCACAACGCGACGGCTACGGCGGCGTCGGCATCACGTTGGATTTCGTCAACGGGCGCCCGATCGTGCGGGAGCTGATCGGCCGGGGACCGGCGGAGCGCGCCGGCCTGAAGGCCGGCGACCGTCTTGTCGCGGTCGATGGCGACCCGGTGGCCGCAATGGCGGAAGCCGATGTGCGCGACCGGCTGCGCGGACCCGCCGGCACGCTGGTGTCGCTGACGGTAGACCGCGACGGCGGGTCCCAGCGCCGACTGTCCGTGCGCCGCGAGCGGGTTGTGCCCAACACGGTGACCGTCAGCATCTCCGACGGCGTCGCGTTGCTCAAGCTGGATCGTTTCAATGCCGCAACAGCCACCAACCTGCGCGACGCGCTGGGCGTGGTCACCCGCGCCCCCGCCGGATCGGTGACGGGCGTGGTGCTGGACCTTCGCGGCAATCCCGGCGGCCTGCTCGATCAAGCCGTGGCGGTGGCGGACCTGTTCATCCCCAGCGGCCGAATCATCACCACCGAGGGGCGGCACCCCGACAGCCGCCAGCGCTGGGACGCGGCGGACGACGACGCCGCGGACGGGCTGCCCCTGGCGGTGCTGGTCGACGGGCGCTCCGCCTCCTCCGCCGAGGTGGTTGCCGCCGCCCTCCAGGACTCCGGACGGGCCGTGATCATCGGCGCCAGTTCCTTTGGAAAAGGCAGTGTGCAGACGGTGACCCGTTTGCCCAACGACGGCGAGTTGTTCCTGACCTGGAGCCGCATCTACACGCCGGCGGGCTACACCCTGCACCGGCAGGGCGTCCAGCCGACCATCTGCACCAGCCGTGGCGTCAGCAACGCCGCGGAACTGCTCGGCGATCTGCGCGATGGTCGGCTGCCGAGCGCAGGTCAATTGGCGGACTGGCGAAGCAAGGCGCCGGACGACGATTTCGCCCTCCACCAACTGCGCGACGCCTGCCCCTGGCGCGAGCACGAGCCGGAACTCGACCTGACAGTGGCGAAGCTGCTGCTGGCCGACTCCGCCCTCTACGCCCGTGCCGTGACCCTGTCGGCCGGGCGGACCGTGGCGGCACGCCAGACATCCGCAACCCCTTGACACGGCGTCGGATGCGCGTATGTTTCCGCGCAACGACGCCGCCCCGCCGGGCCGGCGGGTGCAGGTTATTATCGTCGGGATCACGATCATGGCAAAGCAGAACACCGTCCTCATCAAGCTGGTGAGCACGGCCGATACCGGGTTCTTCTACGTGAAGAAGAAGAACCCGAAGAAGACCACCGAGAAGCTGGAATTCAACAAGTACGACCCGGTGGCCCGCAAGCACGTCGCGTTCAAGGAATCCAAGATCAAGTAAGGGTTCCGCGACCGCGCGTCCGGCAAAAAGGCCGCCCAATGGGGCGGCCTTTCGTGTTTCTGCGGGAAGCTTGGGCAGGTGAACGCGCCGCCGAGCCCGGCCGGTGCTCACCGAGTGGGAGCGGCGATCCGCATATCCTCGGTGCGATCGTCACTGACGACGCAGTTGCGGCCCTGCCGCTTGGCTTGATAGAGCGCCTCGTCCGCGCGCTTGATCAGCGTGTCGGCGGTGTCGCCGAGTTGGCCGCCCACCGACACCCCGATGGACACCGTCACCCGAAGCTCGTCGCTGGTGTTCGGGACCGGGAACATGGAATCACTGATGCGGCTGCGCAAACGCTCGGCCACGATCATCGCGGCGTCGCCGTCGGTGTCCGGCAGGATCACGACGAACTCCTCGCCACCGAGCCGGGCGACGAGATCGAAGGTTCGGAGGTTGCGGCTGGCACGGTTGGCGACCTCCTTCAGCACGATGTCGCCCACATCGTGGCCGTGAGTGTCGTTGACCACCTTGAAGTGGTCGATGTCGAACATCAGGACGGACACCGGCTTGTGGCTGTCCAGCGCCCGCTCCAGCAGCCGCGGCAGATGGGCGTTCACGTAACGCCGGTTGAACACACCCGTCAGGCTGTCGGTCAGCGCCATCGACAGGCTCTGTTCGTAGTTCGACCGCAGCCGCTCCTGGTAGCGCTTCCGCCGGATCTGGGTGCGCACGCGGGCCAGCAGCTCGTTCCGGTCGATCGGCTTGATCACATAGTCGTTGGCGCCCAGTTCCAGGCCCTTCGCGACCCGGTTCAGGTCGCCCTCGTCCACCACCAGCAGGATGGGGACCTGCCGCGTGCGCTCGTGCGAGCGCAGTTGCGAGCAGAAGCGCAGGCCATCCTCGTTCAACAGGGTGAGGCTGACGACAACCAGTTCGAACTCTTCGGTCATCGCCCGTTCCAGGGCGCGCGCACCGGTGTCGGCGCAGACCACCTCGTCGTTGTCGCGCCGCAACGTGTCAGCGATCTTCTCAAAATCGAGGACACTGTCCTCCAGAACCAGGACGCGCGCGCGTTCGTGGGACTCGCTGTGCAGCGTCGCCGTCCGCTCGATGACGCCGAACTGGCCGGAGGTGCTCTCCCGGAGTCGCCACTCGTCCATCATCATCTTCAGACGAACCAGCGACCGGACGCGGGCGAAGAGCGCGATGTCGTTCACCGGCTTGGTCAGGAAGTCGTCGGCCCCGGCCTCCAGCCCGCGCACGCGATCGGTGACGTCGGACAGCGCCGTGACCATCACGACGGGGATGTGCATGGTGGCCGGGTTGGAACGGATCTTCTCGCAAACCTCGAAACCGTCCATGCCGGGCATCATCACGTCCAGCAGCACGATGTCCGGCGATTCGCGACGCACCAGCTCCAGCGCCTCCGGCCCGTTGTAGGCGGTGATCACATCGAAGTATTCCCGCGTCAGCTTGGCCGCCAGGAGCTTGACGTTCGGCAGGACATCATCGACGACGAGAACACGCGCTGACATGTGTCTATGCAACCCGAATGTGAGAGGACCGATCAGCTCAGATAGCGTTTCACGACATCAAGGAACTTGGCGACGGAAATCGGTTTCGCGATGTAATCCTCACAACCGCCCTCGCGAATCTTTTCCTCGTCACCCTTCATGGCGAACGCCGTGACGGCGATGACCGGAATTGCCTTCAGCTCCGCGTCCTGCTTGATCCAGCGTGTGACGTCGAGACCTGAGACTTCGGGAAGCTGGATGTCCATCAGAACGAGATCGGGACGATGGGCACGCACCATCTCCATGGCCTCCAGGCCATTCTGGGTCTGCAGCGTGCGATAACCGTTGGCTTGCAGCAGATCGCGGAAGAGCTTCATGTTCAGCTCGTTGTCTTCCACAATCAGCACGCTCTTGGCTCGATCGCCATGGGGCAGGTCGGCAACGGCTTCGGCAATCATCGCGCTGCTCCCCGGGCTGGCCAACCCGCCGCTCCGGCGGCGATCCGTACCGTACGTTCTTCTCCGAACGGTATAACCCTCTCTCTGATAGGCCGCGATCGTTAATTTCTCGTTACCGTGTATCGGTGTATGAGAAGCGGTGGCCGCGTCCGATCGGAGAAAACCGTTTGATCACCGATGCTTCCGGGCTTTGCCGCGATTGCGGCGCGCGCCTGTCCGCCCCGGTCGGCCGCTGCCCGGCCTGCGGTTCGCGGCGCTGCATCATGCACGCCGAGTTGCACGCGCTGCCCATCGCCCACATCGACTGCGACGCCTTCTACGCGAGCGTGGAGAAGCGCGACGACCCGGCCCTGGCCGACCGCCCGGTGATCGTCGGCGGTGGGCACCGGGGCGTCGTGTCCGCCTGCTGCTACGTGGCCCGCCTCTACGGCGTCCGGTCGGCGATGCCGATGTTCAAGGCGCTGGCCCTCTGCCCCGACGCGGCCGTCATCCCGCCCGACATGCGCAAGTACCAGACGGTCGGTCGCGCGATCCGCGAGATGATGCGGGAGGCGACGCCGCTGGTCGAGCCGCTGTCCATCGACGAGGCGTTCCTGGACCTGTCCGGCACGGACCGCCTGCATGGCGGAAGCCCGGCCCAGACCGTCGCCCGGCTGATCGCGCGCATCGAGCGGGAGGTGGGGGTCACCGCCTCGGTCGGGCTGGCGCCCAACAAGTTCCTGGCGAAGGTCGCTTCCGACCTCGACAAGCCCCGCGGCTTCTCGGTGATCGGCCGGGCCGAGGCGCAGGCGTTCCTGGCGCCCAAGCCGGTCGGGCTGCTGTGGGGTGTGGGCAAGGCGTTGCAGGCGAAGCTGGAGGCGGACGGGCTGCGCACCGTCGGCGACATCGCGGCGGTGGACGAGTTCGTTCTGGTGCGCCGCTACGGCAGCATCGGCCGCCGCCTCGCCCGCTTTTCCAAGGGCCAGGACGACCGGACGGTGGAGCCCGACTCCCCGGCCAAGAGCGTGTCCGCCGAAACCACCTTCTCCACCGACATCGCCGACCCCACGGCGCTGGAACGACGGCTGTGGCCGCTCTGCGAGACGGTCGCCCGGCGCCTGAAGACCGCGAGCCTCGCGGGCGGCACCGTGGTGCTGAAGCTGAAGACCGCCGATTTCCGGCAGATCACGCGCAGTCACAAGCTGGACAGCCCGACCCAGCTCGCCGACCGCATGTTCCGCGAGGGGGTTGCGATGGTGGCGCCCCTGGCGGACGGGACGCGCTACCGCCTGATCGGGATCGGCGTATCGGATCTGTGCGACGCCACCAGCGCCGACGCGCCCGACCTGCTCGACCCCGGCCGGCAGCGGCGGGCAAGCGTGGAGCGGGCGATCGACGCGGTGCGGACCAAACTGGGCGACAAGGCGATCCTCAAAGGGCGCGCCCTGCCGCCGGACGACCAGGAGCGACGGTAGCCGTCAGGCGCCCCGCCGGGCACGGCGCCGCTCGCCCTTGTTGCCGTACATCTTCACATCGGCCTGCCGGACCACCTCCTCCTCATGATCGCCGGCGCCATAGGCCTGCACACCGATGGAGAAGCGGATCGGCAGATCCTGGCCGTTCCAGGATGCGCTCTGAGCCCGGGCGGCGTCGGCGAGCTGGCTGGCGCGCACGGCGCCCGTCTCGGCATCCACACCGGTCAGCAACACGGCGAATTCATCGCCACCCAGCCGGGCCACCACGTCCGTCTCGCGCACCTGCGAGGAGAGCAGGCGGGCCACCTGCCGCAGGTAGGCATCGCCCGCCAGATGGCCGTGCGTGTCGTTGATGCCCTTGAAGCCGTCCAGATCGATCATGACCAGCACACCGCAGGCCGCCTCGTTCCGCCGGGTCGCCGCCAGCTCGCGCCGGAAGTGGCTGTTGAAACCGCGGCGGTTCACCAAGCCGGTCAGCTCGTCCGTCATGGTCAGGCTTTCCAGGTAGGCGATGCGCTCCTGCTGCTGGGCGATCCGTTCCTCGGCCTCGGCCAGCTTGGCCATCATGTCGTCCAGCAGATGGGAGGGCCGCTCCTCCACCACCGGAAACCCAAGGACGACGCCGGCGGACCCGCGGCGCATCGACGGGATCATGCTCCCCTCGAAGCTGTCGCTGCGGTTCAGGGCGTGCTGGGTGCGGGTGGCGATGGCGTTCATAACGGCGGCTCCCAAGGTCTGGCGGATCGCTGTGCCTCTCCCTCAGCAACCGGCGTGCCAGAGCGCAAACCCTTGGAAAACCTTGAGAACGCCACCCGGTCGTTTCTGCCGGCCCATCCCGCCCCCGGCAGCTTTTTCCCGGCCCCCACGAGTCGGTGGGAAGTTTCCGCAGCGCACCCGGCCGCCGTCACACAACGCGGTCGGGCGGCTCGCGACCGGCGAAGAAGGCGTCGAGGTTGTCGAGCGCCTTGAAGCCCATGGCGTTGCGCGTCTCCACCGTGGCACTGCCCAGATGCGGCAACAGGAAGGCACGGTCGAGCGAGCGGTAGCCGGGATGCAGGTTCGGCTCGTTCTCGAACACATCGAGCCCGACCGCGGCGACATGGCCCGCGGCAACCGCCGCGATCAGCGCCCCGTCGTCCACCGCGGTGCCGCGGGCGGTGTTCACGACGACGGCCCCCTTCGGAAGCCGGGCGATCCGCTCCGCGTTCAGCCAGTGCCGGGTTTCCGGAGTCGCCGGGAAATGCAGCGACAGCACATCGGCCTGGGCCAGCATGGCGTCGGCGTCCGTATGGAACACGGCGCCGAGTTCCTGGTCGGGCGGCAGGCGGCGGCGGTTGGAATAGTGGATGGTCATGCCGAAGGCCCGCGCCCGCGCGGCCACCGCCTGGCCGATCCGCCCCATGCCGACGATCGCCAACCGCTTGCCGCCCAGATGGGTGCCCAGAAGCTGGGTGGGGTTCCAGCCCGGCCAGCCGCCGGCCCGCAGCATCCGCTCCCCCTCCGACGCGCGGCGGGCCGCACCCAGCATCAGAAGCAGCGCCACGTCGGCGGTGGCGTCGGTCAGCACGTCGGGCGTGTTGGTCACGACGATGCCGCGTTCGCGCGCCGCCGTCAGGTCGATGTGGTCGGTGCCGACGGAGAAGGTCGCCAGGATGCGCACGCTGTCCGGAAAGGCCCGGATGACATCGGCGCTCAGCTTCTCCGCCGGGCAGCAGAGGATGCCGTCGGCGCCGGCCGCCAGCGACGCAAGCGCGTCGCCCGGCCGACTCGAGTCGTCGCGGTTGAGCCGCGCCTCGTAATCGCGGGCCGCGCGCTCCTCCACCGCGTCGGGCAGACGGCGGGTGACCAGCAGTATGGGGCGATGTGCGCGTGTTGCGGGCATGTCCCGTCCTTCCCTTGATTGGCGGATTCGTCCAGGCGGGTCTTTCGAACCGCACGGAAAACACCCATACTTCAAACCCGAGGCCTCAATCACCTGTGGACATCGTCTTGCCGAATCGCCGTTCCCCGATCCGCCCCGCCTGCGTGGCGACGGCCGTCGCTGTCCTCGTGTCCCTCGCCCCTCTGTCCTCTCCCCTTGCCGCGGAGCGCCGGCCGGCCGCCCAGACGCAACCCGCCGTCGCCGCGGACATCGCCCCGCACCGTGCCATCTACCGCATGTCGCTGCTGTCGGCGCGCAACAGCTCCAAGGTCACGGACGTGCGCGGCCGCATGATGTTCGAGTGGGCGGACGCCTGCGACGGTTGGACGACGGAGCAGCGCTTCCAGCTCCGCTTCGTCTACGCCGAGGGCGACGAGATGAACATGACGACCAACTACACCACCTGGGAGGCGAAGAACGGCCAGCGCTACCGTTTCAACGTCCGCAAACTGGTCAATGGCGAGGTGGACGAGGATCTGCGCGGCGAGGCGACGCTGAAGCCCGCCGGTGGGACCGGCGAGGCCCGCTTCTCCAAGCCGGAGGAGTCGCAGATGGAGCTGCAGCCCGGCACCATGTTTCCGACCGCCCACACGCTGGCGATCCTGGAGCACGCGCGCGACCAGAAGCCCTTCTTCAGCCGCACCATCTTCGACGGGGCCGACGCGGAGGGGGCGACCGACGTCAGCGCCGTGATCGGCAAAGCGGGCCCCGCCCGCAAGGATTCGGACGACCCGCTGCTGCGCGACCAGACGGGTTGGCCGGTGCGGATGGCCTTCTTCCCGATCGCCAGCGATGCGGCGACACCCGAATATGAAATGTCCATCCGTCTGCTGCGAAATGGCGTCGTGGAATCGATGCAGATCGATTATGGTGATTTCGCTGTGGACGCGGTTCTGGAGAAGCTGGAGCCGCTGCCGAAATCGGGATGTTGAGGAGGGGCCGTGGTCGTCGCCGACGATATCGCCGTCCTGGTGGTCTGGTACACGGTGAGCGCGTTCGTGGTGCAGCCGGCTGCCCGTTCGGCCGCCAAGAGCATGGCCGACATGGCGCAGACCAACGCGCAGGTGATCGAACCCGTTCCCGATCCGAACGCCAGCCTGCAATGGCTGACCGACGCCGTTCCGAAGGACGGGCGGCAGAAGCACCTGTTCCTCGGCGACTGACATCCGGCCACTGCGGCTGTCATGCAACGCATACGCGCGCGTTGTGAACACCGCTTGCCTTCGGTCGCGTGCGGCTGTTTACTAAAATCCGTAACACGGGTAACCGACCGGCGTCTCGTCATGCCGTCGGCACGATGTCTTTTGGCGGGGATGGAATGAGCAAGAAGCGCGTTCAGGTCGGTCAGGTCTATCAGACCGTGGGATCGAGCATCGGGCGCACGTGGCGGGTCAAGGCCACCGTCGATCTGTTCGGCATTCCCCACGCCCGCATCGTCAGCACCGAGGATGAGGGCGATGTGAAGACGCTGAGCTGCACCGTCCTCATCGATGCGGCGCATTACCGTCTGGTCGAAGCGGCGCCCGCGGCGGCGTGACGCCGACGGGCGCCTCCCCCACCCTAGCTCCCGACGAGCCCGAGTTGCGGGCTTGATGCTTCGGCGTGGGTCAGCATCGGGATGCGGCCGGCCGAACGGGCGAGACGGCCGGCCTCCACGCCGTGTTTCATCGCCGCCGCCATCCTAGCCGGATCCTCGGCCTTCGCCACCGCGGTGTTCAACAGAACCGCCGCGCAGCCGAGTTCCATGGCGAGGGCGGCGTCCGACGCCGTGCCGATGCCCGCGTCCAGGATCACCGGAACAGGGCTCCGCGCGCAGATCCGCTCGATCGCCCGCGGGTTGGTCACACCCAGGCCGGAGCCGATCGGCGCGCCCAGCGGCATCACCGCCGCGGCACCGGCATCCGCCAGCTTGCGGCAGACCACGGGATCGTCGCTGCAGTAGGGCAGCACCTGGAAGCCGTCGCCGACCAGTTCCGCGGTGGCGCGCAGCAACTCCTCGGAATCCGGGTGCAGCGTCTCACGGTCGCCGATCACCTCCAGCTTGACCCAGTCGATGTCCAGCGCCTCACGCGCGAGACGGGCGGTCAGCACCGCCTCCCGCGCCGTCTGGCAGCCGGCGGTGTTGGGAAGCACGGCCCACCGGCCGCCGAGCAGGTCGACCATGCTCTCCGCATAGCCTTCCAGGCTGATGCGGCGGATGGACACGGTGACCACCTCCGCCCCACTGGCCGCGATCGCGTCCAGCATGACCTGCCGGTTCGGATAGCCTGAGCTGCCGATGAGCAGCCGCGAGCCGAGCCTGCGCCCGGCGAGCGTGAAAACATCGTCCATGGATGGAATGCTCCTTCAGCCGCCCTGGAACGGGCGGACGATCTCGACGGTGTCACCGGCCGCGAGCGGCGTGCCGGCCCAATCGGCGGCGCGCAGCACGGCGCCATTCAGCGCCACCGCCACACCGCGCGTGCCGGGTGGAATGCCGCGGCCCGCCAGCAGGTCGCCGACGCTGGCCCAGCCCAGCGCCTCCTCCGCCCCGTTGACGCGGATGGTGGTCACGGCGCTCATGCCGCAGCCCTCCGAGCGAAACGCCCGATGCCGAAGGACCGCAGCGTCACGTGCTCCACACCCGTCAGGATGAAGCGGGAGACAAGCTCCGCGGTGACCGGTGTGAGGAGGATGCCGTTCCTGTGGTGCCCTGTGGCGTAGACGAGCCCACGCACCGGTCCGGGCCCAAGGATGGGGGCGTCGTCACGGGAACCCGGTCGGAAGCCGACCCAAGTCTCGTCCACCGGCAGTTCCTCCACACCGGGAAGGGCTCGCCACGCGCTGTGCAGCAACGACAGCAGGCCGCCAGCTGTGATGCGGGTGTCGAAGCCGCGCTCCTCCACCGTGGCGCCGATGAGCAGCCGGCCGTCCTGCCGCGGGATCAGATAGACACCGGGAGCCCACACCACATGGCGCAGCAGCGGCTCGTCCACCGGCATGCGGACGGCGAGCATCTGGCCCTTCACCGGCCGCACCGGTGGACGGGCCACATCCGGCAGGCCCTCGATGGCTCCGGACCAGGCACCCGCCGCGAGCAGCACCGTGGCCGCCTCGTGAACCGCGCCGGCAACACGCAGCCCGCGCACCGCGCCATTCTCCACCAGCACGCGCTCGACCGCGGCACCCTCATGGACGCGGCCGCCGGCCCGGGTGAAGGCGACGCGCAGCGCCTCGGCCACCAGGCGGTTCTCCACCTGATGGTCGCCCGGGCTGTAAATCGCGCCGCTCGCCCCCGGAGTGAGACAGGGCTCCCGTTCCCGCAGTTCGGCCCCGGTGAGCCAGAGCGTCGGCAATCCATGCCGCTGCTGGTGCTCGAACTCCGCCCGCAGGCGGCGCCGATCGTCGCCGGTCAGGGCGACGTTCAGAATTCCTTCCCGCCGCAGCGCGATGTCGATGCCGGAAGCGGCGACCAATTCCCGGGCGAAATCCGGCCACAAGGCCTGGCTCTGACGGTTGAGGGCGATCAGGGCATCCTCACCGGGTTCGGCTTCGGCCGATGCGGCCAGCATACCGCCGGCGGCGCGGGTGGCGCCCTGCCCCACCCGGTCCTTTTCAAACAGATCGACGGCGCGGCCTGCCTGAGCCAGCCTCCAGCCGACCGCAAGGCCGATGATTCCACCGCCGACAATGGCGACGCGGTCATGAACAGGCGAATCGTGCGTTACGGGTGTCATGCGACCCGGCTCCCTTCGCTGGCATTACCCAGACAGGTTCGATGGGTGTGATCTCAGCCGCACGGACGGTGCGGCACCCCAAGCCTGGATCGAAGAATGACCATTGAAGGAGGCGGGCGCAAGACACTTGTCGGCATTGCGACCGAAAATGGCCGCCACCCGCGCGCTTCCATTCAGATCCGACCGCGCTCCTCCGTTCGCGTCGCAGCGACGTCGGTTTCCCGCTCCGTCACGCCGTAGCCGACCGCGCCGGCGACCACGGCCAGCAGGGCGTGCAGCCAGACGTCATGGCCGTAGAGCGGGACCAGCCCGAAGGTGGTGTCGAGTCCGGGGATGAGACCCATGACCGTGAACACCGCGTAGACCACCGCCACCGAACGGAGATAGACACGCGACGGCAGGCGTCCGCTGAAATAGGCGAAAAAGCCCCACAGCCCGAACGCGAGATGGACGATGTTGTGAAGCGTGTTGACGGGGAACAGACCGAAGAGAAGGCCGTGCATGCCGTCCATCCCCACGCCGTCGGATGCCGGCGGGGCGACGAGCCCGTTGATGAAGCCGGCGATGCCGATGGCCAGGAACGCGATTGCGAAGATGAGCGTGACGTTGCGCCACCACATGGCGGAGATCTCCCATTGGCTGACCGGAGTGTCGGACAACCAACCGGAGACCCGGATCCCGCGTTCCTGCCCCTACCGCTTCAGTCCCCGTACGGCCTTAACCGAAGAGGGCGTCGATGTCGGCCTGGCTGATGTTGCCGGCGTCAGTAGACGGCGCCGGGCCGTGCAGGTCGAGGTCGCCGTCCTTCTTGGTGACCGACGGGGGCAGCGGCATGGCCTCGAACTCGCGACGGTTCCACACACTCATCATCGCGTCCACCCGCTCCTCGATGAAGGACAGGGCTCGGACGACCTTGGTGATGCGCTGGCCGGTCAGGTCCTGAAAGTTGCAGGCCTCGTAGATGCGCACGATCACCTCGGTCATGTCGTGCACGCGGTCGGCCTGGTAACCCTCCGGCATGGAGGATTTCAGCTCCTGGACGATCTCCTCCAGTTCCTCCGCGCAGGCCATGATGGTGTTGGTCGCCACCTCCGTCGCGGAGACGACGGCGGTCTGTAGGCGCAAAGTTAGAATGTCGCGGTCTGGCAAAGCAGAAATGTCAGCCTTTG
>OFDN01000303.1_pt1 | contig 43409 bp, 33 predicted proteins | sample 1520971 | NCBI WGS metagenome assembly OFDN01 (sample SAMEA94257418, study PRJEB24077) | hot springs metagenome | biome: Aquatic biome; feature: Geographical feature; material: Water | place: India | collected 2012-06-12 | depth 5 m | reverse complement strand
CTGCGGGTCATCCACGGCGCGCGCATCGCCGCGCACATGCCGCACCCAGGCCGCGAGCGCCTGCAGCGTGGCGGGGCTCGGTCCCCCTGCCGCCTGGTTGATCGCCAGCGGCTCGAGCCAGCGCTGCGGAACCTTTTGCGATCCATCCATCGCGATCTGCATCAATTTGTGCTGCAACGCGCCATTGGCGAAGCGCTCGAGCAATTTGTCGGCATAGACCACGGTATCGATGCCGCTCGCCGGATCGAGTGTCGCGGCGGCTTCATCGCGCATGATTGCCTCGATCACCGGGCGGATCGCAGGATCGGCGACCGCCTGATGCACGAATTCGTGCCCCGCATCGAGCCCGAGATAGGCGAGCGCCGAATGCGCGCCGTTGAGCATGCGCAGCTTCGCCGATTCATAGGGCCGCACGTCCGCAACCAGCTGCGCGCCGACCCGCTCCCAGCGCGGGCGGGGGCCGGCAAAATCATCCTCGACCACCCATTGCGTGAACGGCTCGGTGATGATCGCGCCTTCGTCCTCAAGCCCGGTCTGCGCGGCGACCCAGGCGCGGTCCTCGCCCGTCATCGCGGGAACGATCCGGTCGATCATCGTGCCGGGGCATCGGCAATGCGCGTCGAACCAGTCGGCCAGCGACGGGTCGGTCGCCTGCAGATAGCTGCGCATCAGCATGCCAAGCTGGCGGCCATTATCGGCCAGATTGTCGCAGCTGAGCAGCGTCAGGCCGGGCAGCCCCGCCGCCTTTCGCCTCGCCAGGCCTGCAGCGAGAAACCCGTAGATCGTGCGCGGCGCGCTCTCGCCTTGCATGTCCGCAGCCACGGCGGGGTGTTCGGTATCGAGCGTCCCGTCGGAACGGCGGACATAGCCTTTCTCGGTAACGGTAAAGCTGACGATATGCGTGGCCGGAGCGGCAATAGCCTCGATCACCGCATCCGGGGCCTCGGGCGCGACAATGACCTGCGCCACCGAACCTATCAGCCGCGCCGTCATCGTGTCGGACGATCGCTCGACCAGCGTGTAGAGCCCGTGCTGCGGGTTCAGCTGCTGTGCGACACTGGCCGAGCGCAGCGACACGCCGGTAATCCGCCAGTCGCGCTCGCCCAGCCCCATCGCCGCATCGGTATAAGCCGCCTGATGCGCGCGGTGGAACGCGCCGATGCCGAAATGGACGATGCCGCAGGCCTGCGCTGCCGGATCATAGCCGGGGCGCTGCACATGGGCCGAGAGTTGCGTCTGGGTCTCGCGGTCGAGCCTCACAGCTTGTAGGCCTTTTTGGCGAGATTGTAGCTGAGTTCCTGCGCGAGTTCCGCCGCTTCCCAGTCCTCGATCCGGTGCTCTGCGACCAGCTGCGCGAGGAAGCCGCAATCGATCCTCCGCGCGACATCGTGCCGCGCCGGAATCGAGAGGAACGCGCGGGTATCGTCGTTGAACCCCACCGTATTGTAGAAACCGGCGGTCTCGGTCATCGCATGGCGGAAGCGGCGCATGCCTTCGGGGCTGTCGTGGAACCACCAGGCCGGGCCGAGCCTGAGCGCCGGATAATGGCCCGCGAGCGGTGCCAGCTCGCGCGCATAAACCGATTCGTCGAGCGTGAAGAGGATGATCGTCAGGTCCGGATTGTTGCCGTGCCGTGCCAGCAGCGGGCGCAGCGCGTTCACATAATCGGTGCGGCGGGGCATGTCCGCGCCCTTGTCGCGCCCGAACCGCGCGAACACCGCCGGATTGTGGTTGCGACACGCTCCCGGATGGATTTGCATGACCAGCCCGTCCTCGACGCTCATCGTGGCCATTTCGGTGAGCATCTGCGCACGGAACAACTCGGCTTCGCCCGGCGTGACATCGGGGCGGATCACGCGGGCAAACAACGCCTCGGCCTCGTCACGCGCCAGGTCCGCCGTCTGCGCGGTCGGGTGGCCGTGATCGGTCGAGGTCGCGCCGTGCTGCGCGAAAAAGGCGCGGCGCTTGCGGTGCGCGGCGAGATAGCCCGACCAGCTGAACACGTCCTCGCCGGTCAGCTCGCCGAACCGGGCCAGATTGCCCGCAAAGCCCTCGAACTCGGGATCGACCACCGGGTCGGGCCGATAGGCGGTGAGCACCCGGCCCTTCCAGCCGCTGGCGGCGATCGCCTGATGATGCTCGAGCGTGTCGATCGGCGACTCGGTCGTGGTGATCACCTCGATCCGATAGCGCTCGAACAGCGCGCGCGGGCGAAATTCGGGCGTCGCGAGGCTCGCGGTGATGTGATCGTAATAGTGATCGGCCGTGCCGGCATCGAGCCGGACATCGATCCCGAAGGCCTCGGCAAACACCCAGTCGAGCCACATGCGCGAGGGCGTGCCGCGGAACAGGTGATAGTGGCGCGCCAGGATGCGCCAGGCCTCGCGCGGATCGACCGCAGGAGCATCGGGCTTAGACACCGGTGTCAACCCAAGAGACTCCAAAGCGATCCCCTGGCTGTAAAGCATGCGGAAGACATAATGGTCGGGCTGCAGCAGCAGCGCGGTCGCGTTTTCGAACGGCGCGTCACTGGCAAACCAGGCGGGATCGGTATGGCCATGCGGGCTGATGATCGGGAGATCGCGCACATGGTCATAGAGCCGCCGCGTGATGGCGCGGACGTTCGGGTCGACCGGAAAGAGCCGGTCGGGGTGAAGCTGTAGGGGTCTCGTGGTCATGTCAGCGCTATACTGTCCTTGCATGGCATTCGCGAACGAAAGCGACATTGCGTCGCGCGGCTGCGATAGCCCTTTCCTCGCCCTCGATCAGCAGCCGCGCTTTCATCCGTTCAAAGGCGCTTGCCATGAAGGCAGGCGATCGACCACGGCATAGTCGCCCGCCACAAGATCGCAAGATAGGTTCTTGGCCTGCTTATGATTGAGCCGATCGGGCGGCAGCATGGCCTTGAGAGCCGGTGCGCTTTTCTGGGTCGTGTCATGCGCTGCTGCTCTACAGCCCGACCAAGTGCGAGCAACCGGGGCCCGAACGCTCATGCGATAGCCGCCGATTGATCGACAAGATCCAAAGCGCGGTGACCGATTGGCCATCGCTTCCGGGCCGCCCTGCAGCCCAAGCAGGGAATGACGAGGCGGCTTGGTCCCCCATGCTCCCTCTCCTGTCCCGGCGAGCCACCGTCCGCCTGCGCGCGCTGCAAGCCGTGGGGCAGCGCCCGCGGGCAGGCCGCGACGTCCCCCCGAAGGCAGACGCAGATTTACGTTTCGCCGTTACGTTTAGCGGTGAGTCAGGTCAGCCGCTTGCGTGGCCGAAGCAGGAACACGATCCGGTTCAGTTGCGCTTCCGGCTGGTGCGCAAGGCGCTCATCGCTCCGGTATATCGAGTGCCGAGCATGAAACTGCCTATCGCCGCCGCCGGACCGCCGCGCGCGTCATCTGCGCGCGGCTGGACTGCGGCCAGATCGATTGCCGGCACACCGTCCGCCTTCAGGGCAAGGTTCAGCGCCGCAGCATCGCCAGCCTTCAGTGCGGCAAAGCCTGATTCGACTTCGGCCAGCTCCTTTTCCAGCGCATCGACCCGCGCCAGCGCATAGCTGGTCGGCCGTGCCTCGGTCGCGGTGATCGCGCCATAGGCCATGTCCATATTCTCGCGCAGCCGTTCCTCGCCGGTAATCGCGCCGCCTTCGGTGGTGGCCACGACCTGCTTGCGCAGCGCGTCGGCCTTGTCGATCAGCGCCAGTGCCTTGGCCTTGTTGGCAGGCGAGGTCGCAGCATTTTCGGCCACGGCCTGCGCCTGAGACTTGACGGCATTCAGACCTGCGGTCAGCGCACTCATCCGCACGAACAGGCCCTTGACGCGTTCGGCCGCATCATATTGCGCCTGGCGATCGGCCGTCGTGAACTTCGCACGCTTGTCCAGCCCGACCACCAGCGGCATTTCGGTGACCTTGCCGGCCTTGGTCAGCCGCACCGTATAGGTCCCCGGCATCACCCTTTGACCCTGGGTCGACGCGAATGCCAGCGATGCCGCCGGGGGCACCTGCGGCGGCCTGGTCCGCATCGACCAGACCACGCGGTTCAGCCCCTTGCGCTTCGATGTCGGCAGCTCATCGATCACCTGACCGTTCGGATCGAGGATTTCCAGTTTCATCCGCCCCAGAACGTGCCGGGCTTTCTGATAATAGGTGATGACCGCGCCATCCACCGGGTTCTGGCCGACATAGGTCGCATCGCCCTCGGGCCAGCCGCCATTGCCCCGAATGCGCTGCTGAACGGGTTCCGACCGGATCAGCGTCACATCGCTGGCCAGCACTTCGGGGCTCAGCGCCCGCACCGGGCTGATGTCATCGATGATCCAGATGCCACGACCATGCGTGGCGAGCACCAGATCATCGCCTTGCGCCGCCACAGCAATGTCGCGCACTGCCACCGCTGGGAAATTGCCTGGCCGGAATTCTTCCCAGCTTGCCCCCCTGTCCCGCGAAATGAACAGGCCGAATTCGGTGCCGACGAACAGGATGTCGGGGCTCAGCCGGTCTTCCTTCACGACATGCGCATAGCCGCGCACGCCGGGAGTTGCAGGGCCGATGAGCCGGGTCCAGCTCTTGCCGTAATCGGTGGTCTTCAGGATATAGGGCGCCATGTCGCCGAAGCTGTGCCGATCGACCGCGAGATAGGCCACCGCCGGGCCATGGCGGCTGGCTTCGACCCAGGCTATGCTGACATCGGGGCCGAGCTTCATCGCCTTGCCGACATTGCTCCAGCTCTTGCCGCCATCGCGCGTCAGCTGGACATTGCCGTCATCGGTGCCGACCCAGATCTGTCCTGCCGTCAGCGGGCTTTCCGAGATCGAATAGATGGTCGTGTGCATTTCCGCCGACGAGTTGTCGACGGTGATGCCGCCCGATTTTTCCTGCTGCTGACGCGCCGGATTGTTGGTGGTGAGATCGGGCGAGATCCGGTCCCAGGTCGTGCCGTGATCGCGCGTGCGGAACAGGAACTGGCTGCCGATATAGATCGTGCCCTTTTCGTGCGGCGACAGCGCGATCGGCGTGTTCCAGTTGAACCGCAGCTTCTCCTTGTAGCCGCCCTTGGGCTGGATATCGCGCGATTCGAGCGTCTTGCGGTTGATCCGGGCGATGTTGCCGCCCTGATATTCGGCATAGACATAGTCGGGGTGCGCCGGATCGGGGAACACCCAGAAGCCATCGCCGCCGTAGAGATTCTCCCAGCGGCTGTTGGTGATCCCGCCGGGATATTCGCTGTCGCCCACCCAGCTCGAATTGTCCTGCAATCCGCCATAGACCTGATAGGGGTCCTTGTCGTCGATGCTGACATGATAGAACTGGCTGATCGGCAGGTTGAAGCTCTTCACCCATTTGCTGCCGCCATCATGGCTGATCCACAGGCCGCCATCGTCCCCGCCGATGATATGCTTGGTATTGGCCGGGTTGATCCAGATGTCGTGCCAGTCGCCATGGCTGCCGCCCGATGCATTGGCAAAGCTCTTGCCGCCGTCATCGGACACGATCATGTTGAGGTTCATCTTGAACAGCCGATTGGCGTCCTTGGGATCGGGCACGATCTTGCTGAAATAGAACGGCCGCCAGACCATGTTGCGGCTACGGTCGCGTTCCTCGAAGCTCTTGCCGCCATCTTCGGATACGTACAGCGCCGAGCGCTCGCTTTCGATAAAGGCATAGACCCGGTTGGGATCTGCCGGAGAGAAGACCGCCTCGATGCGGCCCCAGGGCCCCTTGGGCAGACCCTTGGCGGTGCTGGCATCCATCGCCGTCCAGGTCCGGCCGCCATCGTTCGAGATCTTCATGACGCTGCCCGAGGCCGCGTCCGGGCCCTCGCCGCCCGACCGGAAGGTCCAGCCCTTGCGGCGGAAATCCCACAGTCCCGCCATAACCCTATCGGGATTGGAAGGATCAAGCGCGACCGACGAGCAGCCGGTGGACAGGTTGCCGCCCTTCAGGATCTGCGTCCAGGTGACGCCGCCATCGGTAGTCTTGTAGAGGCCGCGGTCAGGGCTGTCGGACCAGAGCGGTCCGGGCGCGCAGACATAGACGATGTCGCTGTTGGTCGGATGGACGACGATCTTGGTGATCCGCTCGGTCTTCGGCAGGCCCATTCGGGTCCAGTTGTCGCCGCCATCGGTCGACTTGTAGACGCCGTCGCCGATCGACACCGAATTGCGCGTCCAGCTTTCCCCGGTGCCGACCCAGATCGTGCTGGGGTTCGAGGGGGCGATCGCCACCGCGCCGATCGACTGGACCGGCTGCTTGTCGAAGACCGGCCGGAACGTCGTGCCGCCGTCTTCCGACTTCCAGACGCCGCCGGATGCAGCGCCGACATATATCGTGACCTTGCCGTCCTTGCCCTGCACGGCATCGATGGCGGCGATGCGGCCCGACATCTCGGCCGAACCGATATTGCGGATGCCAAGGCCCGAAATCCCCGAAGCGGCGGGAGGTGTGGCGGCGTCCTGGGCAAAGGCAGGAGCAGCAAGTGCCAGCATGGTGCCAGCAAGAAGGAAGGTGCGGCGCATCGGATCAATTCCCCTTCGGCGCGGTGGCCGGGCTGGCGGGCAGGGCGAACAGGCTGGCAGGGGCGGGCACGTTGGCAGTGCCCGAGGCGATGATCGTCCGCTGTCGGTTATTGCCTTGCCCTGCCAGCCAGCTTTCGACCGACATCGGGAAATAGACGCCGGCGATCTTCTCATAGTCGCCAAATTCATACTCGAAGACCTGCTGCGCGCCGCGGATCTTGCGGGTCTCGACCATCTTCACTTCGAGCATCGTATCAGGGTCGAGCAGATAGACGAATTCATCGCCATCCTTTTCGGTCACCTTGAGCTTGTAGGTGTTGGTGCCGTCGAAATCCTCGCGCCCCAGATAGGTGACGGGCGATCCCAGCGAGGCCGCCCTTTGCAGGGGCCCGCGGATCGATCCGGTATCGGCCAGCGAGCGCGCTTCGTCATCGCTCATCCGCTCGGCGTCCTTGCGCCCCTCGAACGGGTTTATGCGCCAACCGGTCTTGCCGTCCCAGCCTTGCACCAGCGTCAGCCCCTGCAACGCCATGTCGACCCTGACGTCGCCGGCCCTGGTCCGGACCTCCTCGTACTTCAGCTGGAAATCGCCGGGGAAAATGACGGTCCCGTCGAACTTGACCGTTTCGATAGCATCAAGCGCAGCTGCACCACCCCGCGCAGCGAGATTTTTCGCCACCAGCTCATCTGCAGTCTGCGCGATCGCAGATGTTCCGGCCAAAGACAGAATGCCCAGCAACGCTACGGCGGATCGAAGCTTCATCATCCTGCGACTCCCCCAAGAACCCAATGGGCATGAAGTTATCAAGCTGGTTCGCGAAGGCAAATCACAATGTTGCAGAAGCCATGACACATTGTCGGCGGGGTGCCCGGCCTGGCCTGGCCGCAAGGCCAGGGAACAGGTGCGAAGCCGGCATGTGCCGAGCCGATGACGACGCCGATCGGGTGCGAATGTCGGTATCGCGCCATCATCGGAGGAGCACCGTTGTGCACAGGCCATTCCGCGACAGTCTGCCACCCGGCCGGCGAGGGAACTGGTGTCGACACCGGTCAAACGGGCATTTCGGCGGCCTTCGAGCGCTAAGGCGCCTCGGCCCCGGATTCTGCGCAACCGGGACTTTCGGCGATGAGTACGGTGACCCCCAAAGCTTCAAGCTGGCAACGAGCTTCTCCCGGGATCCCGATATCAGTGATGATCGTATCGACCTCGTCGAGGCCGCACACGATGTTTCCGGATCGGCTGGCGAACTTGCTGCTGTCGACCAGCAGGATGACCTGCTCGGCGCGGTCGATCAGGCGGCGCTCGGCAGCGACCAGCACGACATCGGCCTGCATCACGCCTTGCAGGCCCACGGCGGCGGCACCCATGAACAGCTTGGGCGCATGAAAGCGCGGCATCGAATCCTCGCCGGCGGGTGCCAGGATGATGTTCTGCTCGCGAAACAGGGCCCCCGACGGGACGAGAATGCGCGTATTCGGTTGGGGGAGCAGCGCATTCACGATGTGCAGCGAGTTGGTCAGCACCTGCAGGTCAAGCCCGTCGAGATGCGGGCACATCTGCAGCGTCGTCGTTCCGCCATCGATCATGATGCCTTCGCCCGGCGCGCATAATGCCGCCGCCGCCCGGCCAATCGCCTGCTTGGCAGCGAGGTTCTGCGTGATCGACTGGTCGAACGGGGTGCCTGCGAGCGTCGCTGGTCGCGCTGTGGCGCTGTCGCGCGCGGTCAGCCGGGCCCCTCCATGCACGCGCTCGATCATCCCTGTATCGCTGAGCCGGGCCAGATCGCGCCGGATCGTGGCGGGAGATGCATTGAGCAAATGCTCCAGCGCGCGATAGCTGACAAAGCCGGTGGGCTGCATCGCCTCCAGGATCAGCCGCTCGCGGTCATTGGCGTGCATCGCCGGTTCAGCCCTTTCCGTCATGGCCGTGATCCTTGCAGCGACACGGAGCGGTTATCAAGCCGCGCCGCGTTCTGCAGCGATCGCCTCGAGCGACTTGCCCTCGTTGCGTGGTGCCCAGACATAGCCGATCAGCCCCGAGGCAACGAGAAAGCCGGTGAGGATCCAGGCAAGCGTGGTGAAATCGTTGCTGGCGAGCGAGGGCACAGCAAGGCTCCAGATGCCAAGGCCGATGCGAACGATGGCGAAAGTAACGCCTTGCGCGGTCGATCGGATCGCGGTGGGGAACAGCTCGGCGCTCCACAGCTGGAAAAAGCTCTGCGCGCCGAAGCCCCCGGCAATGCCCATGATGACGATGTGCACGATCACGATCTCCAGCGTGAAGCCGAAAATCGCGAGCAGCGCCATGCCGCCGACATGCATCGCCGCGGAGATTCCGAACAGGGTGCGCTGGTTGACCTTGTCGGACAGGGTCATGAAGATCGTGAGGATCGAGACGATCCCGATCGCGAAATAGCTCGCGGGAACTACGGTCGCGGCCCATTGCGGCAGGTTGTTCTGCTCGATCAGATAGGGCGTGAAAAAGCCGTTATAGCCCGCCCAGAGGTTCCACAGGCCATACATTGCGACCAGATAGGCCATCGAACGGATATAGACCGGGCTGAACAGCGCCCCCCAGTCGATACCGGCCTTGCCGCCGCGCTCGGCCTTGCTTTCCTCCCAGCGCTGCGATTCCTGCATGCGCGAGCGCAGGAAGGTCAGCGCGACGGCCAGGATCGCGAGATGCGCGAAAAGCCAGCGAACCCCGGTAATGCCGAATGGTTCGAGAAAATAGGCAGCGCCCAGGATAACGACGGGTCCCAGATACCACAGGCATTGCGCGACGCCGCTATGCGCGCCGCGCCTGGTATCGGGCGCCTGTTCGGCGATCAGGGACCAACTGGCCGGAATGTCCGCGCCGACGGCGAGGCCGACCAGCAGGAAGCCTGTGATGATCATCCACGGCGCGTTCGCGAATACCAGGAACATCATTCCAAAGGCGTAGAACAGCATGTCGTATTGGTAGATCTTCTTGCGGCCGAAGCGGTCGCACAGCCATCCGCCGACGAACGCGCCAATGCCCGCAGAAATGGCATTGGCGCTGAACGCACCGATCAGGCCGATGAAACTGTCGGACAGGCCGTAGATTTCCTTCCACAGCGCCAGCGCCACCGACCCGGCGACGATCGAACCTGCATCGATATAGTTGGCGAGCCCCGCCAATATCGTGTTTCGCCAGCTTCCTTGCGCACCTGCTCCGCTCATCTGTCTCTCCCCATCCTTTTCGTTGTTTCAGCTCTGGGCGATGATCGTTCGATCGACCTCGGCGATGCTGCGCACCCCTGTCAGCGTCATCGCGACGCGCAGTTCGGCCTCGATCAGCCGCAGAACATGCTCGACCCCGGCCTGGCCCCGGGCTGCGAGCGCATAGACCCAGGGTCGCCCGATCAACACGCCCTTTGCACCCAGCGCGAGCAGGCGCAGCACGTCGAGCCCCGATCGCACGCCGCCATCGGCCAACACGGTCAGCCGGTCGCCCACCGCATCGGCAATCGGCGGCAGGGCGCGGGCGCTCGACAGCGCGCCATCGAGCTGGCGACCTCCGTGATTGGAGACGATGATGCCATCGGCGCCGAGCTCTGCCGCCTGGCGCGCGTCCTCGGCGTCGAGCAGCCCCTTGATGATCAGCGGCCCTTTCCATTCGGAGCGGATGAAATCGAGATCGCGCCAGTGGATCGAGGGGTCGAAATTGCCCCGCATCCAGGCAAAGAAATCCTCGATGCCGGTCCGGCCCTGCAGCACCGGCGCGACATTGCCGAGCGCGTGGGGTCGACCCATGATACCGACATCCCAGGCCCAGCGCGGCCGCATCGCACCCTGCCAGGTCCGGCGGATGGCGCCCTTGAGCCCCGGCGATCCGGCAAGTCCGCTGTGATAGTCGCGGTAGCGGCTGCCGGGTACCGGCATGTCGACGGTGAAGACCAGCGCGCTGCATGCCTGCGCCGCCGCCTGCGCGAGCAGATCGCGCATGAACCCGCGATCGCGGATCATGTAGAGCTGGAACCAGAAGGGGCGGTTCGCCGCAGCCGCGACCTCGTACAGCGAGCAGGCCGAGACGGTGGAGAGCGTGAACGGTACGCCTGCCGCTTCGGCCGCGCGCACCGCCTGACACTCGCCGCGCCGCGCGTTCATCCCCGCAAGGCCCACCGGTGCCAGCGCGACGGGCAGTGCGATGCGCTGACCGAACAGCTCGGTCGAAAGATCGAGCGTGCCCATGTCGCGCAGCACGCGCTGGCGCAGCGCGATATCCTCAAGGTCGCCGACATTGCGGCGCAACGTGACCTCGGCATAGGAACCGCCGTCGATATAGTCGAACAGGAAGCGCGGCAGCCGCTTGCGGGCAAGGCGACGATAGTCGTTGACGCTGGCGGCGATCATGCGCGCTGCTCCACGGCTTTCGTCCAGGCGGCGCGATAGGCTGCCAGATCGCCCTCGAGCGGCTCGACTCGGGCCAGTTCGCCCTGCGGTTTCAGCGCCGGATCGATCAGCCGCAGCGCCCCAAACGACACATCGTTATGCGCATTGGCAGTGTAAACGGCCGTGTCGGGTCGCAGCGCCGCGAGCGCACGAACGAAGACCTCGGCTTCGGCAAAGCGGCCTTCGACCAGCAGTCGGTCCGATGCGCCGATCAGGTCGAGCGCGGTGTCCGCGACCAGCGCCGCATAGAGGCAGGCGACGGCGCGGCGGCTGTACCAGTCCTCGGGTTCGTTGACCCAGCCGAACGCCCCATCGGGCCAGGGACCGCAGCCAGGCGCAAGCGTCGGCAGGATCATGCGCTGTGTCTGCAGCGCTTCGGGCACCGCCGCGAGCAGCGCGGCCTGATCGGGCTTGATATCGACGCGGCGCGTATCGATGCCGATCAGCGTCTCGATCTCGCGCCCGCCCATGAACCGCGCCGAGGGCACCGCGCGGCCCGCGATATCGACATTGACCAGGCAATCGCGTGCTTCCGGCAGGCTTGCCGTATCGATTGGCTGCGCGGGAAGCCGCATCGCGATGAACCAGGTGCCGGTGGAGAGCACCGTCGCCTCGTTGTCGGCAATCTCGGCAAAGCCGCGCGCGGCCATGAGCGCCGCATTGCTGTCGTGCAGTCCGGCGAGCACCTGGGTCGTGCGCGGCAAGCCCGTGGCTGCGGCTATCGCATCGGTGATCGGCCCGACGACATCGCCGGCGCGCGCGAGCGGGGCGAAACGCTCCGCCCATCCCAGTCGCCGGGCCATCGGCGCGAAATCGCCGGCTTGCGGAGACCAAAGATCGCTATGGCATCCCAGGCTGGTGACTTCGCTGACAGCAAGGCCGGTCAGGAACCAGGCCCAGTATTGCGCCCAGGGCAGCAGCGTCGCACCGGCCATTTCTGCAGGATACATCTGATGGAGCCACCAGATCTGGCTGCCGAAATTGAGGCCAGCTGGCAGCGCGGGCGATCCGGTCAGCGCAAAAGGATCGCGGACCGCGCGGTATTCGGAAAGGACCGCATCGGGGACCGGTTGCTCGTAGTCGAGCGGCGGAAGGGCAATGCGGTCCTGCTTCAGCGCCACGATCCCCGCGCCGTGCCCGACCGGCACGATCCGCTCGACCGGGTGCCCGGCATAGCGTGCCAGCGCGCTCACGAGCCACGCGCCGATGCCTTCCACATCCAGTCGCTTGAGGCCATCAACGATCGCTGGCCCATTGGGACGCGTCTGGCGGTCGAGCATCTGGCCGTTGGCGCTCCACAGGCTGACCTTGCTCAGCGTCTTGCCCAGATCGATGACGATCGTGACGCCTTGGTCCGCTTCTGAGCCGCTTGGTTCCGATGCTTCCGGCACGCTTCCCTCTCGCTGCGTCAATGATTGAATATGATCATTATCTATCATTATTGATCTTTGCCAGTTAAAATGTTAGCAGCTGCTCGAGCACGCCTCCTCCCCAGCCACGTCAGAGGGACCCATGAACGCCCATAGCCCCGTTTCCGCCGCTGCCATTCCCTTTGCCGTTCCCACCAGCCGCTGGGACGACTCGATCGCCGTCAAACTCAGCCCTGAGGAGCTTCTGCTGTATCGGTCGAACCTACTGGGATCGGACCTCACCGTGACCAATTTCGGCGGCGGCAATACCTCGGCCAAGCTCAAGGGGATCGATCCGCTGACGGGCCTCGAGGTCGATGTGCTGTGGGTGAAGGGCTCGGGCGGCGATATCGGTTCGATGAAGCTCGATGGCTTTGCCACGCTGTACCAGGAAAAGCTGCTGGCGCTCGAAGCGCATTATGCGGGGCCTGAGGATGACGACAAGATGGTCGGCTTCCTGCCGCATTGCACCTTCAACCTGAACGGCCGCGCAGCCTCGATCGATACGCCGCTGCACTCGCTGCTGCCCTTTGCGCATGTCGACCACGTCCATCCCGATGCGATCATCGCGCTCGCGGCCTCGTCCGGCGGCGAGGCGGCGACGCGGGAAATCTGGGGCGGCAGGATCGGTTGGCTGCCGTGGAAGCGGCCCGGCTATACCCTGGGCGTCATGCTGCGCGATTATGTCCGCGCCAACCCCGGGGTCGAAGGCGTGATGCTCGCAGGGCACGGCATCATCTGCTGGGCGGACAGCGCCAGGGCCTGTTACGAGCATACGGTGCAGCTGATCGCCGATGCGGCGGATTATCTCAACGCAAGGCTCGCGGGCAAGCCGGCCTTTGGCGGGCAGACGGTGGCGCCGCGCGATGACCGTGCCGGGATCGCGGCCGATCTGATGCCGCGCCTGCGCGGGTTCATGACCGGCGCGCGCACCAAGCTCGGCCATTGGTCGGACGATGCCGAGGCGCTCGAATTTGTGGGCTCGGCCGAATTCGAACGGCTCGCCGCGCTGGGCACATCCTGCCCCGACCATTTCCTGCGCACCAAGATCGCGCCACTGACGCTCGATCCCGAGCGGCTCACCGACGATGCCTATCTCGCACAGAAGATCGCCGATTACCGCGCGCTCTATGCGGCCTATTACGACCGCTGCAAGCGCGCCAACTCGCCTGCGATGCGCGATGCCAATCCGGTGGTGGTGCTCGTTCCCGGCGTGGGGCGGTTCACCTTCGCCAACGACAAGACCACCGCGCGGCTGGCCGGCGAATTCTATGGCAATGCGATCAATGTGATGCGCGGGGCCGAGGCGATCGGCGATTATATTGCGCTCGACGAGCAGGAAGCGTTCGATATCGAATACTGGCTGCTTGAGGAGGCCAAGCTGCAGCGCATGCCCGCGCCCAAGGAAATGGTCGGCAAGATCGCGCTGGTCACCGGCGGTGCCGGCGGCATCGGCGCGGCAACGGCGGCGCGGCTGCTGCGCGATGGCGCGTGCGTGATGCTGGCCGATCGCGATGGCGATGCGGTGGAGCAGGTGCGCGCGGATTTCGGGGCGAGGTTCGGCAAGGATGTCGTTCGCGCGGTGCGCTGCGACGTGACCGATGAAGCGCAAGTGGCCGAAGCGCTCGCAGCCTGCGCGCGCGAATTCGGCGGGCTCGACATTGTCGTGGCCAATGCCGGGATCGCCTCCTCGGCGGCGATCGAGGATACCACCACCGAATTGTGGGCGCGCAATTTCGATGTGCTGGCCCAGGGCTATTTCCTCACCGCCAAGCATGCCTGGCCGCTGCTGAAGCGCATGAAGGACCAGGGCGGTGCCAGCGTCGTCTTTATCGGCAGCAAGAATGCGGTCGCAGCGGCCAAGAATGCCGGCGCCTATGCCAGTGCCAAGGCGGCGGCGAACCATCTCGCGCGCTGTCTGGCGCTCGAGGGCGCGGACTTCGGTATCCGGGTCAATATCGTCAATCCCGATGCGGTGATCCGGGGCAGCCGCATCTGGGACGGTGACTGGCGCAAGGAGCGCGCTGGCGCGCATGGCATCGACGCCGGGGTGGAGCTGGAGGAGCATTACCGCCAGCGCTCGATGCTCAAGCGCGACGTATTGCCCGAGGATATTGCCGAGGCCGCGTATTGGCTGGCCAGCGGCGCCAGTGCAAAGTCGACCGGTAACATGATCAATGTCGACGCGGGCAACGCGCAGGCGTTCACACGATAAGGCAGCACAGGGCGGGGAGAGGATTATGACGAACGGACCGGTGTCCGCCGATCTGCTGGCGGAGACGAACGCGCGCGATGCTGTTGCGCTGGAAGAAGATTATCACGCGCTGGCGCGCAAGCTGGCACGGCGCGGAATCGACGCCGATGCGATCAAGGCGAAAGTACGCGGCTTCAGCATGGCGGTGCCCAGTTGGGGCGCCGGGCGCGGGGGGACGCGTTTTGCCAAGTTCCCGCTGGCGGGCGAGCCAACCAATATCCATGAAAAGCTCGAGGATTGCGCCGTCATCCAGCAGCTGGGGCGCACCACGCCCCGGGTGAGTCCGCATTTCCCCTGGGACAAGGTCAGCGATTATGCAGGCCTGCGCGAGGAGGCCAAGGCGCTGGGGCTGGGCTTCGATGCGGTCAATTCGAACACCTTTCAGGACCAGACCGACCAGGCGGCGAGCTATGCTGCGGGATCGCTGAGTTCCACCGACGCGGCGACGCGGGCGCAGGCGGTGGCGCACAATATCGAGTGCATCGAGATCGGCCGTCAGCTCGGTTCGAATGCGCTGACCGTCTGGGTGGGCGATGGCACCAACTTTCCCGGCCAGCAGGATCTCGGGCGCAGCTTCGACCGCTATGTCGAGTCGGCCGCCGCGATCTATGACGCGCTGCCAGATGACTGGCGGATGATGCTGGAACACAAGATGTTCGAGCCCGCCTTCTATTCGAGCGTCATCGCCGACTGGGGCAGCTCGCTGCTTGCCGCACAGGAACTGGGCGACAAGTGCAAGTGCCTGATCGACCTGGGCCATCACGCGCCCAATGTGAACATCGAGCAGATCGTCGCGCGGCTGCACCGCGCGGGCAAGCTGGGCGGTTTCCATTTCAATGACAGCAAATATGGCGATGACGATCTCGACAGCGGCAGCATCAACCCGCACCAGCTGTTCCTGGTGTTCAACGAGCTGATCGAGGCGGAGCGCCACCCGCGCGCGGGTTTCGACCCGTCGTACATGATCGACCAGTCGCACAATGTCACCGACCCGATCGAATCCATGCTGTCGAGTGCCGAGGCGATCACGGGCTCTTACGCGCGCGCGCTGCTGGTCGATCGCGAGGCGCTGGCCGAGGCGCAACGGGCCAATGACGTGATGCTCGCCTTCCGCACGCTGCGCGTGGCGTACGAAACCGATGTCGCGCCGCTGCTTGGCAAGGCGCGTGCCGACGAGGGCGGCGCGATCGACTGGCTGGGCGTATACCGTGCCAGTGGCTATCGCGCGCGCAAGGCGCAGGAGCGCAAGCCCGTCGGCCTGGGCGCGGGGATCGTCTGAGATAAGCCAAGCAGGGCACGGGCCGCGCAAGCCAATAATGGCCCGGCAAGAGAAGAGAGGAACATCATGACCATTCAACGGCGCTTTACCGCGGGCAGGGCCGCTATCCTGTTGACCACGGCGCTGTCGGGCATTGCCGCCTGGGCTGAGCCCGGGCCGACGCCGGCCCAGTCGGCTTCGCCTACTCAGGCTCCCACACTGGAACAGCAATTTGCCGATCCCCCAGCAGCCGCACGCCCGCGCGTCTGGTGGCACTGGATGAACGGCAATATCAGCGTGGACGGAATCGCACGCGACCTTGAATGGATGCAGCGGGTTGGCATCGGCGGTTTCCAGAATTTCGATGCCAATCTGGATACGCCGCAGGTGGTCGACAAGCGGCTGGTCTACATGACCCCCGAATGGCGCGAGGCCTTTCGCTTTGCCGCGGGCGAGGCAGACAGGCGCGGGCTGGAAATGGGCATTGCCGCATCGCCGGGCTGGTCGGCAACCGGGGGCCCCTGGGTCACGCCCCAGGACGGCATGAAGAAGCTGGTCTGGGCCGAGGCCCGCGTGCGCGGCGGCCAGCGCTATCGCGGCCAGGTGCCCGCACCGCCGACGGCGACCGGTCCCTTCCAGACCGCTCGTTTCCGCGAGGAAATGCCTGTGCACGATGTACCTTCGGACCTGCCCCAGGCGAGTGGTCGCGTGGCGGTGCTCGCCATTCCCGCTCGCCTTGCCGAGCTGCCGCCGCCCTTGGCCCTGATCGGCAGTGGCGAAGCGCAGCGTGTGCCGGGATGGGTGGATGCCGATCTGGAAACTGGACAGGCCGTGCCGCTGGATTCCGATCGCAATGGCGAGATCGGGATGCGCTATGATCGGCCCGTTACAGTTCAGGCAGCGCGCATCTTCATCCCCGGTATCCGCAAGCCGTTTCGCGGCGTCCCGATCCGGACGGTGCTGGAGGCCAGGGTAGATGGCGACTGGCGAGCGGTTTCCGAACTTCCGCTCACCAGCGTTCCGACGACACAGCGCTTTGCTCCCGTCATGGCGCAGGAGTTTCGCGTCCGGATCTCGCGCAATCCGGCAGAGGGCAATACTGACGATCTCAAGGGCGCGCCGGGATCGGTCGAGATAGACATCTTCGCGCCCGGTCCGCTGAACGACATTGTGGTGACCGATCTGCAATTGTTCGCCGACGAAAGGGTCGGCGAGGCCGAAGCCAAGGCAGGGTTCGAGACGGTGCTCGATTATACTGCCATTGCGTCGGATGATGCGCAACCCGCAGCGATCGGCCTCAAGGATGTGATCGACTTGTCAGACAGGGTCACGGCCGACGGTCGTCTTGACTGGACTCCGCCTGCGGGCTCCGCGTGGCGGATCATCAGCTTCGGATGGTCGCTGACGGGAAAGACCAACCACCCCGCGACCCCCGAGGCGACGGGGCTGGAGGTCGACAAATATGATGCCGCAGCGGTGCGGCGCTATCTGGAGACCTATCTTGCCAGCTATCGCCAGACGGTTGGCGATGATCTGATCGGAGCACGCGGGCTGCGCGCGCTGCTGACCGACAGCATCGAGGTGGGCAAGGCCAACTGGTCCGCGCCGATCGAGGCCGAATTCGGTCGCCGTCGGGGCTATGCGCTACGCCCCTGGCTGCCGGTGCTGGCCGGATTCGTGATCGGTTCACCGGCCGAAAGCGAGCGCTTTCTGTACGATTATCGCCGCACGCTGGCCGAGATGCTGGCCGATGCGCACTATCGTACGGTAGCCGATGTCGCGCACGAGCACGGCCTGACCGTCTATGGCGAGGCGCTGGAAGACAAGCGGCCGCTGCTCGGCGACGATCTCGACATGCGCCGCTATGCCGATGTCCCGATGGCGGCCCTGTGGACCTGGCCGAAGGACGGCGCACCGCGATCGACGCTGATCGGCGACATGCGGGGCGCAGCCTCGGTCGCGCATGTCTATGGCCGGCCCTATGTCGCTGCAGAATCGCTCACCGCGGCCAATGCGCCCTGGGCCTTTGCGCCGCGCGACCTGCGCCCGATGATCGACCTGGCCTTTGCCCATGGCGTCAACCGCCCGACGATCCACACATCGGTGCACGTCCCGGTCGATGACAAGCAGCCCGGCCTGTCGCTCGCTATTTTCGGCCAGTATTTCAATCGCAACGAAAGCTGGGCCGGCATGGCGCGGCCCTGGGTGGATTATCTCGCACGCACGGGCCTGATGCTGCAGACGGGGCATAACATTGCGGACGTTGCCTGGTTCATCGGCGAGGAAGCGCCGATCACTGCCCAGTTTGCGACCCGCGTGCCCGATGGTCTGCCGCGCCGCCACGCCTATGATTTCGTCAACGCGACCATGCTGCGCGACGCGCTGCGTGCCAGTGATGGGCGTTTCGTCTCGGATGGCGGGGCGAGCTACCGGGTGCTCTATCTGGCAGGCGAACGGCCCTTGCTGACCCTGCCGACGCTCGAGCGCATTGCCGCGCTTGTCGACGCAGGCGTGCAGGTGATCGGCCATCGCCCGATGTCCAGCCCCTCGCTGGCCGATGATCCGCAGCGCTTTGCCGCCCTGGTGGATCGCATCTGGGGCTCGCCGCGCGTGCTGGCCTCGTCTGCGCTCGATCCGGCGCTCGACCGGCTCGGCATCCTGCCCGATTTCACCTGGACCGGCGGCGAGGCGGATACGGACATCCTGTTCGTGCACCGCCGTGCCGCGGATCATGAAAGCTATTTCCTCACCAACCGCCGCGACCGCCGCGAGACGATCGAGGGGCGCTTCCGCGTGAAGGGGCGCACCCCCTATTTGTGGGATGCGGTCACCGGCACGTCCCAGCCGCTGAGCTATCGCAGCGAAGACGAGGTAATGACTGTGCCGCTGACGCTGGCGGCGGGCGCATCGGCCTTTGTCGTGTTTCGCGAGCCGATCCAGGAAGCGCAGCGCACCATCGCCTCGCCGCGGGCAGAAGCAGTGGCGGCAAGTATTGGTCCGTGGACCGTCGCTTTCCAGGCCAAGCGCGGTGCCCCTCGATCGACGACAATGGCCACACTTCAGTCGCTCGATCAGTCAGCCGATCCCGGCATTCGCTATTTCTCCGGCGTCGCCACCTATTCGGCCAGGCTCGATCTGCCTGCGCTTCGCGGGCAGAACGGGCCGCTCTGGCTCGATCTGGGGGAGGTTGGCGAAGTGGCCGAGGTGACGGTCAACGGCCGTCCGGCTGGCACAGTCTGGACAGCGCCGTATCGCGTCGACATTTCCAATCTGGTAAAGCCCGGCGCAAACGAACTGAGCGTCAAGGTCGCCAATCTCTGGGTGAACCGGCTGATCGGCGATGCTCAGCCCGGCGCCCAACGGGTTGCCTGGGTTGCAGCGCCGACCTATCGTCCGGATGCGCCGCTGCGGCGATCCGGCCTGATCGGCCCGGTCACCGTCACGCGGGAGATGCCGGGGCGTTAAGGGGGAGGCCGGATGATCGATCCACGCGCATTGCTGACCTTTCACAGCGTCTGTCGTGCCGGGTCGATCAGCGGGGCGGCGCGCGATCTCAATATTTCGCAGCCTTCGGTCTCCAATGCCATTGCCGCGATGGAGGCACGGCTCGGGGTGCGGCTTTTCGAACGGTCGCGCAACGGAATCTTGCTGACGCCGGAAGGCGAGGCGCTGAAGTTGCGCGCCAGCATGTTGAGCAACCTGCTGCGCGATGCAGAGGCCGTTGTCGGGACCGCCCAGCAAGGCATTGCCGGCCCGCTGCATGTCGGCGGCACCCCGGGCGCGCTGGTCAGCCTTTTACCTGCTGCGATCGCAGCGGCAGAGGCGGCTGGCCTGCGCGTGCAGCTGGTCGTGGTCGAGCGGCCCGACGCCGCGCTCAACGACATGCTGCGCAACGGCGATATCGAAATCGCCTTTGTCACCACCGAGGTCGAGGAAGCGCCTGCCGATATCGTCGAAACCACGATTTCGAGCGATCCGTTTTCGCTGATCATCGGCTGCCATCATCGTGACATGCCCGACAGCATCGCGCTCAAGAACAGTAGCCACCTTTCCTGGGTGCTGCCGGAGGCGCGCGGCGCGTTCCATCGTCAGATCGACGCGCTGTTCATCTCCTGCGGGGTGACCGTGCCACCCGACGTCATCCGCTGCGATTCGCTACTGACCACCAAGGCGATCGTGCGGACCGGACCGCGCGTTACCATCCTGCCGCGTGAAGTGGCTGCAGCAGAGATCGACGCCGGAGTGCTGCGCGCGGTGGAGATTACCGATGCCAGGCTCAGCCGCAATGTGGGCATTCGCCGTTTGCGCGGCCGCGCGGCAACGCCGCTCGCGAGCCTGATGGAAGAGGTTTTGACCGCAAAACCATAGGCATCGCTTATGGATGCATATCGAGAATGGCTATTTTACTTCTTGTTGATTTCGGCTTGTATGGTTCGAACGAGAACAGGTCTGCCGCAAGGAGAGAGTTTATGCGCAATTGGGTCCGTGTCGCGGCCACCGGACTGGCCGCGCTGGCCGCAATGGTCGCCGCTTCTGCGCAGGCCAAGTCTCCCCGGCCCGTCGACTGTCCTCTGCGCGATGCGCCCTTTTCGATCGAAACTCCGCTGATCGACATATTGCTGAGCGACGCTGCCAAGGGCGTGATCGAGGCGAGGGCCCCCGGCGCGTTGGCTCAGGTACCTCCGTTTCTCTCCGGAACCCAGGCTCCGACGTTCAGCTCCATCCTGAAGCTGGGCAGTCTGTTTGAGATGTTTCCGCAGCTTCAGTCGGTCGATGTCGCGGCGCTCGACGGTGCCTTGAAGGCCCTGCCGGTCACCGCTGCCGACAAGCTCGCGCGCTGTGCCCGTTACGATGACGACAGGCCCAGTTTCAAGCTGGCCAAGGGCATGCCGCGCGTGCTGCTGTTCGAGAAGATGACCGGCTTTCGCGACACGCCGTCGGTGCTCGCCGCCAAGGCAGCGTTTACCGAAATGGCCAAGCGCAACGGCTGGGCGCTGGCGGTGACCGACAAGGGTGGCGCCATGCACCCGTCGATACTGAAGCAGTTCGATGTCGTGATCTGGAACAATGTCAGCGGCGACGTGCTGACGCTGACCCAGCGCAAGGCATTCCGGGCCTTTATCGAGAATGGCGGCGGCTTTGTCGGCATTCATGGTTCGGCCGGCGATCCCGTCTATTTCTGGGACTGGTATCCGGACACCCTGATCGGTGCGCGGTTCATAGGCCATCCCAGCGATCCTCAATTCCAGGATGCGCAGGTGGCGATCGAACCATCGCCGAGCGGCATCGGCAGCGATCTGGCTCCGGGCTGGACGATGAACGACGAATGGTATTCGTTTGCCAGAAGCGCACGGCTGAATGGCGGCCAGGTCGTGGCCACGCTCAACGAGGACAGCTACAAGCCCGGCATCAACCGCTTCGGCAGCACGCCGCTCGCCATGGGCAAGGACCATCCGATCGCCTGGACGCGCTGCGTCGGCAAGGGCCGGTCCTTCTATTCCGCGATCGGGCATCGGCCGGAGACCTATTCCGACGAGCGACACCAGAAGCTGCTCGAACAGGCAATCGCATGGGCCGCCAAGCCCAATTCTGCAGCATGCGCCGCTAGGGCCCAGTGATGCTGGTGTCTGCCAGCCAATTGGGTTTCGGTCTGTCCATGGCAATGCGCTATTTCGCGACAGGTCGGGCGAGTGTCGCCGGATTGAAGGGCTGCGTGCATTGAAACCCGTTCGCTATGGAATGATCGGGGGCGGGCAGGGGGCCTTTATCGGCGCGATCCACCGCACGGCCGCTGCGATCGCCGGAAACTGGTCGCTGGTGGCGGGGGCGTTCTCGTCCACGGCGGAAAAATCCCGTGCGTCGGGAGCCGAAATCGGGTTGGATCCGTCCCGCGCCTATGGCAGCTGGCAGGAAATGATCGAGCGCGAAGCGGCCCTGCCTGCGGACCGGCGCATCGAGGCTGTCTCGATCGTCACCCCCAATCACATGCATGCACCGCCCGCCATCGCGGCGCTCGAAGCCTGGCTCGACGTCATCATCGAAAAGCCCCTGGCCAATAGCCTGGAAAATGCCCGCGCCATTGCCGAGGCTGCCGTCCGGACGGGTCGAAGGATTGCGGTCACGCACACCTATACCGGCTATCCGATGGTCAAGCAGGCACGCGAACTGGTTACCAGCGGCCAGTTCGGCAATGTGCGCAGGGTGATCGTCAAGTACACCCAGGACTGGCTATCGCGCGCCGAGGATCTGCATGGCAACAAGCAGGCCGCCTGGCGCACCGACCCCGAGCAGTCGGGCGAGGCGGGGGCTTTTGGCGATATAGGAACGCATGCGGCCAATCTGGTCGAGTTCATCACCGGTGAGCGGATCGCGTCGATCTGTGCTGACCTGACGATGCTGCCGGGGCGGCAGATCGACGATGATGGTGGCGCGCTGTTCCGGTTGACGGGGGGCGGCCGAGGGACGCTGGTTGCCAGCCAGGTCCTGGTCGGCGACGCAAATGATCTGGCAATCTCGGTCTATTGTGACGAGGCGGGCCTGCACTGGCGCCAGGAAGAGCCCAACAGCCTCACGGTCGGTCGCCGCGATCGCCCCACGGAGATCTGGCATGCGGGGGCCAACCGAGCCTATCTGGCCGGCGACATCCGCGCGATCCAGCGGACGCCGGGAGGGCATCCCGAGGGTTATCTCGAAGCCTTTGCCAATATCTACCGCGCATTCGGCGAGCAGCTGCGCGCTGGCAGCGTCGCCACCGGTCCGGGCTATGCCACCGTCGACGATACGTTGTCGGGCATGCGCTTTCTGGCTGCGAGCCTGGAATCCAGCCGCCAGGGGGCGGTGTGGGTCGATCTTGCGCAGGAGAATGCATGATGAAGGGCCCGGGCATCTTCCTGGCACAGTTTGCCGGCGATCAGGCGCCTTTTGACAGCCTCGATGCAATTACGCGCTGGGCGGCTACGCTCGGCTACAAGGGCGTGCAGATCCCGACCTGGGAAGCACGGTTGATCGATTTGGAAAAGGTGGCCGAAAGCCAGACCTATGCCGACGAGATCAGAGGTATCTGCCACGCCAACGGCGTTGAGATAACCGAGCTTTCAACCCATTTGCAGGGACAGCTGGTCGCCAGCCATCCGGCCTATGACAGTCTGTTCGACGGATTTGCCCCGATCCGGTTTCACAACAATCCGGCGGCGCGGACGGCCTGGGCGGTCGATCAGCTCGAGCTCGCGGCAAAGGCCAGCGAGCGGCTGGGCTGCACCAGCCATGCAACGTTTTCAGGCGCGTTGATGTGGCATCTGCATTATCCCTGGCCACAACGGCCGGCGGGGCTGGTCGAGCAGGGCTTTGCGGAGCTCGCGCGGCGCTGGAAGCCGATCTTGGACGTGTTCGAAAGCCATGGCGTCGATGTCTGCTTCGAACTGCATCCGGGCGAAGACCTGCACGATGGGCTGACGTTCGAGCGGTTCCTGGAAGCAGTCGGCGAGCATCCGCGCTGCAACATCCTCTACGATCCCTCGCACTTCGTGCTGCAGCAGCTCGACTATCTCCAGTTCATCGATTTCTACCACAGCCGGATCAAGGCGTTTCACGTCAAGGATGCAGAGTTCCGTCCGAGCGGAAAGGCCGGCGTGTATGGTGGCTATGCTCCCTGGGCCGAGCGGCCCGGACGCTTCCGTTCGCTGGGAGACGGGCAGGTCGACTTCACCGGCATCTTCACCAAACTGGGTCATTACGGCTTTGACGGCTGGGCGGTGCTGGAATGGGAGTGTGCGTTCAAGCATCCCGAGCAGGGCGCGGCCGAAGGCGCGCCGTTCATTGCCCGGCACATGATCCGCAAGCCTGAAAGGGCCTTTGATGACTTTGCCGGGGCAGGGACCGACCAGGCTGGCCTGCGCGCCCTGCTGGGGCTGAACTGACATGCGCACGGGGGGCGACACAATGGCCGAGACCAGCTGGCCACCGGCCAACCACCGCTCGATCTTCTGGATCAGCGTGCTGGCATTGTTCACGGCAGCCTTGAGCAACTCGATCCGCGCCGGAGCGGCCGGCGCTATCAAGACCGCGCTGCTCGACCCGATCGATCTGCAGCGCAGCGGAGAGATGATCGGCACCGTGTTGGGCAACAGCTTTCTGGGCTTTGCGCTCAGCCTGCTGGTGATCAGCCCGCTGCTCGATCGTATTGGCGCCAAGCGGGTGATCCTGTTTGCTGCGGCCTGCTTCATCCTCGGCCCTGCGCTGGTCCTGGCATCTGCCGTGTCCGGCGAAAGCGTCTATTCCGTTCTCAACGCGGCAATGATCCTCTGGGGTTTTGGCTGGGGCGCGACCGAGGCGACGATCAACCCGCTGGCGACCACGCTCTATCCCGAGGACAAAACCGGACGGCTCAACACCCTGCATGCCTGGTGGCCGGCGGGCATCGTGCTGGGCGGGCTGCTGTGCGTGCTGTTCCTCAGGCAGCTCGATTTCAGCTGGGAACTACTTATCGGCCTCACGATCATTCCCGGCGTGATCCTGGCCATCTGGACGCTGCAACACGAATTCCCGCAGACGGAAAGCACCGCCAAGGGCGTGACCTTTGGCGAGATGATGGCCGAGCCGTTTCGTCGGCCGAGCTTCTGGGCGTTTTTTTCCATCATGTTCCTCACCGCTTCGACCGAACTGGCACCGGGCGCCTGGGTCGATGTGACGCTCACGGAGACGGTGGGGTTCTCGGGAATATTGGTGCTGGTCTATGTTTCCGCGATCATGTTCGTGATGCGCCATTTCGCAGGCGCGCTCGACCATCGTTTTTCGGACATGGGGCTGCTGTGGTTCACCACCGTGCCAGCCGCGATCGGTCTGTATCTGCTCAGCACCGCCAGCTCGCCCGCCACCGCGCTGATTGCCGCCACCTTCTGGGCGATAGGGGTGTGTTTCACGTGGCCGACGATGCTGGCCGCCGTGGCCCGGCGTTTCCCGAGGAGCGGACCTTGGGGCATCGGTCTGGTCGGCTTCGCCGGCGCGCTCGCCATCCGTTTCGTGCTGCCGCAACTGGGCGCGATCTACGATCAGGCCAAGCTTTCCCGGGCAGGCGGCGAGGCGGCGCTGGCCGCGCTGAAGCCGGGCACGCCGGAAATGCACGACGTGCTCACCTTTGCCGCCGAGACGTCGTTCCAGACCGTCGCGATCATCCCCGTCGTGCTCTTCTTCGTCTTCGGCCTGGTCTGGTTCCTCGAGCGCGGAAAGACCACGAAATGAGGTCATCTTCATGAAAATCGGCATGAACCTGTTGCTCTGGTCCGGTCATGTCGGCCCCGAACATGCCGATGTGCTGCGGGCCATCAAGGCAACCGGCTTCGCTGGCGTGGAAGTGCCCGTGTTCGATCCATCGGACCGTGGCCACTTTGCCGTGCTGGGCGCGATGCTGGATGATCTGGGGCTGGAATGCACTGCCGTGGCGCTCATCCCGGATGAGGCGCACAGTCCGCTTTCCCCGGAAGCAAGCGCCAGGCAAGCAGCGATCGATCATCTTTCGCGGGTCATCGATTGCTGCAAAGCGCTGGGCGCGCAAGGACTGGTCGGCCCTTACTTCCAGCCATTGGGGGTGTTTTCCGGCGAAGGCGCGACCGAAGCCGAGCTGGAGCGCTGTGTCGGGGTGCACCGCGCCATCGCCGGCAAGGCTCGCGATGCAGGGCTGTTCTGTGCGCTGGAGCCGCTCAATCGCTTCGAATGCTATATGCTGAACACCTGCGAGCAGGCCAGCGCCTATCTCGACCGGCTGGACGAGCCGGGCTTCGGCATACTCTACGACACGTTTCACGCGCATATCGAGGAAAAGGACCCCGTGGCGGCACTTCGAACCGCCTGGGAAAAGGGGCATGTGAACCATGTCCATATCAGCGAGAACGATCGCGGCACGCCTGGCCGCGGCCACGCCCGCATCCGCGAGACGATCAGAGCGCTCAAGTCCATGGGCTATGACGGCTGGCTGACGATCGAGGCCTTTGGCAAGGCGCTGCCCGAACTCGCCGCTGCGACCCGGGTCTGGCGTGACTTCTTCAGCGATCCCAGCGAGGTCTATACCGAGGGTTATCGCTATATTTCGGAATGTTGGGAGGGATGACGATGGAGGGTCTTGCGACCATGGATCGCCGCGCGCTCATGCGCAATATCGGGCTGCTGCTCGGGGCGACGGCCTTTTCCGGGCTGGCCGGATGCCAGGTGGCGCTGGAGGGCAAGGGGGCGCTGGACGAGGCGCGGCTGAAGCTGCTGACCGCGATTGCCGACACGATGATTCCGGTCACCGATACGCCCGGCGCCGTCGCGGCCAAGGTGCCGCAGCTGATCAGCGGCCTGATTCGCGACTGGGCATCAAAGGAAACACATGCCGAGCTGACCGGTGCGATCGATACGATCGGCAAGCTCGCTGGCGAGCGTGATTTTGCCGCGCTGAAGCTTGAGGAGCGGACGGCGCTGCTTAAGCCGCACGATGCGGCAGCGGTGCAACCGGGCAAGGGCAAGCCCAAGTCGTTCTTCGCCGGCCCGCCCAAGGCCGATCCAGCCTATGTCCGGCTCAAGGGCCTGATCATCGCGCTCTATTACAACAGCGAGATCGCGATGACGCAGGAGATCGTCTACGAGCACGTCCCCGGCAAGTTCGTGCCCTCGATCGAGATCACTCCCACCACGCGGCCCTTTGCGGGCGTCGGCGGCATTTTCTGACGGGACGGAACGGACATGGATTTCGATGCAATCGTCGTCGGCTCGGGCATGAGCGGCGGAATAGCGGCCAAGGAACTGTGCGAGCGCGGGTTGAAGGTGCTGCTGCTGGAGCGCGGCAACGATGTCGATCCGGCCAAGGACTTCAACGACATGGTGATGCCGTGGGAGTATAAGAACAACAACATGGTCCCGGAAGACGAGGTGGCGCGCGACTATGCCGTGCAGAGCCAGTGCTACGCGTTCAACGAGACCACCAAGCATTTCTGGGTCAAGGACAGCGAGCACCCCTATTCGACCCCCGAGGACAAGCCGTTCACCTGGATCCGCGGCTTCCATGTCGGCGGCCGCTCGATCATGTGGGGCCGGCAGAGCTATCGCATGTCGCAGATGGATTTCGAGGCCAATGCCAAGGACGGCCATGGCTGCGACTGGCCGATCCGCTATGAGGATCTGGCGCCCTGGTACGACCATGTGGAGCGCTTTATCGGCGTTGCGGGTTCGAAAGAGGGGCTGGAGCAGCTGCCCGATGGCGAATTCCTGCCCCCCTGGGAAATGAACGATGCCGAAAAACTGTTCAAGCAGCGCATCGAGGCGAAATTTGCCGGGCGCAAGGTGATTATCGGGCGCAACGCCAACCTGTCGGTCGCCCAGCCGCATCACCACGAACTGGGACGCGGCGATTGCCAGAACCGTTCGATCTGCGAACGCGGCTGCAGCTTCAACGCCATGTATTCGAGCATCTCGGGCGCGCTGCCCGCTGCACGGCGCACCGGCAACCTGACGCTGGTCACCGATGCCATCGTCCACAGCGTGATCCAGGATCCGAAGACCGGCAAGGCGACCGGCGTGCGCGTGATCGATCGCAACACGAAGGTCGGCAAGACCTATGAGGCCAAGGTCATCTTCCTCAACGCCTCGACCATTCCGACCGCACAGATCCTGCTGGAATCGGCCAATGAACGCAGCCCCAATGGCTTGGCCAACGGCTCGGATCAGGTCGGGCGCAACCTGATGGATCACATGTATGCACTGGCAACCATCGGCATGCTGCCCGATGGGCCGAACACCTTTTCCAAGGGCCGCCGCCCCACCGGCATCTACATCCCGCGCTATCGCAATGTGAGTGAGCCGGCCGAAGGCTATGTCCGCGGCTATGGCTTTCAGGGCGGAATGACCCGGGCTGGCGGTCGCCCGGGGGCGGGCGATCCGGGCATCGGGGCAGAGCTGAAGGAAGGCGCTCGGCATTTCGGCCCCTGGATGATCTTCATTTCGGGCTTTGGCGAAATGCTGCCCAATCCGGACAATCGCGTGACGCTGCACCCCGACCGCAAGGACAAATGGGGCATGGCGATCCCGCATATCGAATGCAGCCATGGCGCGAACGAGGCGCAGATGACCAGGCAGATTCTGGCCGATGGCAAGGAGATGGTCGAGGCGGCAGGCGGCAAGGTGCTGACCCAGGCCAGCGAGCCGGGCACGCCGGGGCTGGGCATCCATGAAATGGGCACCGCCCGCATGGGCCGGGATCCGAGGACGTCTGTTCTCAATGGCTTCAACCAGGCGCACGAGGTGCCCAATCTGTTCATCACCGACGGCGCGGCGATGAGCTCGTCGGGCTGCCAGAACCCCTCGCTGACCTATATGGCGCTATCGGCTCGGGCGGCCGACCATGCGGTGCAGTTGCTGAAGGAAGGGAAGATCTGACCGGCCAGGCCAGATCTGCGCGTCAGGCGCGCGCGCCCGCCAGGACCGCCCGGATCGCGATCGGGGTGACGATAGCGGCAAGCGCAACGCCATAGCCGGCCTTGATGGCGAGTGCGGCTGCCCAGTCGAGGCTGGTCAGGCCGGAAAGCCGCGCCACCAGCGCCGCAAGCGCCCAGCCTGCCGCCACAGCGATCAGGGCGGTCGCAAGCGCGCGCAGCAAAAGGCGTGAAAACGGCCCGGGCGGGCCGCTTACCGACAGCTTGCCCGACCGCCACGCCCTGCCGGCCATCAGGCCCGGCACCAGCGTTCCCATCAGCGCGATCATGAAGCTTTGCGGGATCGCATCGAACACCCAGTTGCCCGTGCCCCAAAATGGCACCCTGTCCGCCCGGCCAAAGACGAGCAGGAAAAATCCGATCGACAGCGCCGTGTTGATGGCGACGCTGACCATCGTTTCGCGCAGAATGAAGCGCTGCGTGTTCATCTTCCAGGCTCCACCGGGTTCAGGATTGCTCAGGATCTCCGGCGCTGCATTGCGCGATGAAGCCGGCAATGGCGTCGATCAGCAGCGTGTCCGACGTGCCGAGATGCATGGCCAGCGTGTAATGGTTGTGCCCGGTACCGTAATGCAGCCTGGGCAGCCGATCGTGCCGCGCCAGCCGATCCGCGATCATCCCGGTGAACTCCTGCTGGAAGCGCAGCGGATCATGCTCCGCCGTTGCAAGAAGCAGGGGAAGTTCGGTCGCGACCACGGCATCTTTCGGCATGCGTCGGAGATAGAGCGCCGCCTCGCCATAGTATTCGAGATCGCGCGGGTCGGGATCGGTATAGCCATACAGGCCCGACAGCAGGATCAGGCCGCGCGCAGCTAGCTCGGGGCGCAATTGCAGGGCCGTTGCGACATGAACGGAGCCTGCGGAGGTGCCCATGATGAAGATGCGATCGAGGTCGCCGCCATGCGCATCGGCATGGGCCTTCAGCCAGTCGAACGCCGCCAGAACATCCTCGCCGCCCGCAGGCCATGGATGATCGGGGGCGAGGCGGTAGTTCATCACCGCGCCCAGCCATCCACGCTGGGCCGCTATCCGCCCGACTGCAGCGTTGGGCCAGCGGTCGGCGCCGCCCTTGTCGCCCATGCGGAAGCCGCCGCCATGCACGAACAGCAGTGTCGGGCGCAGTTCAGGGGAGGCGGCGGTGCCATCGGCGCGATACAGGTCGATCCGGTGGCGATCATCCGGACCGTAAGCGATATCGGCGCATAAGGGCGGCATCGCCTGCATCAGCGCGACCTGTTCGGCATCGAACAGGGCCTGACATGCCTTCAGCACGTCAGGCCCCAGAGTGCGTCCCATTCTGCCGATGGCCTGGGCGGTCGCCTGGCTGGTCATCAGTGCTCCTTCCTGCCGATGGGGCAAGGCGCGCGAGGATGAACCCCGCATCCTCGCCCGCCTCGATCAGAACCGCGTCTCGATCGATGCACCCAGGGTACGGCGTCCGTCGCGGGTGTTCCAGTTCCAGATGCCGCCGGGGGCTGAGAAGGACAGCGGCCCGATCGCGGCATGGAAGCGGGTGTCGAACAGGTTGCGCGCGAACAGGCTGACGCGCCATGCACCATCGACATCGCCAAGCGCAAAGTTCAGTCCGGCAATGCCATAGCCATCCTGCGCGGAATCGGGGTTGCCGACATTATACTGCACGCGGCTGCGCAGATAATAATTGGCCGACGCCTCGAACAGCAGCCGGTCGCCGACAGGCTGGTTGAAATCCGCGCCGACGGTCAAGCTGTGCAGCGGAGCGCCCGGCAGCGGTTCACCGCGCGCCTGATAGCGCGCGACACCGCCCACGGTGGTTGGCTCGGTGCAGTTGGCGGCAATGGCAGCAGCGCCGGCTGCCTGGAAGTTCTGCGGGCAATCGGTGACATAATCGGTGAACCGGGTCTTCGAATAGGTATATCCCGCGTTGAAGGAAAAACGCTCGCTCGGCCGCATGATGAGCTCAAGCTCGAATCCGTCGGCGTTGAAGCCGCCGGCATTCTCGGTGATGAACTCGTTGTTGCGCAGCACCTGGGTCTGCAGGTTCTTGTACTTGTCGAAGAACGCGTTGACGTTGACGGTCAGCGCCTTGTCGAGGAACTGCATCTTGGCACCGAAGGTGATGTCGCGCACCGTCTGCGGTGCGACCTCGACCCGCGTGCCGGTAAGGCCGGAGAAGGTCACCGTCGGGCCAAGATAGCCACGCGCGAGCGTTCCGAACAGCAGGATGTTTTCGCTCGGCTTGAAGTCGAAGCCGATACGGCCCGACCAGTCGGTGGCGCTGGTGCTGCCGGTCGCCAGCGGACGCGGTGTATAGTTGTTCACCACATTGGGCCGCGGCGGCCCCGGAGGTGCCGGCGGGAAATTGGGGTCGATCACGGTGAAGGCTGCCGCATCGACATTGTCCTTTTGCACGCGCAGGCCGCCCAGGATGCGGAAGGATTCCGCCAGGCGGACCGATCCGTCGATGAACCCGGCAATGCTGTCAGACTTGGTGGTGGCGGTGTTGCGACCATTGGTGATGGAGACGATGAACGGGTTAAACGGCTGCCCCGGGCGCAGCTGCGCGCTGGTAAAGCCGTCATAGCCGGATTTCAGTCGAGACAGGTAGACGCCCGCGACATATTCGAAGGTCGCACCCTGCGGCGAGGTCAGCCGGATTTCCTCGGAAATGAAGCTGCGATCGATGCCCGAGCCTTGCGCGGTGAAGATCGGAAGCGGCGTGGTGTCCAGCGCGAACGCCTGTGGACGCTCATCGAGCTTGCGATAGGCCGAAACCGAGGTCAGCGTATAGTCGCCCAGCGAATAATTGATCTCGAGCGATCCGCCATAGTTCACTTCTGCGCTGAAGCCGGGCCCTTCTTCTGCAGAGACGGTGTTGTTGAAGCCGGGCACGATGCCCAGCGCCAGCACCGGGTTGAACCGGCCGGCGGTTTGCGGGTTGGCGAGGCTGGGGATGCGCTGCAGCGTCCAGAGCTGGATCGGCCCCTCGCGATTGATCCGCGACCAGTCGCCGATCACATAGATGCTGAGATCATCGGTCGGTTCCCAGAGCAGCTTGGCACGTGCGCCGTAATTTTCCTGGCCGCCCCAGGTCTCGTTGCGCACGACATTGCGCACAAAGCCGTCATGCTGACGGTGGAAGCCATAGACGTTCAAGGCTGCCTTGCTGCCCAGCGGCAGGTTGATCGATCCATGAATGTCATGCTCGTTAAGCTCGGCATAGGATGCATAGGCATTGCCGCTGACCTCTCCCAGCGCGGGGCGCATCGTGGTGATGTTGACGACACCCGATGACGCGTTCTTGCCGAACTGCGTGCCCTGCGGACCCTTGAGCACCTCGACGCGTTCAAGATCGCCGAGGCTGCCGATCGGGTTGCCGAAAGGAATGACTACATTGTCGACCACGGTGCCGACATTCTGTTCGGAAGCGCTGGAAAAGCCGCCGGCCGTTCCCACGCCGCGCAGGCGGAAGCCGCCATCCTGGCCGGTCACGCCGAACTGCACGCCGGAAAACTGATACTGGATGTCGGTCAGGTTACGGAAGCCGGCCTCGGCCAGATCCTCGCCGCTGATGGCGTTAACGGCCAGAGGCACATCCTGCAGCCGCTCGGCGCGGCGGGTGGCGGTGACGATGATCTCGCCATCGGCATTCGCTGAATCGGAATCCTGATTGTCCTGGCTATCCTGCGCGTAGACTGGCGCTGCAACTGCCCACAAGCCTGCACTGGCCATCAGGGCAAGACGAATTGCATCCTTCATGACGTATCCCCTCTCTGATCTGTAATTATAGTTAAGTTCGAATTGCCCGTTATTCGGTGATCGTGTTGACCAACGTGCCAATCACCCCGATTTCGACTTCGACGGTATCGCCAGCCTGCATGTAAAGCGGCGGATTGCGCTTATCGCCAACACCGCCGGGCGTGCCACTTACGATCACGTCGCCGGGCGCCAGCGGGGTGAAGGCAGAGATATATTCGATAAGGAACGGCACATCCCAGATCATGTCGCTGATCGGCTGATCCTGGACGAGCTCGCCGTTCAGACGCGTCTGCACCCGCTGGCTGCCCAGATCGGCAACCTCGTCGGGCGTGACCATCGCCGGACCAAAGGCTCCGGTAGCAGGAAAGTTCTTGCCAGGCGTGAACTGGATATTGTGTCGCTGCCAGTCGCGCACCGATGCGTCGTTGAAGATCGAATAGCCCGCGACATGCCGATGGGCATCCTCGCGCGCGATGGCGCGGCCGCCGGTGCCGATGATGACCGCCAGCTCGCCTTCATAGTCGAAGCGCCCGCTGATCGCAGGCTTGAGCAAGGGCTGGCCATGCGCTGCCAGACTGTCCGCCCAGCGGGTGAAAATGGCTGGATATTCCTTCTGGTCGCGGCCCGTTTCGGCAACATGCGTGGCATAGTTGAGACCGACGCAGATGATCTTGGCCGGATCGGGAATGACCGGCAGCAGGGTGATGTCGGACAGCGCATGGGCCGGGCCGTCGCTTTGCCCCGCGAGCGTGCCATCAGCGATTGCGTGACGCAGCGAAGCCACCACGCCGGGCGTGCCCAGGTCGATCAGATGGTCCTGTTGCAGCAGGCCATAGCTGGCCAGGCCATCGGGCCGCAGGAAACTTGCATAGCGCATCAGTTCGGCTCTTTCGTCGAGAGATTCTGCGGCTGCCACTCGCGGCGGAAGCAGAAGCGTTGTTCGGCCTTGCGCAGGCCATCGACATCCTTGTCCGATATGCCCCATTGGTCGATGCGGTTGTGCGGCCAGGTCCAGTCTTCGGGCGCGCCGGCGCGATAGTCTTCGGGTACCTGTTCGACGGCTGTCGAAAACTCGATCACCGGGCCGAACGGGGCGATGTAATAGGCATAGACATTGGCACCCGGGCCGTGACGACCGGGCCCCCAGGCCGGGGCATAGCCATGGTCGCGCAGACGCCCGATCCCGCGCATCACCGCATCCAGATCCTCCATCTCGAAGGCGATATGGTTCAGGCTGGCAAAGCCGGCGCGGGCAAAGGCCGTCGAATGATGGCTCTGGTTGCAGCGAACGAACACCATGCCCCTGGTGCGATCCGAGACGCGAAAGCCCAATACCGTTTCGGCAGCATCGCCGCTGACTTCCGCATCGCTGGAATTGAAGACCACATGGGTCAGTTTCACAGCCATGTCGTGCCGGTCGGGCAGTGGCTCGACGGTCGTCGTGTCGGTGAGAAAGCGCAGCAGCTCGCCATCCGGCAGCTCGGTGATGATGCCGCGGCCACCGCCAGGATCGCCGCTCACCGTCTCGCATATCGGCCAGCCAGCGTCCGTGATCCGATGGATCAGCGCCGCCAGCTCCTCGGGTGCGCAGACAAAAGTGGTGGTGCGGACGAATTCCTCCGGATGCGGCGCGAACGACACCAGATAGGGATAGTTGCCCGATCCGCGCAGATAATGCGTGCCATCGATCACCCCGCCATCGGCCAGGCCCCAGATATCGACCATGAACGCGGCAGCCGCGGCAGGATCGGGCAGCGCCAATTCAATGCTGCGCAGCTTCATGGCTGTTCCCCCGTAGTGAGCTCGGCGGCCTGCAATCCGGCGATTGCCGCAGTCTCATCCCTGTCGCCCGTGTCGCCACTGATGCCGACCGCGCCGATCACGGCACCGTCCCTCCGGATCAGCACGCCGCCCGGTGAGAAGGCGATGCGCCCGCCAACCACCTGGGCGACGCTGGTGAAGAACACGGGATTGCCCTGCGCTTTCTGCGCCAGGGCCCGGCTGTCCTGGCCCATGCCCAGCGCGCCGCTGGCCTTGGCAAGGGCGATATCGTGGCGGAACAGGCTTGCGCCATCCTCGCGGACAAATGCCACTGGATGCGCGCCCTGATCGAGCACGATCACTGCGAGCGGCGCGCAGTGCTGCGCGCGCGCCCAGGCCAGTGCCCCCTGGATAATCGCCTGTGCCTGTGCCGATGTCACCGTCATGCCACGGTCTCCAGCGCCAGGCCGAGCTGTTCGGCGCGGCAGGCGATCAGCGGTTCGGCAGAGCCCGGACCAGTGCCGAAGACATAATGGTCGGGTCGCAGCAGCAGCGCATCGGCTCCCTTGCTGTCCAGCCATGCCAGCACAGCGCCCTGATCGGGCAGATCGGTCGCTACCCAGCGGTTGATCGCGGCGCAGCGACCGGGCACATCGGCATGGCGTACGAATAGCCGCCAGCCGCTGCCAGTCAGATCGTCCAGCTTGCGGCCATCGTCCAGCACGGGCTGGATGAAGCGTTCACCGGCGCCGGATGTGCCGGCCATGACCAGGCCGGTCGAAATCGCCGGGATCAGGTCAGCGGCAGTCTCTCCCGATCGCCTTGCCGCCTCGCTGCGGATCGCGGCATCGCGCTCTGCTGCCCTGGCCGGGTCGAGTTCGCAGATATAGCGTCCTGTGGCGACGGCAGCGTTGATCACCGCGCGTACATGCGGATCGCGTTCGGGCTGGTAACTGTCCAAAATCGCCGGATCGGCGCGATCGTGCACGATCGCGGCCATCTTCCAGGCCAGATTGGCGACATCGCGCAGGCCGTGGCACATGCCTTGACCGAAAAAGGGCGGAGTCTGGTGCGCGGCATCGCCAGCCAGGAACACCTGACCGACGCGCCATTGTTCGGCGACAAGGCCGTGGAAGCGATAGGTGCTGGCGCGCACGATCCGGTGCGGCACATCGCGAACCCAGGGTCCAACCAGCGCGGCCACCATTTCCGGCTGCATCATCGCTGCGTCATCCTCGCCGGGCAGCAGCATCAGTTCCCAGCGGCGGTGATTGCCGCGTCCCGGAACAATCGTCGCGGGACGCGCGGGGTCGCACATCATCACCGACAGGCGCTGCAGATCGGCTCCGTCTGGCACACCGGAAAGCGGCGGGAAGCTGACCGGACCCTCGACCTCGAGATCGACCACCAGCCAGGGTTCCTCGAAATCGAGATCGTCGAGTGCCACGCCCAGCGCCTTGCGCACCGGACTGCGCGATCCATCACAGGCGATGACCCAGCGCGCCGACACGGCGTGAATGGCAAGTCCCTGCCGGTAGCAGATCAGTACGCTGCTGCCTGCGGCCTGGTTCAGCGCCAGGAATTCGGCACCGGCGCGATAATCGATCCGGCCGTTTTCGGCAAAGCCCGCGCGCAGATGCGCCTCCAGTTCGGGCTGGTAGAAGAAATAGTCATTGGCCCAGCCGAACGGGCGCGGCTTGCCAACGGTTCCCATGTAGCGGATCACGCCACCATCCGCGCCGACATGCAGATGGCCATCGGTCGCGACGACATCGGGCTCGATACGATCGATCACGCCCGCCGTCTGGAACAGGCGCATCATCTCATGGTCCAGATGGACGGCGCGGGGCAGGGGGTAATGGTCGCGCTCCTTTTCGAGCACGACCACCGACAGCCCTGCACGCCCCAGAAGGTTGGCAGCCAGAGCTCCCACCGGCCCGCAGCCGATAATCGCAACGTCGAACTGGGTATCAGGCATCAACCGCTTCCGGTGCCTTGTGCAGTGCGCCGCCCTTCATGATCATCGCCAGTCGCGAGGGATCTTGCAGGATGGTGACATCGGCAAGCGGGTTGCCATCGACCAGCAGCAGATCGGCCAGCCAGCCTTCGCGGATTCGCCCGACGTCGAGACCCATCAGCTCGCCGCCTAGGCTGGTCGCCGCGGCCAGCGCCTCCTCAGCCGTATAGCCATATCGTTCGACAAAATGCTGCAGGTCGCGGGCGTTGCGTCCGATCGGATTGAACGGAAAGCCATAGTCCCCGCCGATCAGGATACGCAGTCCACGCGCCTTGAGCGCGGGAACCAGCACCGCCTCTCGCTCCAGCCGGTCCGCAGCGCTCGCCTTCATGTGCGTCATGTCGATATGCGGCGGCGGACTGGCCTCCAGCGCCGCCACCGAAACCCCGGGGCCTGGCGCATAGAACACACGATCGCGCGCCGCCACCAGCGCATCCATCGCCGCATCATCGGCATAGGAGCAGTGGTAGAGAAGGCGAGCACCCGCACCCAGCGCCAGGCGGATCGCTTCGGGCGAATAGGTGTGGGCGGCAATCGCAATGCCCGCCTCGCGCGCCGCCTCACCGGCGGCGGCGATCTCTTCCTCGGTATAGAGGACATCGCCCGACGTATTTGGCTTCAGCGCGTCCTCGCCCGAAATGACGAGCTTGAGCGAGCGTACCCCAGTCTCGCGGCAATGCGCGACAAAGGCACGCATCGCCGCAGCGCCGCGCCCATTGAACACATTGCCGGTCTCGACCCCGGGTTCGCCCTCGGGGCTGCGCTCGATCGTGGAGGGGACAAGGCGCGGACCGGGCGTCTCGCCGCGTTCGATCGCCGCTGCAAGCTCGGGCTCGATCCCGTCGCCCAATGCGCCCGCCGACCAGGCGCTGGTGAAACCGTGGTCCAGCAGCACCCGGGCGTTGCGCCAGGCAGCGACCTTCAGTTCGTCGGGCGGCAGGATGAACTGGTGATAGATTTTCTCGACCGACGATCCCCAGGTGAGATGGGCATGCGCCTCGACCATGCCGGGCATCAGGGTGCGACCATGGCCATCGATGACCCGATCGGCAGCTGCGTCGGCCAGCGCGCCGTTACCGGTGTCGATCTTGGCGATACGGTCATTTTCGACCAGGACCGAACCCTGCGATGCCAGCTGTGTCACACCGTCAAAAATGCGGATATCGCGGATCAAAGTCCGCATAGCGCCTCTCCCCGAGCAAGGTTTTTGCCTGTCGGTGAGCATATTCGACCGCGCAAGCAGCAAAGTAAAATATGGATTTTCTATGTATCCATAATTCAGCGCTATGTAATTGCGCGTGACCTGGCCGCTTTGGTCAATCCCGGCGCTTGCGCATCATATCGGCCAGCAGTTCGGCGATCGCAGCATGGCCTGCGGCATTCGGGTGCCATGGCGCCCCCAGGCTGCGGTCGTGATCGGCGGTCAATCCATTGGCCCAGGGGGTGGCAGAACAGGGCGTGTGATCCTGCGATGCCGTATCGGCCGCGAGCACCACGGCCCCGCCCTTGTGGGCAGCATTGCGAGTCACCTCTGCAAGGCGAGCGGCGATTTGCGACGCGACGGCGGCATCGCCGGGCGCCAGCGGTTCCTGCTGGCAGGGTCTGGGCGAGATCAGCCGGACGTACTGGACGAACACCAGTCTGGCGTTCGGCGCGCGTCGGCGGACTTCCTGTGCAATGGCCAGCAACCGGTTTTCCAGCGCCTGATAGGCGGCATCCGACGGCTCGCTCGCCTCGCGGCACGGGCCGGGGAAGGGTGACACACCCGCGCGGCAGCTTCCGCTGAACAGCCAGCCCATGAAGTTCAGGTCATTGCCCCCGACCGTGACCGTCACCAACCTGGTCTCGGCAGTCACGGCATCGATCTGCGGCGGCAGTTCATCCCAGCGGCCCAGAACATGCGCTGTCGTCGCACCACTGCAGCTGGTATCGGTCAGGCGCAGCTGCAGCCGGGCGGCGAGCAGCGAGGCGTAGTTGTTGCTGTTGCGGTTGCACCGTTCCGGTGATCCCGGTTGCAGCGGGCCAATACCTGCGCCGGCGGCGTAGGAGCTGCCCATGGCTGCATAAGCCGAGCCTGGAGGAACTGCAGCGGAGGGCTGCAGCTGCGTGGTCGCGCATCCGGCCAGAGCCGTGCAAAGCGAAAGGATCGGGATCATGGCCCTCATTGGCTGTGCCTTCCATCAGGATTTCGGGTCGCGTGTACGGAGCAACGCGGGCAAACTCCACCGGCTTCTGCCATATTCCTGCGTAAGGAGCGGCTGCCGGTCAGATGCCGGCCAGCCCCACAGGGGTGCACTATTTCGTCAACACCACGCGCAATTTTGGGACCGATCGGCCCGAACTGGGTGACTTGCAGCCTGGCATGGCCAGGCGCATCGAGCCCGGAGACATCGAGGCAACCGAGGCGATCGAACGCGTGCTGCAGTCCGGTGCCTCCCTCCCGCGCGAGATCAGTGCCAGGGTCGACAACGGCGCGCTCAAGGTACGGCGGCGGATTGAGGCGCAGATACGCATGGGAGCGTGCTGAAACCTCTTAATCCTGGCTGATCAGGTTGATCCGAAAGAAACGGCAGTTCGAGCCCGACCGCACCGGTAGTCCCGAGATCAAGACCGACCCGTTCGAACGGGTTCGGGCATCAGTCCGGCTTTTTCCATTCGGCCCTGCCGCCTTCGACGCGGACAATCTTCTCATCGTTGTTGAACGACGGAAACGGCATGTAGGAAATGCGCAGCCTCTGCTGAAGCGCCAGCCTGTGGTCGCCCCGGGGGAAGCCGCCGGGATAGAAGACCGATATCTGTGCAGGTGCGCCGAACGCCCAGCGCCGGTCGAAGGCCGTCTCCATTTCGTCAAGCGTCAACGGGCCGGGTCCTTCATCGAAGCGGATGCACTCGCGCGCAACGGCAACGCCGTCGATGCTCACCGCCAGGTCCTCGATCATCGATAGGCCCAGCCCACGATAATAGCCGAGCTTGGTGGTGAAGCTGAAACCGGTAGGCGCGTCTTCAGAGCCGATATTCCGGACGCTGTCGGCGTCGATGATATATTTGTCGAACATCAATTGGCCTCCTGCAGACCGTGCTTCGCTTCGGCCATGCCGATCAGCCGATCGAACATGACATGCTGGCGCCGCACTTGCTCGCGGCTATCCACCGGCTGCACGTCCTGAATCCAGCGATTGCCTTCATATTCGCTAGACAAGGTTCCCTCCCAGCCGCAGCCGACCAGCACGTCGATAGCCTCGTCATAGGCGATGGCAGGATCGGTGCAGTCTTCGTCCATCTCGTAGAACTTGGCCTGTATGTGCCGGAAATACGGAGCATATTCGGCAAGGCGCTTGGGATTGGCATAAGGCGCGTGGCGCAGCGTCTCGGCCATGGCGACCTCGGCCTTGTTGCCCTGCATCTTCACTGCGACCTCGTAGATCGTGTATTCGGCCATGATCTTGGCCTCATGGCTGTCGACGATGAACTGGGCGACCTCGGGTCGGGCACCCTGACGTTCGAAGCGCGCGCGAAAGGCGGGCGGATAGTGCTTCATGAAGATGCCCATGTCCGGCAGGATGCCGAGATGCTTCGTCCCCAGCCGGTCGGCTTCTTCGATCGTGCGCAAAATCCAGGCATGGTCGAGATGCCAAGGTGCGTGCACTTCGACGCCCATATGGATGTCGAGCTCTTCGGCAATGGGAACGCAGCGACCGAGAATGTCCGGGCGCACGAACACCAGCACACGCATGTTGCGGATGCCGAGGCGATGGCAAAGCCGCAGATCGCGCGCGATGCTTTCTACCTGCTCGTCATCGGTCATCAGGCGGTCCTTGCGGACCTTGGTGTCGAGGAACATGTCATAGGCCGTGAAATGGCAGCCATGGCGTTCGACCATCGCCTTCCATTGTTCTACCTCGGCATCGCTGAGATGGGGAAAGCCGGGCATGTTCTGCTCGGGCAGGATTTCGATGCCGTGCGCACCGATTGATCCGGCAAAGGCGATGCAGTCCTCCACCGACATGGTGCCCAGGAACATCTCTTCCTGAAACGAATAGAGGCTTACGCCCCGGCTGATCTTCGACATGGTTTGGGATCCGCAAAAAAGGCGGGCGACCAAACGTGTTGGCCGCCCAGTTGGGAAGTTCTCAGAAATCGATTCCGAAGTTCACGCCCAGCTGGCGGACCGAGTTGAAACCGAACAGCTGCCCAAGGCCGATGCGGCCGGCATTGGCTTCGGCCGGATCGATGCTGATATTGGTAGCGATCCGCTCGTCGGTGCAATTGCGGCAGAACAGCGAGGCGCGCCACCCGGACTTGCCCGACAGGCCCAGGCTGAAGCCGAGGAACTGGTGCGACGGCAATCTGGTGCCGGGCACCTGGTTGATGGTGAACCATTGCGACGAACGGTGGGTCAGGTTGCTCTCGACAAAGGCGTCGAGCGAACCGCTCACCGCCCAGTCGTAGCGCGCCTGGAGGTTGGCGGTGAACTCGGGCGAGACCGGCGTGCGCAAGCCGCCCGCATTGAACTGGCGCCCGGTGGGCACGTTGCACGAAGGCGTCGGCTGGCCAGGATAGCATTCCGCGCCGGGGAAATCGTTGAACTTGGAATCGAGCAGCGTTGCCGATCCCGTCAGCGTCAGTCCGCTGACCGGGCGGATCACGGTAAGCAATTCGATGCCCTGGCTGGTCGCCGAGGCGGCATTCTGGACGAAGTTCGCGCCTGCGACCGCGTTGAACGAGGATACCTGCAGGTTGCGGAACTTGGAACGGAAGGCAGTGAGATTGAACAGCAGCTTGCCGTCCATCCAGGTCGATTTGAGGCCAACTTCGATATTGCGGTTAATCTCGGGCTCGACCACCGGCGAGGCGACCGTCGCGGGCAGCAGATCGGCAAAGCCGGGGCCCTTGTAGCCGCGTGAATAGGTGGCATAGACCATGATGTCGCGTTCGAAATTATACTGCGCGCCCAGCTTGTAGCTGAAATCGGTATTCGCCGTGCGCGCGTTGAACACGCGGCGCGGGCCACCCAGCGTCACGAAATAGAAGCTGTTGTTCTGGACCGAGTCGATCTTGAGTTCGTCGCGAGTCAGGCGGGCCCCGGCGATCAGCTTGAGATTGTCGACGACTTCATAGGTGAACTGGCCGAACGCAGCATAGCTCTTGCTGTCCAGCGTATAGTCTCGGTCCTGGCCCAGGAAGAACAGGTTGCTGCGCGGGCAGGCGGGCGGCGGACCGCCGATATTGGTCGCGCCGACGCAGAACGGGAACGGAGTGAGCAGGTTTGGCGGACGCAGGCTGTTGCCACCCAGCTGTGCCTCGACGTCGGTGTCCGCGCTGAAGAAAAACAGCCCAGCCTGGCCGGTCAGCCGGTTGCCCGCAGGCAGTGCAAGCCGCAATTCGTTGGTGAACTGGCGATAGCTGGTGTCGGAGAAGTTGCGGTCGGCACCATTCTGGTTGGTATAGTCGGTGTCGAAATTCTGGACGCGGTCTGCCGCCTTCCACGCGATCGTGTTGCTGATCTCGAAGCCCGAATCGAACGCGTAGGCAAGCGTCGCCTGCACGCCGCCGCGCTCCACATCGCGGAAGAAATCGCCATTGCCTCCGATCAGCAGGTTGCGTCGGCTCGGCACGATGCCCAGCGCCGCGTTAAGCGGATTGGCGCCGGCGAGCGGCGACAGGCTGCTATAGGGACGGTCGAAATAGGTCGCGATACCCTTTTCCTTGTTATAGTCGCCGATCACATAGAGCGAGAGCGCATCGGTCAGGTTGATCAGATATTTGGCGCGCACGCCCCATTGATCCTGGCCGAAATCGCCGCGACCGCTGCCCAGGAATTTCACGACCGGGTCCTGGCTCGAATAGACCATGTTGAGGCGCAATGCCGAATTGTCCGAAACCGGGATGTTGAGCGTGCCCTGACCGACAAAGCCCAGGCCGTTGTTCGGTGTGGTCGGGCGATAGACGCCCTCGATCTGCACATTGCCGCCGAACTCGCCGATCACCGGCCGATTGGTGACGATGTTGAGCAGGCCGGCAGAGGCGTTCTTGCCGAACAGCATGCCCTGCGGTCCGCTCAGCACTTCGACGCGCGCGACGTCGTAGAAGGTGCCGACCGCCCCGCCGAGGATCGAGTTGGCGAGGTTGACCTCATCCTGCTGGATCGCAACGCTCGATTCGAGCGTCTGCTGGAAAGCCAAGGTCCCGATGCCGCGGATGGTGAAATTGTTCTCGCCGCTGACCTGAAGGCTGGGGGCCGCCTGGTTCAGCTGGCTAAGATTGTTGACGCCGAGCGAGCGCAGCGATTCCGAGGTGACGGCGGTCACGCTGACCGGCACGTCCTGCAACCGCTCGCTGCGGCGCTGTGCGGTCACGATGATCTCGGCAGGATTGCTTGTCGCGGCCGGCTCGTCATCGCCCTGCTGCGCATGGGCGGGCGCCGTCGCCAGCATGGCAAAGGCCGAAACCGAAAGCAACGCAGCCCGTCGGCTGCCTGTCGTGAAGTGCTTCATAATCCTCCCTCTTTCGTCTCGCGGAGTTGCTTCATTGCCGGTCCGCTGTTTCCGGCTTGCTGTATCTGCGGCGCGCCTGCTGGCCTCGGAGAGACTGATGAAACGCGCCAACCCTTGCAGGACGGCAAATGGACTGTGGCGGAAGATTGGCTCGCAAGTGCCGCGCAGCGATCTACGTCTCGCGCCCTTTCGCTTCACCCTCTCCACCCAAGGCCATGTGCCGAGCCTTATTAATTGGTGATTAAAAGGCGGAATAATCAATGATTAAATGAAATGCAAGGGGGGTAGCTGAAAATCCGCCGGACCGCTTGCACCGGCCACAAAAGTCCCGCATGGCATAGGCATGGCACGCAAGGCACGTCAGCAAGAGCGCAGGGGACAGCCCTCTCACCGCGAGGATCTGCGTCGCGAATTGCTCGATGCTGGTGTTCGATTCGTCACCCGCGAGGGGCACGAGGGACTGTCGATCCGCAAGCTTGCTGAAGAAGTGGGCGTTTCCCCCGGGGCGCCCTATCATCATTTCCCGGATCGCCGTTCCTTGCTGACGGCGGTGGCGCTGGAAGGCTATGCGGACATGTTCCGGCAGACCCGCGTCGATCCATCGGAGTTCGAGCAGCAGACGGATGACCCGGCCGCGCGAGCCGAGGCGGCGTTGTACAACACTTTCGTGAGATTCATTCGCTTTGCCGGCGCAAATCCTCACATGTTCACGCTGATGTATGAAAGCGAGCTGGTCCGTCCAAGCCTGTCACCGGAGCTTGCCGAGGCGCAGGACATCGGCTTCCAGCTGCTCCGCCACGAGGTCGAACAGCTTTCCGGCCACATGAGTGATCGCGAGCGATCGATTCGGATGGCTACCATGTGGAGTGCCATTTTCGGCTATGCCATGCAGTTCAACCGCGCCATGCTGCGCGGGTTTCCGCTGGAGCCTGCGCCTGACGAGCTCCTCTCTGAGGTCGTGCGACAAGCGATGCGTCTGCTGAAATAGGCCGTCTGACGTGCCTTGGATACCAAAGATTGCTCGGTGCGCCCGTCCGGACGGAGCAGGTCGAGCGGTTTGCTCTGGCACCTTCGGGCTCTTGAACGGATAGGCT
>OFDN01000302.1_pt1 | contig 43427 bp, 68 predicted proteins | sample 1520971 | NCBI WGS metagenome assembly OFDN01 (sample SAMEA94257418, study PRJEB24077) | hot springs metagenome | biome: Aquatic biome; feature: Geographical feature; material: Water | place: India | collected 2012-06-12 | depth 5 m | reverse complement strand
TTGCTGGACGCTCTTGTGTACCTCGTCAGAAATGTCCGCAGAGATAGAAACCCATACCCGCCGAACTACGGGAAACCAACTGGCTTCGATATGTTTGACGTGATGGAAGACTTCGAGATTGAGACCAATTCAAAGCTCGGAGAGGCCATGAGCAAACACTATTCAGGTCATGAGGAATTGTTTGGCTGGGTCGACGAGGAGACCGTAAATTGAATCAGAACAACTCTAACAGCTCGGGCTTGACGTACTTTGCGCAGAAGACTGGCCAAGAGATCGGACAGGAGCTGAAGAAGCTCATTGACGGCTATTACAATTTCATGAACACGAGCGGCATCTTCAAGCGAATGACGCTCTCAAATCTTCACTACCACGGAATCTCGCCGCACAACGCAGCGCAGACCGACCAGATCCGGCCCGGAGGACGAAACGGCAATCTGGCAATGGTGAAGGTCAATCATTTCCGAAACTTTGCGCAGCACCTCATCAACCTGACCACTTCTCAGCGACCCGCCCCGCAGCCAATTGCTGCAAACACGGACGCCAAATCCCAAGAGCAGGCCACGCTTGCGAAGGGAATTCTCGATTACTACGGGCGCGAGAAGCGGGTTGAGCGGACGTTGCGCACTGCCGTTGAGTATGCCGTTGTCACTTCAGAGGGATACGTTCTGACGCTCTGGCAGGACCCGACAAATGCCTCGATTGGTGACATTGCGGGTGACGAGAACGGCGACATTGACTGCCGCGCTTATCCGCCCACTGATGTAATCAAAGATCCCACCAAGGCCAGCTACGAGCAGCTTGATTGGGTTATCGTGCGCAATTGGTCCAATCGCTTTGCCGCCGCTGACGAGTGGGCTGCGTCTGACGAAATGCGCTCGACCGTGCTTGGCCAAAAGACCAAAAACACCTACCTTCGAGAGCAGTCGACGCTCTTTAATTGGGTGCTCGGCCAGAACATGCGTCAAAACATGGCTTCCGACGAAATTGCAGTGTACCAGTTCTTCCACAAGCGCAATGTGTCGATGCCAAATGGCCGATACGTCGTGTTCCTTGAAGACGGCTCGATTCTGTACGAGGGCGACCTTCCGTACAAGTCTGTGACCTTGCGTCGTATCTGTCCCGGCGAAATTCTTGGCAGCCCGTTTGGATACACGCCAATGTTTGACCTGATGGTCATTCAGCAGGCGATCGACGCACTGTACAGCGCAATTGCAACTAACCAGATTACATTTGGCGTGCAACTTATCATGGCCATGAAAGGCTCTGATATCGACTACAAGCAGCTTGCTCGCGGCCTCTCGTTCATCGAATACTCGAACCCGGAAGGGAAGCCAGAGCCGCTCAATCTGACGACGACCCCGGCTGAGATTTTTGAGTTCATTCGGCAGCTTGAGGGCGTCATGGAGACTATCTCTGGCGTCAACGCGGTTGTTCGCGGCAATACTCCAGACAACCTCAAGTCGGGCTCGGCTCTTGCGCTCATTCAGTCTCAGGCAATCTCTTTTTCTTCTGGCCTCCAGCAGTCGTATGCGCACCTCGTTGAGGATGTGTACACTGACATTCTTGACATTATTAAGGAATACGCGGAGAACGAAAAGACAATCACCATTGTCGGCAAGTACAATCGGCCGATGCTGCGCTCGTTTGTGGGCGAGGATATCAGCGAAATCAGGCGCGTCACCGTTAACGCCTCTTCGCCCCTTGAGCAGACTGTTTCAGGTCGGGCCGAAATGGCGCGAGATCTGATTCAGAACAAGATTGTGACGACGGCCGAGCAATATCTTTCGATTCTCAGGACGGGCTCTCTTGACATGCTCGTTGAGGGCGACCACGCAGAGCTTTTGCTCATCAAGTCCGAAAACGAAAACCTTTCGAACAAGATGCCAGTCAAAGCTGTCGTTACGGACAATCACGCGCTCCACATTCGAGAGCACAAGGCGGTTCTCGCGTCAACTGAAGCTCGTGAAAACTTCGAAGTTGTCATGGTAACACAGCAGCACCTCTTGGAGCACATCCAAATCCTGAGTGACCCGGCCTTCACCAATCTACTTGTCGTTCTTGGACAGCAGCCGCTTGCAATGGCGCTCATGCCGGAGCCGGGACAGGGATATGCGCCGACTGAAGCGTCTGCCCCGGATGCGGGTCAGGCAATGGAGCCAACTGATTTGGGAGAGGCAAACGCAGACATGCCGACAAATCCGCAGACCGGCCAGAAGTGGGATCCGCAAACTGGAGGAGGCGTAACGCAATGAAAGTGTTTTTGCTTGAGTGGCAAATGACCAGATTGGACGGCAGCAATTCTGAATGGATTGTTGACGGCGTGTTTGACAATGAGTCCTTGGCGTTTGAGGCGTCAAATGCCGGGACTGAAATTGGCTCCACGCCGTTTGCGTTTAAGGCAGAATCTGATTTCTGCGGCGACCGTCGGTGGATCTCAAATCTGGTTGACAGCGAACGATTTAGGGTCAGAGAATTCCGCGTCGAGACAGTAAAATGAATTGCATTGTCTGCGGGGCGACAGACAATCTAGACGAGCAAATATCGCCCATGACACGACATACCTTCTTCCTGTGCAAACTTGGAGAGGGCTGTCAATCTAACTTGCACAAGGATAAAACAAGTGGAACAGAACACTCCAGCAGCGCCCGCAGAAGCAGCCCCGGAAGTCGAAAGCAAGCCCGCAGAGAGTGCAGTTGCGCCCGAAAAGGTCGCAAAGGCTGCCGATGCAGAAAAGAAAGCCCCGAATCTTGACGACGAGCTTGTTGAAATCAAGAAAAACGGCAAGATTGTCAAGATGAAGTTCAAGGAGGCCAAGGCCTATCTCCAGCGTGACATGGCCGCCGATGAGAAATTTCAGGAAGCCGCCAAAAAGCGCACTGAAATGGATACGCTCATCAAGAAAATCAAAGAGGACCCAGCTGCGCTGCGTCAGTTTTTGAAGATGACGACCGGCGAGGAGCCGAGCAAGATTTTCGAGCGCGAATTGGCCCGCGAGCTTGAGGAATTGACGCTCGACCCCAAAGAGAAGGAGCTTCGGGCGATGAAGGCGAAGCTCGAAGAGTACGAAAAGAAGGAAGCCAAGGCCCGCGAGGAGCAGGAGCAGGCGAAGCGCAAGCAGGCCGAAGACTTTTGGGCCAAGAAATATGACGAAGACATTTCGTCTGCGCTGAAGTCGTCCGGCCTTCCGTTGAACGAGGACACGATTCGTTATGCCGCTGAAATCATGCTGTCCCAGATCGAGGTAAGCGGCGACGACTCGTATGACCCGCCCATGGAAATTGTGATGGACCTCGTTCGCGAGCGATACGTTGGTGAATTCTCTCGGTTTTCGAAGACTGCTGACGTCGAGAAGCTGCTTGAAATCCTCGGCGACGAGCAGATTGAAAAGTTGAGCAAGGCCGCGAAGAGCAAGCGCAAGAGCCCCGTCAATTTGGACCCCAGCAAGCAGACGATTGCCGATGGTTCGTCAGCGCAGCCCGAAAAGAAGGCGTGGAAGTCGCGCTCTGAATTCGAAGACAAGATCGCCGAGTGGGCCAAGCAGTAAAATCAATGGCTTGCAATTGCGATGGCTAACACTGCGTAAAGATTGACCGGATTCTTTGATACCCGGCATCGCGATGCAGTGCGTCAACGAGGCCCCGTTAGGCAAGCCAAAAGTGACGAGGTTTGGTTGGATTCTCAACGCAGTAAAATCACATTTGGAGTAACTGGTTAATACACTTACGCAGCTTAACGGTTGGTTCAAGGAGCTTTACGCGGATCAGGAGCTGAATCTTGTTCCCGAGGCTACCTATCTTGTCAAGAACGTGAAGTTCAACAAGTCGCAGCAGGGCACTGGTAACATTTATCACCAGCCCGTGTGGCTCACTCAGGAGCAGGGATTCACGTATGCTGCTGCTGGTATTCAGGGCGGAACGACTCCGGGCGCGTTCGCTCTCAACAGCGCGGTTCCGGCTCTGATGCAGGATGCACAGATTACCGGCACTCAGCTTGTGCTCCGTAGCCAGATTGACTACGAAACGCTTGCTCGCGCCGCGAATACCAAGGCGTCGTTCGGCGAAATGTCGAAGGTTCTCGTTGAGAACATGACGCAGGCGATGGCGAAGCGTCTTGAAATCATGTTCCTGTACGGTCGCTCGCCGTCAGGCATTGGCGTGATTTCGGCTGGAACTGTCGGCTCGGCTGGTGTCGATGCGACGCTGACTCTGACCGCCGCGACTTGGGCTCCCGGTCTCTGGGCTGGCATGGAGGGCGCTGCGATTTCGCTCAACGTGCTGACTGGCACCTATCCATCGCAGTCGCAGACCCGTCGTCAGGCTGCTGCGGCCACGACTAACGGCGCAATTATCCGCTCGATCAACTACAGCACCCGCGTCCTGTCGTGCTCGGACACCTTTGCTGCGGCTGCGTCGGCTGCGATTTTTGTGACCCCTACTGCTGGCGACGTGATCTTCCTGTTTGGAACGATTGCGAACGTTGCTGGACCCGCGACTATCAGCTACAACGACTCGATCGGTCTCGATGGCATTTGCTCGCAGGCCACTGGTTCGCTGTTCAACATTAACCTTGCAACCTATTCTCTGTTTGCAAGCAACCTCCAGTCCTCGATTGGTGCGTCTCTGACCGTCACTGGCCTGCTTCAGAACCTCCTGCCCGCAATTGGCAAGGGGCTGATGGACGACCTGACTGTTCTCGTTTCGCATGAGGCTTACATGGGCCTTGTGAATCCGACGATTGATCCCGTCGGACAGGCTGGTTCGACGAACGTAAAGACCGGCGCGAACGTGATGCAGCAGCGCTCGGATGAGCTTCGCTTCGGGGCCAAGCGCGTGACTGTTGTTGGCCACACTGGCGAAATTGAAATTGTGCCTCACCTGTTTGTGAAGCGCAACGACATTTTCGCTGTGCCCAAGAAGCTTGGCGCTCCGCTGCGCGTTGGTGCGACTGACGTGACGTTCCAGACCCCGGGCAAGGGAGGCGAGTTCTTCCTTCACCTGCCCTCGAACGCTGGCTACGAGGTTCGCTGCTACTCGAATCAGGCTCTCTTCACGCCTGCGCCGGGTCGGCTTACCAAAATGACGCTCACGTAATCTGAAATGTAGTAACACTGCCAGCATTGTGAGATGTTGGCAGTTATCGCGAGGAAAAGCACCGGTCGCTGGCCGTCCTAACTAGGCGGAATTAGTGAGTTCGATTCTCACCTTCGCAATTTAATGAGTAAAATTTGTTACATGTGCAAAGAACTGCCGATTGCGTACCCATCTTCGAAAAGATGCAAGGGATGCAATGCAATTTACATGCGCAATTATTACAAGAAAAACAGCACATTTAAAGACAGCGTCAGACAAAGAAGCAGGAGTCGACAAAACTTCATTAACACAATTAAAGACTTGCCGTGCCAAGATTGCGAATGTAGATTTCCTCCAGAATGCATGGACTTTGATCACAGAGATCCGGATCTCAAGCTATTCCAGATTTCGCTTTCTGCGGTCGGGTTTTCTGTTGAGCGACTGCGCAATCTGATGCTGGAAGTTTCTAAATGTGATCTTGTTTGCGCCAATTGCCATAGAATCAGAACCAAAAAATTTGGTCATTCAAACTACAGGAAGTCAAACAAATCAAGATCGCGGCAATCACGCTAAAGGTAAGCCCTTTGTCTTCCAAACAAAGAATCTCGGTTCGAGTCCGAGCTGCCGCTCAAGGAGCAATAAACAATGAACCCTACTTCAGTCAGTCAGGTGCTTGGCGAACTTAACGGCAGTCCGCGATACCTTGGAACCCTTGCTTTGACGACTTCGGGTCAGGCAAGCAATTTTGCAAACACGCCTCGATTCGGGCCCGGCGCTCAGCTTCTTATTCAGGCGGACGCTGCTTGTCTTGTTCTTGGCGGAACTTCTGGCGTCTCTGACATTTCTACCGCAAACGGGGTTGCGCTTCAGGCCGGTCAGACTTTTTATTTGCGACTGCGCTCTCCAAAGCCGGGCATCGGTCTTGCTGGAGAAACGCACATTCAGGGGATTACTGCCACCGGAACGGCAAACCTCAAGGTCTGGATGATGGAGTAAGGCGATGAAAAAGAGAATTGCTGCTTTTGTAGTTGCTCTTATTGCGGCGATTGCTTTTTCACAGCCGCAAACTGGCGGGTTCGGGACTGGCGGAAACTCTGCTCGACTTGGCCCGTCGTTTAGCCAATACGCATTTTTTGAATTTGCGCCAGCAAGCGGGGCCGGAATGGGCTCTGCGTGCGCGTGCTCTGCGGTAACTGGCGCAAGGGGCGAAGCTGTCACTTTTACTCGCACTGGTTCTGCGACGTGCTCAAGGCAGGGTCTTGCGACGACCGGAATTGCAAACGGAGACCTTGTCACTTGCGCTACGGATCAGCCGCGCGTGGAGCCGTCTGGCGGTGTACTTGGCCTGCGGGTGGAGGGGAGTCGGACGAACCAGATGTTGCGATCCGAGCAGGTCGACAACGCAATTTGGATTAAGGAGCAAGACGCGGCTCCTCGTGCACCGACCGTTACCGCAGACCAAGGCGTTGCCCCGGATGGTACGTCAACCGCAGACCGCGTGCAATTCCCCGCCACATCGGGCGTCGAATATAGCGACTATTATCAGAGCGCAACTGTGGCCGGAAGCAACTGGTCGTGTTCTGTGTTTGTTCGAGGATTTTCCGGCTCCGGCACAACTGACGTGTGCTCTTTCGAGGGGGGCGGCTGGTCGTGTCAGACGTGCGCATTTGTTTCGACTTCTTGGTCCCTGTGTAAGGTCGAGCGCGCAACGTCGGTCGGAACGTCTCGCTTCTGTAAGGTCGGAAACAACAGCCTCCAAAACGGCGGAGTTGCGCGGGCGGCAAGCGACGTGCTTGTCTGGGGGCACAGCGGCGAAGAGGCGTCTTACTCTACCTCGTACATCCCCACCGTGGCGGCAGCGGTGACGCGGAATGCGGAGACAGCAACGCTTCCAGTTGCGCTTTCGACAGGTGCCGACTTTTCGGTTGCAGAGTCATTTATGGGCCCAAGCAATGTTGTCGCGTGCGCTGGATTTTTTGCTGTTGCCGCGACGGCAGGTCCTTCGATCTACACATGCTTCAACACAACCAATGTGTTTCGTGTAGCCAGCGTCGGAGCAGCCGATTCCACGTCAGCGGCCTTCACGTCGCTGAAATGGAACACCGGAATCCGATGGGGAGGCTCGTGGAATCGCACAACAAGCGTCTCGACCGCATACACTGACGGCGTGGCTGGAACCCCATCGGCCGCAACTCCCGGAGTGACTTCCGTCTCGTGGACGGCTTTTGGTTTGACGGGCGATGGAATTCACTCTCGCGTTTGCGCCGACCCTGGCCCTGCGAGGTGCCGCTAATGACAAAAAAGCAAATTGCAGCGCTCGTCGCAGTTGCCATTTCGTCCTTTGCTGGCGGTCAGCTTGTTTCAAAAGACGAAACAGCAATTGTCGCAGACGAATCTACCGCTCTTGAGGTCGAGGTCGACGGGCTCAAAAAATACGCTCTCACCGCAAAGCTCGCCGACGGCGGTTTGCTTCAGGTATTGCAAGACGAGGCGGTCTGTGTTATTCCAGACAGCGCAGACGGCGGGGAAGTTGATTGCAAATGCGACACCGGAAACGGACCAGAATGGAGGGGCGCAAATGTTTGCTTGGCTAAAAACGCATCCGGAACGCAGTGTCTTCCTTCTGGCTGTCGTGTCATTTTTGGCGTGCGGTCAGTCAAATAACAGAGCGTTTTGCGAAACTCCATGCGGAGCCATTGTCGCCGCCGCAAACGGGTCGCCGCAATTCGCCTGTGACGATTACAGAAGGATGGAAACACTGCTTGTCTACTACCTGAACTCCAAAATCCCCAACGCCTGTCGCGAGTTTGCTGGCGTGACTGCTTGGGAGCTTCCCGACTTTTCAACGAAGCTTGGCGTTCGTCCAGACGGAAGAGAAATTTGGGCGGCGGGCTGGACTGAATGCGAAATGCGACGTGTTTCGTTTCATACCGGCAATGGGTTCATGTTCAAGGACGACACTGAGCGCCAGAGAAAAGCGTGGCACACTGCGTTCACTCACGAGTTCATCCACGTCGCGCAGAAGTGTTTCTCGCCAAATCCGATCGACCCCGGACAAGATGACTCGCACTCAAATTGGACGAGAGACGGTCTTGAAAGAATTGTTTACGATGTGCAGGGAAGAATGGAGCAGAAATAATGGAACCCAAGAAAGCGGCTCTTAAGGAAATTCTTGATTTTGTCAGGAAGCTCAAGAAGGAAAAGGTTTCTGGCAAGCCCAAAATTGAAGTTGAGGTCGAAAAAGAAGAGACAAAATCTGCCCCCGAAGAGGGCTCTGTTCTTTCGTCTATCCTCGCGTCTCTCGAAAACAAGTAAAGGTCGTGACTGGTTCTCGTTTCAAGCCTGATTACAGACATTAAACGCAAGGCGCAGCTTGAGCAGAATCAGCAGACCATCACGGACGCTGACATTCTTGACCTTGCAAACCGTGAGCTTCAGTCGTATGTTGCGCCCAAATTGGTCGCCGCCCAAGAGCGCTACTTCTCGACCTACGTTGAATACAACATTGGCAGCAAGCGTCGATATCGAATTCCGGGCCGGTGCATTGGCGGGCGGGTTCTTGACGTAACTGTCTTTGCGAACACATACGAATATCGTCTTGCCAGACTGCACCCAACCGAAAACACAAGAATTGAGTGGGGATTCTACATTGACGGTGCCGATGTTGTTCTTTCTGCCAACGTTGCCTCTGGCGTGCTTCGTATTTACTACCAGCTTCGACCGTCCACAATGTCAACGTCGCTCACGACTGCAACCGTATCGTCCGTTTCCGCCTCGGCCATTGGCGCGACTATCGCAAACGGAACATACGATGTTGTGACGCCAAGCGGGCTCTCTCAAGTCGTTGTTCCGAATGCGGTTTTCAATACAAACGCAGCGTCGCAGCCTGCCGATTGGATCCAGAGCGTTGACCTGACGAACTGCGCAAATACAGGCGACCTCGTTGTCCCGTCTGGGCAGACCTCAATTGTGCCGCTGCCAGTGGAGCTTCACGACGTTCTTGCGTTTCGCTGTGCGATGCGAATTAAGCAGATGAAGGGCCTGCTAAACGACTACGAATCAATGCGAGTGATTTACGAGGAGGTTGAGGCAAACGCTTACAACCTCGTCACACCGCGATCGGAAAATGCAGAAAAAGCAATTCGCCCGCTTGATATGCTTGGATGGGGATACTAATGGAACAAAGCGTCATTCCGAACAAATATCTCAACTATTCGAGCAGGCTTGAAGACGGCGATCTGCTGTTTGCGGATAACGTCATCAACCTAAACGGAAAGCTTGTGTGCAGGCCGGGCTGGCAGTGGGCTGGCGCTGATGACATGCCGTTTTTGTCGACCGGAAACGGGCCTTCAATCATCCCGATCAACGGCATTTTCTTCAACAACAACCCGTGGTTTTTCGCAAAAGACTACAACAGCGGAGAGGCTCGGTTCTTTTACAAGAATTCAATGAGCAACTCGGCCCCGTGGAGGGTTGGAGACAACGCTGCAATGCAGTTTGATTTTGGGGCCGCGCCGGGAGAGTATAAGCCTCAGTTGCATGAAAATGCGAAGCGCTTGCTTGTCGGTTCTGAGCGTGGACTTGCCGTTGTTCCAAAGACTCAGGAAGACTACCAGATTGGCGGAATGTGGCGAGGCGCGACTCCTCGAATTGCTGGCTCTGCAACCGCAATCGGATGGGATTACGGAACCGTTGCTCTCGTAGACACCACGACTGGCGCTCCAAACAACCTGAGCCAAAACTGGCTCAATGTCGGCGCGCAGGTGGCGTATCGCGTTGTCTGGTCGTTCTACGACTTTAACGGTCACTATGTCTACGGTGCGCCGTCTGAGCGTCTTGTTGTTCAGAACACGGCCGCAGGCGCTCGCGCGGTCTCATTCAGCGTCATTGTGCCAGACAAAATCGTTGATCTGATGACGGCGACCTTTCAGCTCATGCCTTCTTGCGAGATTTATCGCACCAAGCAGCAGGCCCTTGACGACGCTGGCAATCCAATTGATCCGGGCGATGAAATGTTTTTTGTCGGCGAAGTCCGGCCAGCGTTCCCGATCCCCGCGACCATTGCGTTTACCGACATTGCGACAGACCAAGTTCTTCAGGACCCGCTTTACACGAACGAGACGCAGGAAGGCGCGCTGGCTGCTCGATACAATATCTCCCCGCACAAAGTTGCTCACGTTTGGCAGGGGCAGCACTTCTTTGCGAACTACTGGAATCCATACATTACCAATTTTGAGCTTGGCGGCGTCGAAGACTCTGGTCCAACCGCTGCGTTTCGGCGAGGCCTCAGAAACAACGACATTCTCATTCTTGGCGACATTGCGATCCAAATGACGAATGGAGTTCCGACTGCCAAGCAGGCCGCGCTTGTGACAACGACTGGCGTTGGCAATCAGATTGCTCGCGTCATTGGGACAACTCAATCAATTGCAAGCAAGTTCAACAACCTTGCAAAAACGATTGGAAGCAGATTTGCGCTGCATGTTGACAATGGGCCGGACGATTTTGTTGGCAAATTCAGGCTTATGTCTGTTGACAATGCGCCAGTTTCGGAGCTTCAAGATCAGTATTACAGACCGCACATCGGACTGTATCGCGCAAATGGTTGGGTGACTGCAAACGACCCGTCGCCCATTTCTCCAGACCCGCGTCTTGACAGCGCCAAGGGCGTTGGTCACATGCTTGTCGAGGTCGACAGGGTTGCCGGGACTGGATCTCAGCCTCTTGTCTTCACCGCATCTGCCCCCGTTGACTTTGTTGACGGAGACATTGTTCAGCTCGCAAAGATGGACGATGCGGCGACTGGCGCAGGATGGACGTATGTTCCGCAGGGCGCATTTCGGGCGGTTTCGGTTTCGGGCGCGACGTTTAGACTTGAAATCATCAACGCGCCCGGAACGTATGTCTCTGCGACTGCCGCGGCCTTCCCGTACCTTTCTGCCACTGGACTCGGGGCGTGCGTGTGCGTGCGAGACTCTCAAAGCTCGCGGAGCAATCAGTGCGGGCCCGACGACAATTACTATCCCGCCAGAATTGCGTTTAGCCCGCCATTTGAGCCAGAGTCGTGGAAGCTTGCTCAGGACTGGATCACCGTTGGAGACTCTTCTCGGCAGATCACTGGCATTGGCTCGGTTGGCGACAATCTTCTTGTTTTCAAAGAAGACGGGCTGTATCGCGTCATTGGAGAGTATCCAAACTTCCAAGTAATTCAGGCCGATGACACGTGCGCTCTTTGGGGTGGAGACTCAATCGTTTCTGGCGACTCTGCGTGCTACGCTTGGGGCCAGAAAGGAATTTACCAAATCACGCTCAATCGAGTGGACATTATCTCCCACGAGATCAACGGAGAAATTGACCGCATCATCAAGACAAGCAATCCGAAATCATCGTATCTCATTGCCCATCGCGGGCGCTCTGTTGTGGAGTTCTGGTACAATGACCCGCTTGAAACTCAGTACACGTCGGTCGAACATGCCAATTGCGCGTTTGTACACGATGGAATTGGCTGGACTCGAAGAGTTGAGCCAATGGCGTTTTCGATGACCGGAACCAAGGTCGATTACTCGCAATCCGAAGTCCAGTTTGGCTTTAGGCCATTTGCAAACATGCTTTTGGTCGAGCGAGTAAGCGGGCTTGTCGACGACGAGTCGGACGAGACATTCAGGATTACTGGTCTTGATATTAGAGACGATTCAAACGTAGACATTTCGCTCCCCGCAAACACGTATGACACTAGCGCTGGTGGCAATTTTATGGTCTGGCTTGAGGCAAAGCTGCCGTATTCCCGCTGGGCCACAGCCGAGACAGACGCATACAATCAGGGAGACTTTTTGATTCTGGATGCAGCCGTTCAGGGCACTGGAGTCATTCGAATCAACGGAGGACTTACTGGCATTCAAACCGGAATCCTGACTTCGGCTGGTGGAATCGAAGGCGCATATGGCGGGTCAGGCGTGTTTCCGGTTGTCAACAGCCGCTTCTATGCGCAAATTGCGAAGAAAACGGCACACGCTTTTGGCGGCGATCCAAGACAGCTCAAGAGAATTCCGCAGTTGCATGTCGAATTCGAGCAACCTCGTTTTGTGGCTGCAATGTTTTCGATCATGAACGACACGCAGTTCGTGCAATCAACTGGCACTCAGGTCCTTGGATATGCCTATGGCACCGACTGCTTGTCTGTTGAGGACTTTTACCCCGGAAGACCGCTTGTTGGCATTGGCAATAAATCCATCATGGTTGGTGTATTGTCAGAATACCAGAGCGGATACCAATTCTACCTCATTCTTGAGCACAAAATCGGGCGCGAAAACTTCGTTGTCTGCTCGCTTAGCCCGATGTTTGCCACGGGTAACAGCAATATCATCAGGAAGAACAATCAATGAGACCTCAGCGCCGCCCGCACCCTCAGTATTACAAGGTTGCAGATGACCTGCTTCAGCGGATGCCGAGCGGCTGGTCGTCTGAGGTCGTTGACGGCATCAACAAGGCGCTCAAGTCGGCTCACGGAATCTCGCAAGAAACATATGGCGACAATCAACATAGTGAAATTGTCGAAATCGACATTAACATCGGCTCGCCTTGGAGGAATCTGGCGAACTTTACCGGGAATTACGTCGGAGCGGACACCGGGACTGGCGGGTTTGTGTCATCATGCGCTTACATGAAGCACTATGATGGCTCGGTCGAATTTCAGGGCGCGTTTCAAGGCTCGACGGCTCCCGGATTTCCGGAAAGATGGTGGTCTCCGCACACTGTTGCGACGCTCGCGCCCTCAATCCGCCCCGTCAAGGACCTGATTTATCCGATCTTTGGATACCAAAACCCAGCGGGACTTCAGGCAACGCCTGCATACGCTGTCATCAACAAGACGACCGGCGTCCTGACTGTCGTTGGCTCTGACGGGACTGGACTCGTGGCCGCTGGCTCCGCTCCGGCTCTTTTTTATCTGAATTTCAGGTACATGGCGCTAGATCCGAGACCGTTTCCCGCCCCCGGATTCCCAATTTCGTTCAATGTCAAGTGTCAAGACCCGCCAGTTGGAGTTATTCCAATTGCCTGTCTTGAACAGAACAAAAAAGTCGTTCGACCCGGCCCAATGCTCGCGTCGGCTGATTGGGAATTCTCGAAAAAGAACGATCGCGGCGTCGTGACAATCAAGAATTTGGCCTTTTCTGGATTCAACAACAGAATTACGGCATGGTTTATCGTCATTTACAAGTGAGGTCATCAGGTTTTCAATCCAAAGAGCAGATTTCGAAACATCAACGCGCTTTACGACATGAATCGTGGCTCCAATGGCTCGTCAGAGCTTGTCTCGAAGCTTGAAAGCAAGACCGGGCAGATGGACCAAGAAACGGCGGCTGCTGCAAGGTTCAATGGCACTGAAATCGGGGCCAATGCGCTCGAACGGTCGAAGGGCCTTGCAAAAGAGATCTCCAACGAGGCCGATGCGTTCAATCCAGCCGCAATTGCCGCCAAGAAGGGCCTAACCGGACGTGCCGCTGGCATGGCTGCGTTCTACGGAGGCTCTCAGGACCCCGCTAACACCGAGAAATTGCAGAAGTTCAGCAATTTGTACTCAATGGTTGCAGGTCGTCAAATGCAGCAGCCCAAGATTCAGAAGCCAGCGGAGCCGGGGCCGGTTGGGAACAAGCCAAGCCATCAGGGCGCTCTCCAGACGAAGGCAAACATCGACTCTCGCGGACAGTCGAGCCGGGGCGACAGATTGCAAGGCGTCACCCCTCTCGACCACATGCTCAGGAGCGGACAGATTGATTTGGACACGTATTACAAGGCCCAGAGTGATCAAGATTTGTATGGGCAGCTTTTGAAGAAGAACGGATACGGAGCGTAACGAATGGACCCGTCTTTCATTGCATCAATCATCAGCGTTCCGTTCAATGTCGCCTCCGACATTATGGACCTTGAGCGTCAGGGCAAGTCTGACAAGGAAATCAAGGCCGCAATTGCGCAGGCGCACGGAATCGACATTCCAGACGAGTCGCTGATGAAAATCAAACCAGCGATGATTCAGCATCAGCGGGATATTGCGACCGACCCGGCTGTTCGCGGCGCTCAAATGGACGCGCTGCGTCGTCTCTCGAACATTGGGGCGGCAGGCGGAATGGATCCGCAGTCTCAGGCGGCGTTGCAGGAGGCTCAGTACGCGGCACAGAAACAGCTTCAGGACTCGTCTGCGTCGATGATGCGACAGCAGATGGCTCGCGGCACGGCTGATTCTGGCAACGCAATGGCAATGAATCTGTCGAATAATCAGGCGTCCGCGAATATGCTGAACCGGGCTGGCGTTCAGGCGGCTGGCGACGCTCGACAACGCGCGCTTCAGGCAATTGCGTCGTCTGGCAATTTGGCTGGCAGCATTCGCGGCGCTGACTTTAATGAGGCCGAGTCGAATCGCGACGCTTGGAACGAGATTGAGCGCTTCAACGAGTCTGCCAAGATGGCGGCGCAGCAGAACACGGCGGGCAACATGCTCAACCGCACTGGTGCTCAGACCAACAAGGCTGGGGCTGTTCTCAATGCCGCAAATGCCTACGCCAGCAACGGCCGCGATCAGGGCAAGAAGGTTCGTCAGCTTGGTCAAGACCTTGTGAATCCCATCATGGTTGGTGACAAAACGAAGCTCGGAGGCAAGTAATGGAAAAGAAGAGCGCCCTCAAAAAGAAAGCGAAGCCCGAGCAGGCCGAAAGCGCTGAGTACGGCATCCTGAACCCCACTGCACAGACTCGACGGCCCGGCATGTCTCCAGAGGAGCACGAGTTTATCAACAAGACCGAGGACGCCCAAGTCGAGAAACCTGAAATTTCAAACTACACTGGCACCTACAATCAGAACGATGTAAACAGCTTTAGCAAGCGTCTTGCCGAAATCAATGGAGAGCGAGCGCAGAAAGGCGAGCCCGCAAATCTTGTCGCTCCCGGCAAGGAGAAAGACTACGCAGAGCCTTACGCAAAGAACATTGCCGACCTTTTGAAGCGCTATCAGGAAGCGTCTGACGCCAAGGCCAAAGAGGAAAACAAAGGCGGGGCGTGGTCAATGGTTGTTGGCAATGCGCTCGGCCCCGAGGCTGGCAATCAGGTCTTGCGCGCGTGGCAATCTGGCACGAGCGAAGGCGTTGACAATCTTGATCGGCAGCAGAAGGCACAGTCGAATCAAATCAAGAACGACGACAGCCTGTTTTCCCTTGCCCGTCGAGCCCGCGCTGCTGACCCGAATTCGCCCCTGAGCAAGGCCCTCGCGGAGTACGAGGCGAAAACGACCGGATTTGGCCAGACCGGAGAAGGCAAGGACGCGCAGCCAATTCCCGGACTGTCGGCGCAGGACGTTCTTGATTCTGGCAAGGGCGTTGTCAATCCAATTTATAGTCAGCTTCAGCAGAACGTCAGAACGGACCAGACGAATCAGACGAAGACCGACATTGCCGACAAAAACAGAGCGCAGAAGACTTGGCAGGCTCAGTATCGGGCTGGCGTCGACACTCAGCTCCAGAAGATGCGCAACGCCACTCAGATTGCCGTGGCGGCAATGAATCAGAAATTTCGAACTGACTCAGCGCAAAGCAAAAGCGCGAGCGAGTACGGGTCTCGCTCTGTCGGAATTGCGCCGTCTGCTTCTGGCGTTGTCGGGGCCAAGGGAGACCAGCTCTGGATTCCAGCAGGCAAGGGAAGAATTCCAACTCCGCAAGGGCAGAAGCGGTTTCAGGAGATCAACGAGTCTGCTGGCAAGTACATTTACGCCCTTGACGGTCTTGAGGCAATTCGGAAAGAGCAGGACCCGAGCCGACTAAACGAAATGATTGGAGCCTTCAAGACGGACGCGCTTGCTCAGGACGCTCAGTTTAGGGCTATGGCACAGCAGGCGGATACCAAGTGGAACGACAACGGTGTTTTGAATCCGGGCGACCTCGTGAAGGCGATCGAGTCGCTGGGCGGCGTTGATCCTGCGAGCTTTAAGTCAATTTTGATGAGCAATAAAGACATTATTGCTAGAATTCAGCAGACCCGTCGTGGTCTTGGAGTCGGTCTTAACAACGCCGCGAGCGTTTACAATTACAGGATTGGGTCTGTTGACGATATGTCAAACGACATTGCGTCTGGAGGCGGGTCGTCAAGCAGCCAATCTGGACCCAACGCGCCAGCCACGATCGACGCGATCAATGCGCTCTCGCAACAGGCTACTGGCAGCGGCGTTCCTGTTGTGCAACCCAACCAGTCAAGAGCGCCAAGCGCAACGCCAAGCGATGCGTCGAAGCCAGCAACCAAGATGATCATCATGAATGGCGGCAAAAATCCGATTCCCATGAGCGCCGAAGAGGCGGACCTTTTGATTGAGGCCGGGGAAGCGAAAGAGGTGAGGTAATGGACGAGAAAGCAAAGAAGCTCGCGCTTGCAAAAGCCAAGGCCAAGGCGCTTCAGATGCAGGCCGACGCAGACTCACAGCCAGCACCCGCGATGCAGGCGGATCCTCAAATGCCGTCTGGAGCGACCGGAGGGCCTGCGGGCGGGCTTGTTGAGCGGTCCGAAGAGTTGACTCCAGCCAATCCAAGCAGCTTTGCGAACACTGCGCGTTCATTCTTGGCCGGAGCGACGGCGGATCTGAACACTGGAATTGCAAACGCCATCGGAGACAAGGAAGCAGCCGTTGGCGCTCAGTCGGATCCTGTCGCGCGAGCAATTGGAATGGCCGTTTCTCCGCTCAACAAAATTGGCGGCGGGTCGCTCGGTGGTCAGGTCTTGAACAACGTCGGTCAGGCCGTGTTTTCGGGCGCGATGAGAAATCAAGATGCCGAGAATACTGCCGAGGACGCCGCTTTTTCTGCCATGATGCCGGTCGTTTTCAATCGATTTGCAAAGTGGCTTGCTAAGGGCGACGCGAAAGTTCCGAGAGCCGTGATGAGTCAGGAGCACATCGACAGCCTTCCGAACCAAATTAGCCGCGAAGAGGCCATTGCAAGAATCCCACAGGCCGACGCGAACGCTGCGTACATCGAGCAGCAGAAGATGCGTAACGTTGACCCGGACATTGCGTCGAAAACAATGTCTCAGGACCCGAATTACGTCCGCCAGAATGTTGAGGAGTTCAATCGCGGCCGAGAGAGCACTTTTGACGTGTCGCCAGTTGCCCAGAACGAAAGGGCAATTTCAAACGTTGACGCAGCCGAGGCAAACAGGATTGCTGCTTACGACCCCGTTGCCGGGCGCAATCTTGACCTGAACAAGACGATTGAGTCGCTTGAAAACGACGCCGCAGAGCTTGCTCGCACCGGAAGAATGAACCGGGCGACTGAAATCAAGCGATTGATCGAGGAATTCAAGGCGGCCCGCGCGTCTCAGGACATGGGTAAGTTTGGTGCAGCCGTCCGGGGCCAGTCAAATCCGTTGACGCAGAGTGTCGAATCTGTACCTGTTCCCGGAGGTGGAATCTCTGGACCGAAGACGCAGTCTATCCCAGAGGTCGCCCCTGTAACCGCCTCTGCGGCCCGTCAGGCGATGAGCGCAAGCAACTACACCATTCCCGGCAACCGGATCACCGAAGGCATTACAGAGGAATTGCGGGCTGGTCGAGCACAAGCTGGTGGAGCGAAGCCAAGCGTCGAAAAGGGAGCAGTCGAACCGGCTTTCATCGAGTCTTCTGACGCGCTCGCTCGCATTGCCGCCCAAAACATGAGCGGGGCCGAGTACATCGAGCTTCAGAATGCGATTCAGAGGGCAAAGGCGGCAGAGGAAGCTGCAAAATCTTCGACTGCAAACCTCATGGGCGGAATCTCTGAGCCGTCGCTTCGTGGCGGGGCCAAAACGACTGTCGCATCATCGCTCGCAAACCCGATTCTTTCTCGCTGGCGCATGTATCGACAGAACCGAATTGTCGACAACGCAATCAATAAGCTGCGCACCGCGAATGACCCGGGTCTTCAGGATTTGGCCAAGTGGATTGAGTCTGCGTCTGGCGAGGCTGGCGTTGCTGCTCGCTCATTCATCGCGGCCAAGCAGAATCCAGAGTTTTTGAAGATGATTCAGGAGGGAGACAAGGAAAATGAATGAATTGAATGACAAGACGAAGCTCCCTCTTGGCTGGGCGCTTACGATTCTCGGCACGATTTCTAGTGTCATTGGAACTGGCGCAGTTGCTCACTATCGGCTCAACATGCTTGAGCGGGATTGGGAAACGTACAAGCGAAATCTCGACAGCAAGAATGATACTGACCGTCTTCAGGAGTTGAAGATTCAGAAGCTTGAAATCACGTTGCAGGGCATTGACTCGGCGCTCAATCGCATTGACGCTCGACTTGAACGAATGGAGACGAAGCGATGAGCGCAGACAAGCGACTGAAGAGGCTCGTTGAAATGCTGCATTCCAAGAATGCCAAGCTTGACGAGGAAGACGGCTCCGACTTGAGCATCGACATGCCGGGTTCTGGCTCAAATCCAAGCAAGCTGCGAGAATACGCAATTGGCGAAGAGTACACTCCGAGCAAGCTCAAGGAGAAGGATTACGACGAGACGCCCGCGCTCCCGAGCAAAGAAAGCTTCGAGAACAACGAGCGCCTCATGTCGTCCGCCAAGAAATCAGCACTCCGAACGCTTCGCAGCAGGCCGGTTAAGCGTTAAGTGATGATCCGAGACGCGGGCTGAGTCTTGAGCTTGCGTCCGTTGAAGAGGGACTGAATGATGTTGCGAAACTTCTGCCGAGCCTTGCGATTGTCCGAGCCAGTATACTCGGCCAGCCACTTGTTTCGGCATTTTTCGCAGTAATTACGGATGCTGCGATTTGCGACAGCCTCAGCAAGGCCGAAAGTGAGCTTATTGTGATTCGGGTCGTTGAGTCCGCACAAAGTCATCCCCGTCACCTTGCCTTCCTTGAGGTCTTCTGGGGTCATCTGCATGAAGTCACGAATGTGACACTTCTGGTCGTCCATTAAAATCCGCCGTCCCTTCCGCTTTCAAGCATGTCGATTCGCTGTCGCAACTGAAGAAGCTCTGAAGACATTTCCTTGATGAATTTTTCGTTGGCGTCGTTCTTGTTTGAAAGCCTTGAAATGGTGTCGGTCTGAATGTCTGAAACAAACTTGACGCGAGAGGTGATTTTAGCGTCAGTCGCCCATCCATCCTGCTCAATCAGCCAAGCAATGTAATACGAAGCCGTTGAGAGAAGGAAAGCGACAAGCCCGAGAGCAACCATGTGGTCCCCGCCGCAAAGCAGAGCAAGCCCAAAGGCGATGACAAACACCAGCGAAATTACAGGAAAGAGATTCAAAATGAGAAACTTGACGACCGAGGAGAACGAAAGATTCATTTTGGAGTGCCTCAAGAGAAGCGGGTGTTTGTATTGCTGGCCTACGAAGAAGAACAACTACTCAGGGAAGGATTTGAAACAGGCTCTCTATAAGAACGTTTATGATTGTTCTGGTCTTGTTACTTCATCCTTGTTTGCGGCGACCGGGACTGACTGGAGAGCGACTCACAACGCGCAGGCGTTAGCACAGAATTCAGATTTTGTCAAGCCCGGAGATATTGTTGCAGGAGATCTCGTGTTTTACGGGGCCGACTTCAATCACATTTCGCACGTAATGGTTTATCTCGGGCGCGAGCATGGATTGGGCCCGACAAAGAGTGAAACAATTTTCGGGGCCTCAGGTGGCGGGTCGAAAACAGTGACGCCGGAAATTGCGATGCAGCAGGACGCTAGAGTGCGAGCGTATCGCACCATTAACTACAGGCCCGACTTTGTGTCTTGCGGGCGAGTGAGGATTTGACCATGCAGAAATTTGTCGACAATGGAAGCCTGCGCCGAATGATTGTTACGGCCGTCGCATTCGGGGCCGTGCTGCTCAATAAAAAGGTTGGACTTGATATTGACCCGGGGCAACAGGAGCTTCTTGTTTATCTCGCCATGGCCTACATTACGGGCTCGAACGCGAAGGAGGCGATGTTTGCGCGAGCGAAGAAGGCCGGAGAAGATGCTGCGAGCGCTGTGACTGACCCCGAGGCCGTTTTGAAAGAGGCTGCCCAGAAAGGGGAGAGCAAGTAATGCGTAACGTTCTTTTGTCTTTGCTGTTGTGCTCAACCGCGTTTGCGCAGGAGCGACAGATTTGCTTGGACCAAGTCGAGGCCAAGCATATTGCGATGTACATTCAGCGGACGGAGGCAGAGCGGGATGCGCTGAAGAAAGAGATTGAAAATCAGCCCAATCCCGTCCTGCCAGCCGTCATTGTTGGGGTCGTTGCTGCTGTTGTTTTTGGTGGCGTCGGCGCTGCTGTTGGGTTCGCCGCTGGCAAGAAGTAACGAATTGCGTTCGTTTACGAACCAAACAGCTCCCAATCGCCGCGAACATTTCGTTTCCAGCCAGTGCGTTTGAAGTCCGCCCTATCGAGCAGGTAGAGGCGGATTTTCATGTTTGGCGGATCGTATTTTGAGTCAAAAAGTCTGTGCATTCTCTGATGACCCCTTGCGGTTGCGAGATAGATAAGCTCAAACCACCTATTCATCTTGTCGATGTTGACGCCCATGGTCAGTCTGCGCAATCGTCTCCGCTTCCGTGCGCAATTGCTTCCGCTTCCTCGTCTATGCAGTTTCCGTCGTCTGTGAAGCTGTATGAGTCGTTGACTGCCGGATATGCTGCCGTCAGGCTGTAAGTTTTCATTCCGGTTCCATATCCCAAGCGTGAGCGTCGTGGCCGCTCGCAGCAGTGCTGTCTGGCCCGTTAGTTGATGCGTATCCGTCTTCGTACCACCGTGGCAGTGAATACGAGTCGGCCCCGAGATCTTCCCTGATTGTCATTTGCTGGCGCTCGTCTTTCTGACCATTTCGACAGTCCACCAGCGATTGTCAGTATTGTTGACGGTCTTCCACTCATCGCCCGACAGCCGCCTGATTGGATTGCCGTAAGAGTCGAACCACCACCATTCGCCCAAAAGGTCGCGACTGGCGTATGCAATTTCATCGCTCGCGATCGACATTCATCCACTTTTCTTTCATTTCAAGCTCTCGAAACTTTCTCTTGTTATAGCCTTCCACGAACGCAGTCAGAGGTCCGCCATTGCCGCCAATTTCTGATGTAGAAAATGTCATTACTCTCGCCGAATCAAAAGCAACTCGTCAAATGAATTTAGAAGTGTCATTTGCGCCCCGTGAAGTGACCGATAACCCCATTCGCGGCATTGAGAGCGCGACGAAGAACGGAAAGCTCCTTGCGAAGCTCCTTGTTTTCGGCCTTCGTCGAGGCAATTTCATTGAATCTCTCAACACTCAACTTTGCCGCGTCGTCTCGTTGCTTCATCGCGGCCTTGATTGCATCCCTGAGCCTAGCAGCATCTGACGACAGTGCGCTGCACTGACTCTCGTTGAATCGCAGAGAGGCGTTCAGCTCCATGTTTGCCTGATTCAGGCGATCGCACTCCTGCTCAAGGCTCGCAATCTTTGACTGAAGCTCTGGCGCGTCCTTGCATTCTGCGCGAGTCACCAAATCTTCCCACGCCTCAAGGAGATCGACTTGGTTTTCGTAGCTCAGGTAAAACGGAGCCTTGCTGTCAGGATTCATGAGGCCAGCCCGAATCGCCGCCATTGTCTCAATTCCGCGAACGCGAGACTCTTCGAGGCCGGAAAATTGCTTGATATCATCTGGCATGTCCGTCTCAATTGCCTTCATCATCGGTGCGTGCATTACTTGTCCTCGTCTGTAGGTGAAAGTAGGATAATCAGAAAGACAACGACAGCAAACATGAAATACCAGACCTCGAACATATCATCCCTCGTCAAGCAGATCGAGCGCCATCATCAGGTCTGCGACAGCGCAGGCGAGGTGCGGCAGCTTGCTCTCTTTGTCGAGCTTTTCTTGGCAGGCGTTGTCATCAAATTGCTCTTTGATGTGTCGAAGCGCTGCGGCCATGAGCTTTTCGATGTATTCGAGCCGCTCGTCGTTCGGCAGGTCGAGAGCTTTTCTCCACTGGAGTCGTTCTTCGTATTTTTGAGCACCGTAGGTAAAGACGGCGGCGACTTTGTGAATCGGAGTGCTGAAAAGAATGTCGAAAGCTGGCTTGCCGTCGCTTTCTTTTTTTGGTTTTGCGGGCGGGTCGACTTGAGAGGGCCCAAATTCATACTCATGAAGTCGGCAGTATTTGCAATTGACCTCAGCCTGCTCTAAACACTGAAAACCGCATACAAACGCATTGCACCTGATTTCGTTCACAGTCGATCTCCGTTTTCGGAGCCAACGACGAGCGTGTTGCCGAGGAAGTATGTGTCCATCAGGTAGCTCGCATCGACCTTTGCAATCCTTTCACCGGGGCCAAAGAAAGCGGGCTTCGCCTTGCCTTTGATCGGCGCGATAATTGCCGCAGTTCCGCTCGCACACTTCTTGCTGCGCTCAAGCTTGATGAGCTTGACGCGATAAAAGCGGTCTGGCTCGCCGAACTCTTTGTTCCAGCACTTGATCCAAACGTTCATGGCTCAAATCTCCAGTAAAGACATTTACCAAATACGGGATGCGTCAAAGTTCCGTCTGCCATTAACAGCCATTCGCCGACAAGGCAGGAGAATGTCTTGCTTTCGTTGATTGGATGAATCCAAACTAAAACCTCCGAAACCTCGCCCGAATCAACTGACGAAGAGTCGGAGGCCATTTCAGCGAGCCAATTCATTTCAGAAAGGAGCGCTGCCGTCAGCGAACTCGTCAATCGTCACGAGCTTATCGCCATCCACGACCTGAACGCGGCTCAGGAAGATGGTATTGTCGACGCCAACGGAACCATCGCGCTTCTTGTACTCCTTGGTCTTCAGGTTGCCGTAAATCTTGCAGCGAACGCCATTCTTGTTGATCTTCGGCTCCAGATTGCGAGCCAGAAGACCCATCGCCATGAGATTGAGCCAATTCTTGCTGCCGTCATCGCCCTCGTTCAGAGCCCCGACCTTGAGGTAGATCTTGCCAGTCGCGCTCGCCTTGCAGCCCTCCTCGGAAGCGCGGGTGATGCTCACAACAAGGCCGTCAACTCGGTCATTCTGCTTGCCTTTGGTGTCCATTAGGATTCCTTTTCTTCGTCTGGCACTTCGTAGTTGAACTTCTGTTTCATGATTTCAGCAAAATAGCGCTTGGGGTCGTTCTGAAACTGCTGGAACTCCACAAGCGTATCAGCCCACCATTTCGCAAAATACTGCGCAGCTTGGTCCCCGTCTGCCATTGCGAAGGCGGCGTCGAATGTCGGACCATGGCCGAATACGTGCAATTTCGGCTGCCCATTCAACCCACCGGGCTCAATGAACTGAATGCTGCACCTCGAATTCCTGTCCGCCTGCGTGCCAGCGTGAGAGAAAGCCCGAGCAGTCGGACCCCACTTTTCATTGGCGCGCTTGTTTGCTTCTTTCTTTTTCATTTCACTCTTTCGTGTCGTATGCCGAAAGCCGCCAACCTTTTGGACCCTTGGTCAGGTACTTTGACTTGAAGTTCGGGTCCTGTTCTGCGCGAGCGATGAGAATGTCACGATACTCCTTGTTGATCTTCCTTGTCAAGATGGCAATCTCGGCAAGCTCGTCTCCGTTGAGAAGCGCGGGGTCCTTGGCTGCGTCTTTTGTGGCCTTTGCGAGCAGTGCGGGACAATTTCCGGCTTTTGGGCACAGGTCGCAGTGAACGCCGGGCGTCAAATTGGAATTCTTGTCTGTCGTCTTGAGGATTTTCTCAATGAACGGCTCGATAGCAAGAATGTCGTCGCAGGTCACTTTTGAAAATCGCAACTCCTGAGTGCGAATGTCTCCGATGACCAGCCAGACATGCCCGGACTTCTCAAGCTCTGGATACGGCCAGCTTCGGATCCAAGCAAGCGCGAGGAACATAAGCTGAATGTTGTTGAGCGGACTGATTGCTTTCTTGCCGGTCTTCCAGTCGACAACAACGAGGTCCCCGTCGTCGGTCGCGTAAATCAGGTCGCCAGTTCCGTGAATGCCCGCTTCAGAATTGTAGCCCCTGTTTACATATCGAGCGCCAGTGTCGTAAACAATTCGGCCGATGTTTGAGCCAAGATATGCCGATCCTGTAAGCTCAATTGAAATCTCCGAATGGGCTAACGGCTTCAATTGAGCAAACAAAGCGTCCTGAAGCGCGACGATGCTCGCACCCCAAGACTCTGCGTCCATTGGAGCGCCAATGTCTTCGGTGTAGTGCGGGTTGAAGATGGCTTCGGATTCCGCAGTCATCGCACGCTCAACCCGGGTTAGGGAATTCGGGTCGTATCGGCGCTTGGCTTCGTTCTCTGCGACGGTGTGCAGATAGGAGCCAAACTCGGCTGCTGGATGCACTTCCTTTTGCGAACTTTGTGGCGGGTCATCGACTGTGTGCCAGCCGAGGCAAAGCTCATTGAGGTGAAGCTTGGAGCCTGTAGGATATTTCATTACTTGCGGGCCTCTTGGACGACATGCAGCAGCTTTGCTGAGTTTTCTTTGGCCTTCTGGATGAAATACTTGGCCTCCTCGATTTCTGCGCGAGAGCCGTTGTACGAATGCTTGTCGCCGAAATGGACCGTGTTGTCAAGCCGCTGGACGGCTTCGGCGAGTCGCTCAAGGGCGACAATCAGGGCATGGTCAGTCATTTGACATGCCAGCCTTTCCCGCTCGTGCCGCAATACGCAATTTCAAATCCCAAGAACTCGACCCCGCCTTCGGGTCCTCCGGTAAGCCAAACAAGATACCACGCTTCGCTGTTGTGTGCGGACCTGTTTGCGACTTCGCACATTTTTCGCAAGCGCTGCTTTACGGATCCGCTTTTCCGATTAAAAGACTTAAGACCATCTTCGCAAGCGCCTGCGTCTTTGACGGCTTTAAGAAAGCTTTTCACAGAAATTTGCTTAATCTGCATTGTCGACCGCTCCTTTGCGCTGGTGGTACGCATCTGAAATGACCTTCACAATCAACCGAGTCGGACCGCGATTCCCATTGACCATGATATCTGCGTGCGCTGGCCGAATGACAATTCCTTCTTTGATTGTCAAACCATCAATTCGAGACAACGGCTCTGAGACATTGAGATCTCGTGCGTATTCAACTGCGTTTGAGAGCTTCCCAGAGAAATTTCCATACGAAGGAACCGCTGGCAAGCCGTACTGATTGAGAATCCAGCGAACCCTGTCGCCGTCCTCGTAGCGATGCGTTTCTTTGTTGTACAAATCAAAGAAAATCAGACGCACGTCATTTGGCTGGCCGTAATGCAGGTCTTGAACGCTCCCGTAAACTTCGCCAAAGAGGACGTACTTTTCGCAAAGCGACTCAAAATCGCGAGTCCAGCCAAGCTCCTTGGGCCTGTACGCGCAATCCAGCTTCGCGAGAGCGCGCTCCCAGACAGACGGCTTTTCTGCGTCGAACTTGACCCAGCGCCGCTTGCTTCCGATGTGCATTCCGTCTGCATTTTTTGTGATTCGAGCATTGCAGCCGTGGATCTTCTCAGTCAGACTCCAGACCATTTCCGTTTCGCTCGTGACCTTGCCGTCGAGCGACGCAAACTGGTCAATGTTCCAGACGCTCTCAACGTCGTACTCCGAAAGCCCGAAAACGTCAGAAGGAGCCTTTGCCGCGTTGCCGGTATTGGTGCCGAAAGAGTGAGTCGGCGGCACGTAGCGAGTCACACCAAGCGCAGCAGAAGCGTCGTCACCAACAGAGAGACCCGCAGGAGCGGATACCAGAAGACCCACAGAAGGCTTGCCACGAAGCTTGATGGGGCGAACGCGGACAGTCGACGAATTTTCCTTGTCAGCCTTAAGGAAATTGAACTCAGGTCGCGAGCAGTCCACGAGGCTGTCAAGTGGAACAAAAGCTGCGAGGTCGTCGTCAGCAAATTGGCCTTCCTTGAAGACAATTGGTCCTTGTGGTCCATTCCAAATCCTCAAAGTGTCTGCATTTGGATGCTTGCCGGTCTTGCCGATGCGAACAACTGGACAGACATGAGCGCTCACTTGGTTCCCCAATCAATTCCAATGCTGTACGAGTATTCAAAACCACGCTCGTCAACCCCGAAAATGCTTTTAACCTCGCGCCACTCGCCGCCGAGCCGCTTTGCCATTTTCTTGGCCTCTGGCAGAGACAGAATTTTGACAGTGTGACGACCAACGCCTTTTGAGTTGTAGCTGTTCGAGCCGCACATTGGATAACCGTCCTTGACAACAAATCCAATTCGGCAGCGGTTCTTGTTTGTGTTTTTCATGTGCGGAATTTCCTTACTTCTTGGCGGCGACGAACGAAACAGACGGCTTTGCTGCGACGGTCGGAGTATTGGTCTTCAGGAGCTTGTCTGCGGCGTCATTCTTGCCGGAGGCTTCGTTGGCGTCGTCGTCTTCAGCGGCCAAGCAAAGAGCGCTCAGGAGGCCGTAGCGTCGACCATACGTGAAAGCTCCCATGCCACCCTGCGGGTCCATCTTGCCAAGCGGCACGCAGGTGAAGAATTCGAGAGCGCCGCCGCTGATGTGCTCAAATGTGGTCACGACGTTGATCATTCCGGGCTGCTTTCCTTCGAGGCACTGCTGAGACACGTAGAAACCGTACTTGTTGAGAACGGGCTTGACGGACTCAATGACGGTCTCAAGGCTTGCATAGGTGTTCTTGAAATGCGGGTTTTTGCTGTCCTTGGTCGGATTCTTGATTTCAAGCTGTGCCGCGAGAAATGCCTTGGTCGCGATTCGGCACGGGTTCTCTTCAGTCTGCGCAGCAATTCCGGCAACAACGTTATTGATTTCGCTCATTTGCATTCCTTGCAACCAAAAACACCGTTTTCAATATCTGACTGCGACTGGATTCCCTTGCCGCACATGACACACTGCTTGCCGACCATAAAGCCAAATTGACGCATATTGCGCTTGGCTTTTTCGACGGCCCACTGCTTGACTCGCTCTGGATTGCGCTTCTTCCAGTCCGAAATGGCCTTGTGATGCTTTTCCGGGTAAAGTCTGTGATGCAGCTTCACTCGGTCGAGAGACCTTTGCTTTTCTGACTCGGAGTTCTTGAGGCTCTTAGACTCTCTGACTGCGATTTTGTGCGATACCTCTTGCCACTGGTTGCCAAAGCCGAGAAGCGCAAGGTCGTCGTCGTCAATGTCCATTACCGGTCTCGCGGACTGAATCCAGCAATCTCCAAGGTGTCGACAACTTCAATTTCAATGCAGCGCAAGTCGCCAGTCGTCTTCTCAATTTCCATTTTTTCATGCGGGTCAATGAACTGGCAAAGATTGTACAACCGGGTCGCCTCGTCTTCATTAAGCGTGATCGTGACTCTCTGCTCTTTCTTTGGAGGAGGCGGCGGGTTCGGCTTCACTCGGGTGACGGTTGCTTTCATTGTTCCACTCCTTGAATTTCTCAAGCTCATTACCATCGAGATACATCTTTGTCCAGTCTGCTGCGCCCGGAGGTGCCTCAAGACGCCAGTTGAAGAAGCACTGAGAGCAAGCCTCGTCTTCGGGGTGAGTGAAAATGTCTTGCTCTCCACAATATGCACATTTTGGCTCAATAGCCGGCGAGGTGTCTGTCATGTCTCCACTCCGATCGAACGGTGTCGAGAAGCTCGAAAAGGTCGCTTTCGATATACAAATAACCGGCAGAGTCAACGCAAACCCAACATCCGTTTGGCGAAATTTCCCCGGGAGGAGATCGGCTGATTGTGAGATTAATTGACTGCGACTGCGAACCTGACTCCAATTTCAACTCGTGGATTGTCTTTGTCGTCGTGTCGTCGTGCATGAATTTCAATCACCTGTCTGTCGTCTTCGTAGAGGTTTCCGTTGAGACTGTCAAGAATAGCCTTGAGGGTATTGTCGAGGTCGCCTGACTTGCGTGGTCGGTAAACGTCGATGCTCAGGCCGACCGCGAGTTTGCTGGGTCCAGTAATGTTGCTGCCAACAGCCCAGAATTTGCTTGAGCCTTTAAGGTCTGCGTCGTTAAAGATTTCGTAGACCTGACGCTTGTACTTCTTTGCCTCGGCAGAGAGAACCATGCGACCCCGAAAATTGCGCCAATAGACGTTGAGGCTTGGCGGGTATGGGAGCGTGAATTTGAGGTCTTTGAATCGGTCTTCCATTTAGTCGTCCATGTCAGATGAGTCCAGCGATACAAAGTCTTCGCGGCCTGTTGCGCATTCTGGGATTGGGGCGATGTACTCTCTGTAATCAGTTATTGTCATTCGCCGAGCGCCCTCAGAGCCTCTCGGGCCCTCGCATATCGACCATCCGACCCATCAAAAGACCCACCTTGGTTTTCAACGACGCGAGTTCTGTGGTCGACAATTTCTTTGAGGCTCTTGACTGCGGCGAGAAGCCTTGGGTCAGAAGACTGGTTCGAATTTGCCTGAATCAGAGCGTTGGCAAGCTGCTTGATTCCGTCGTAACTCACAGACCAGTCTGGAACTCTTCCGCTGACAATAAGCTTGGCAAGGTAGACGGCTTCGTTGTATTCGGATTGGCTCATTGTCGCGTCCAATAGTGAAGGCTTCTAATTACGTCGTCGGCGTGAATCTTGCGGAGGCCGTTTCTGTGGTCGTCGCGCTCGATATAGAAAAAAGCCAGTTGGCCCAAAAGCCAGAACATATCCCCAATCCGACGATCGATGTATCCTTCAAGCGGACAACCCACGTCAAAGGAATTGTTCAAATACTGATTGAGCGTCTCTCGAACCGTGTTGTGACGCAGCTTGCTTTGCAGTCTTTTGAGACCAGAGCGACACGGGTCGAGCTTTTTGATTTTGCTGATAAACTGCTTCTTGCTTGGGTATCTCATTTGATTCCTCCTTCTGCGTCCATGATCATAGCAGCAGCGCCAGCGAACTTCAAGTCGACAATTTGACCAGCGGGCCCGTTCGTTTGCTTCAGAACGTGAACCGAAAGCACATCCGACCCAGCCCGACGCTGAAGCCCGAGCGCCACACGAGCCTTTCGTTCGGCACCTGAGCTATTAGCGAATGACGACAAAAGCGGAGGAGCGGCAGGGTCGAGCTGTCGCTTAAGATGCCCAGCCACAATAACGGGAACCGAGTATTTATTGGCGACCCCACGGAGAAGAGACAGATGACGGGCGATTTCAAGGTCAGTCCTTTCGGTTGCTGTGAGCAGAATCTCCCCAGCGTGGTCAATCCAAATTGAATCGCACTCGTCAGCAGTCACGCCCTCAATTGCGCTGCTCACAACGTCCTCAATGCGCATTCCGCCGACAGAACCGTCAATGACGCGAATGTTCTTGTAGGCCCCGCGTTGAGCCTTGACGGCGGCATAGTCAAAGTCACTGAGCTTCTGGAAGCGCATGTCAAATTGGTTGATGTTGGTCTTGTTTGACATGAGACGCCACGCAAGCCACGTCGGCTCGTCTTCAAGCGAAATGACCAGCGGCTTGTGACCGTGAGCAGCCTGAAGATGAACGCCCGTTGCAATGAGCGCACTCTTCCCCACACCGGGCTCTGCTCCGACCATGATGAGCGTGTTCTGCCAGCCACCAATTGCCTTATCAAGCTCTTTGATGTAGGTGGGCGTGACTGGCTTAACCTTGCCTGCTCGAACATTGTCGACGTGGGCAACAGCAGATTCAACGTAGTCGTCAAGAGACTTGCTTGATTTGCGACCCCGTGTCTTGCTCAGATGGCTCGTGATTCGAGACTTGACTTCGTAAACGTCAGTGCCGTTTTTGAGGCGGGTCAAAGAATCCTCAAGCTGTCTAAGAGTCTGTCGCTTGTCAGACAGGTCGCGGACCAGAGAGCAAAGCCCATCAACAGATTCAGGATGGTAGCTATTCGCCAAAACGTCTGCGAATGACTCCCCGTTGAGTCCAGCTTGCTTGAACGCAGAGAAGAGAGCAGCTCCGTCAGGAACAATATTGCTATTGACCAAGCCAACAATTGCGAGATATGCGCGATGATGATCGCCTCGGCAGAAGTCAGATTGATCAATGAGAGCGGCATCGACATGACGGCGGGCCTCTTGCAAATCGACTTCAGCGAGACGACAGAGTGCTCCGAGATACTGAATTTCGAGCTTTGGGTCTTCGAACATCAATCACCTTTTGATGACTTGAAACGCTTGAGCGCTGCGAGATATTCGGACTGGTTTTCTTTGTCGTTTGGATCGAAAACGCGCATCTGGTAGACCGAAACGCGGTCTTTGCATTCTGCGCGAGTCGCTTTGGCCGTCCTGGCGTTCTTAATTGTTACAAGCCCGCAGTGAGAACAAACAGCCCAAGGGAAGTAAGAGCCAATTCTAGTAAAGTTATGAGCCCTCATCAATACCCCTTGTATAGCTGAATTGTGCCCTCTTTAACTCCGTCAATGTTGTTGAGAAGCGGCTGGATTTCAGCAATGTATCTGTCAATGTTTGTGTCAATCTTCTGAAACGCAAACTCTTCTTCGTCTCTATTGACAGAAGCAACAAGATACAGAGCGTTGTGACCGGCCACCTTCATGACTACAATGTCCTCGTCGAAAATGCAAGCACCAGCAGCAGCCCCGACGAGTCGCTCTTTCGACTTAAGCTGCCTTGCAATTTCATTGAACATGACGGAAATCAAATGATCGCCGTCTTTCTCTTCGCGCATCGACTCAATTGCTGCGACCGGCGACCAATTTGTTTTGTTTTTGTTCATGGCTTGACTGAGTGCTTGGCGATGAATTCACGAGCGGCCTTTACTTCTTTCTCTTTTCGGGGGTCCCAGAATCCGGCGTCTCCGCTGTTGGCGAGTCCGGCGTAATGATTTGTCATTTCTTGAAGCAAATCGACCGACTCGCGCAGGTCGGCCTCAAGGCGCATCACGCAAGCAGCATCGCTTGCGTCTTCTCCAACTCCGCGACGCGCGCCCGCAGCGCCGCAGCCTCACGCGCCTCGGCCTGCGCCAGTTCTGTCCAGTACCGAACGCCCTCATCTGCACGCTCCAGCGACGCCCGCAGCGACGTGTTCTCATCCCCGAGCGGGGTGGCGGTGAGGGGCGTGGCGCGGACACGCTCGGCTCCACAGAGGCAGAGCACTTTTACTTTGTCGGTCGGACACTCGTGGTCGAACGTCGAGTCGTCACAGAACGGACACTCGCGGACGCGCATCACGAAACCCGCTCCCTTGCAGGTTTGGCACGACCGCGCGCACGCCTCCCGCACCTCCTCCGCGCGTCGGTCGCACGCCGCCTGCTGACGGGCGGGCTCGCCGTCGATGTGGGCGAGGAGTGCTCGCGCAACCGGACGCCGGTCCGCTCCGAGCATTTCTCGAATCCACTCCAGCGCTTTCTTCGTCATGTCATCCATGTGCGTCCTCCAGTGCCTTGACGAACGCCTTTGCGTTCCTCCAAGCCTCTGCGTGGTTGATGATGTAGCTGCTCCCGTCGACGCCAAACGTCATGTTGGTTCCGAAGTGCGCAATCAGAACGCCGAACTTGCCGCGCACTTCTGCCCCGCCTGCGTTGCGGCGAACAACGTAAGGCCCCGGCGTCGGACCCTTTCGCGTCTTCTTCACGTGCCCTCCTTGACGTGCTCCCCGCGCTCGTAGCGGTCGGCCCTTGCGCGCAATTGCTCAACCAAGCCCTCCAAGAGGACAAGCCTGAAGTCGGCTAGTTCCTCCGACGCTGCATCACCATCATCGTCGTTGTACAAGAATGCGGAGCCGTTGCCGATGTGCGACCAGAGTTCACTGGCGACTGCCCTGAAAAACGCAATCTTAGCTCGTCGACGCTCTTGGTTGGTCATCAGTCCTCCAATTGGTGTTCTTCACGTTCAATGGCATCGGCTAAAAACCCCTCGTCTCCCATGTCGTCATCATCTTCAGCACGCTCTCGTAGCCACGCCACGATGCGGGCGCGCTCCTCTGCGACTCCGCGTGCGTAGTCTTCCGACGCCTTCGCATCCTCCAGCTTCTTCAGTCGCGCGTTGAACGCCCGTCGCGACTTGCACTCGAAGCAAACGCCATCGGGACCACCGCCGATTTTGCACGAGCAACTCATCCCCGCCTCGCCTTCGCCTCGTCCATCGCGCGGAGAATGTCGCGCGCCAGCTTCCTTGCCTGATGACGCTCCGTTTCGCTTTGCGTGTCGCAGCCACCAGCGAGCTGACGACAGGCCTGCTTGCACTTCGCCCGCGCCGCGTCCACCTGCGCACGCAGTTCGTCGTGCACGCCTTGCCATTCGGCCACACTGAGTTCGAGGCTCTTCACTCGGGACTCCATGGCTGTGTACGCGGCGAGCAGGGCGCGGAGGTCGGCCAATCGCTGCGGCATGGAGTGGAAGTACCCCGTGTTGGCCATCACGCGCAGCCGCTCCAGCGCCTCGGGCGTCATCGGCCACCTCGAAGCAGGGCGAGCATCTCCCGCCGATGGTCTCCCGCCAGCGTCCACGCCATGTCTCGCAGTGCCTCGACCTCCTCCCGACTCAGCACCACGTCGCCGGGGAGGCGCTCGACGAAGCGCCCTTGGTCGTCGGTCTCCGTCTTGTCGAACTTCTCGAACTGAACCTCGCGCGGGCTCCCGAACATGAAGCTCACCCACACCCTCCGTCGCTTCGTCGCCTTGCTCATCGACGACCCCCGCAAGCGGAAACACACGAAACGTCTGATTTGCAAGCGTCAAGACAGCGGCCGTATCTCTCGTTATCGAATACCGCCATTAAGGCAACGAGCAGCAGGATAGTCAAAAAAGTTCCAACGGCGACAGTCGAATAAAAAGAATTATCACTCACGATCTTCCTCCTTTTGTTTTGAAGTCACAAGAAAAACATTCATACCACCAATAGCCGCTGAACTTTTTGATAAATTGCATTTTGCTAGAACATTTCGGGCACTTCTTGCGAAAGTAAACAATCTCAATCACAAAACCTCCGCCTCAAGCAAAATGTCTTTATCGTGAATTGCAACTCTCACCCAAATTTCAGCGTGGTCTTTCATCTTGCGCCACACTGCTACTTTCGTCGGCTTCCCGTTCTCGTCCTTCTCCAAAACCTGATACAGAGGCTCGCCCGACTTGAGTGTCAGATGCTTCTTGAGATAGCAGCGCGCCCTCCCTCCGCTGCTTTTCTCGTTCTCCAACTTCGTTTGCATGTCTGACATCTTTGATGCTCTTTCTTTGGTGCGTTCTTTCTGAGTGGCAGTTGGCGCACACAATATCGCATTTTGATATTTCAGAAAGAATTTTATGTTTTGGGAAATGCATCATTTCGCTAACGTTCCAAGACTTTTTGAAATTTGGAAGATGATCGAAATGCATTACGTAATGTGGATATTTTACACCACAGTCGGCGCACGGCTTATTTTTAATTTTGCGCACCATTTCTTTGTTTTCGAATACTGTCGGAGAGTCTGTCGTGAGCCCCGCTTGCGCTCGAAGCTTTCGACGCCGCCTGTTATAAAAATTATGGCATTCCCTGCAATAGCCGCTACCTGTTGGCGCATTTGTTTTGCACATCGAGCAGGGGCCACGTCGTTTCTTTGTTTTCCTTTCCATGCTCGACGGAGGTGTTAGCTTTGACGCCAGCGCTAAGCACCTCCGTCGCCCTGACACGCAGCACCCTCTTTCGCGTCTTCTTCTTGAGCAGCGAGCGAGCCTCTTCGCGGCGAGCTTTGTCTCGTTGCTTGTCTTCGCTACTTACGGACCTGCCGTCAATAGCCGACCAGTCAATAAGACCATCGAATACCGTAAACTGTCTGCGAAAGTATTTTTCACCGACCCAGATTCGAATTTCGAGCTTGCCGTTTGCCATCGGGGCGCACTCAAGAATTGCTCCACTGACGCGACCGACCCTGTTTTTGCCAGCCACGTCAATGGAGATTTTGATGCGACTGCATTTCAGCCAGTCTCCCCGCTCAAAGCGAAAGTCTGGAGACTCGATTCTCGCTGTAAAGTTGGGAGACTTTTTCATTTGTAGTTGTAGTTGTCTTAAAAGACATTCATTTCGGAAATCGACTCAACATCGTCAAGCGTGTCGACCGTCTTTGCGTGGCAAACGAATGTACCAACGTCATGGCGCTCAGTCAAGCGGTCAATCGGCCAGACTTGAAAGCCGTGCTTTGACAGGAGCTTCTTCATGTAGTACGAAGGATCAGAACCGAACTTCACATCGAATGAAGCAGCAATTGCATTCGGCCCAATTTCGCTGTCTGACCCGCAATTTCTCACGGCAGCCTGATACAGAGCCTTTGCCCTGAAGTATTCAGACACCCAGCCCACGAAGCTGTCAAACATTTTGTCAACCATCTGATCGCGAGCGTTCGTTTTGACTCCAAGCTCTCGACAAGTGGCCCGCTGCGAACGAAGCTCTGCGTCGCCAAAACGTTTCCAGAACAATGTTTCGAGTCGCGGGTCTGCGAGGTCGCTGATGCCGGAGGAAATTGCAATTCGGGTCAGCGCACTGAAGATTTCGTCACTCATTGTCGTTTGCCGCTCCCTTCGAGAAAATATCGCCGAGGCTTTCGTGGCTCATGCCGCGAAGCGCATCAACAGAAATGCCGCTCTCAATCCGCTTCTCCTCAAGAGCCATCGCGCCGAGCGCAACGAAGATAGCCTCCTCAAGCGTGAAGTCTTCAATGCTCTTGACGCCAGACGGAAGCTGAGCCTTCTGACCGAGCGCCTGCTTCATGAATTCGTAGACCGGAATGTTGACGCCCTGCGCAGCCTCGTAATACTTGCGCCCCTCTTCGACCCGCAATTCGCTTGCAGTGACGAGCGCCTTTGCGGTCTTCCAGTCGCCCTTTCGAATCTTCGCGGTCTCCAGCGTCATGACAATCATTTGGAGAACGTGAAGCAAAACATCTTCCTGTCGTGGATGGTAAACAGAAACCATCGTCTCAACCCAAGGACCCGAATCGGTCTCAACGAATGCAGTGCCGGTGATCAGGTCGCGAACTTCGAAGCTGCTCAAAAGGCTCTTGTTGGTCATTTTGTTTTCTTTCTAGTTGTTTCCCAGCGGGTCGATTGCGGCGTCTTCTGCGTTGTCCATGTTGATGCAGTCTGTCTCTTGGTTCTCTGGATACGACTCGGTATCTGTCCAGCGATAGGCAAGCGCGCTTGAATCTGGGTTTGAATTTGCGATCACCATGCTCTATCGCTCGCCACGAACGCCGTCGCTGTCAACATAAACAAGAGCGCATTTGCTGATGGCGACACTATCTCTGCGCTTATAAGAGAGCCAAATTTGGCGATGGGCCCTGTTGAACGGAACGTATCCAAGCCCAATCGCCTTGTCGATTTTTTGCCAAGTGCCGTGATAGAGGCCCCCGATGCATTTGTATTCTTTGCTGTATTTGCTTGACATTTATTTTCCGATTTCTTGTTCGTTCAAAAAACACAATTCATCGGCATTTGATGTGGCATCGTCGGTGGCGTATGCGTCAGCGTAATCGCCTGTGTCGAGCGTCACAGCTTCAGGCCCATGCGATTCCGCTCGAAGTCTCCGGTCTCCACTGCATGAATCCAGTGAGCCTCGTAATTGCCGGGAGCGTCGTAATGGCCTAGATCCTCGGCATCGCAAGTCGCACCTTCTGGCGCGGTCCCGTTCTTGATTTTGTCAGTCAGAGTCGGCCCACGCATCTTTACAGCCAGACCGTAATCAGGATGCTTGGTCGAGAACGGCATGCGCTTGACCTTTTGGTTGCTCATGAGCCAGAGCGCAATCTGGCGAGGAATGCCAGCGTCAGTGTAACGCTCAATGATTGACTCAATTGCGGCAGTGCGCAGCATTTCGCGGCGGAACGGACGAAAGCGCTTGCGGAAGGCGGCGAGATTATCGTTGATGATGGATTCAACTTCGAGTTCAACATCGCGGGTGAGCTGGTAGGCGTGCTGGTTTGTCTTCATGGTTTACCTTTGTTGGTGAGACTTCGTCAAGTGTATCGGTCGACGTGGGCCTCTACGCTGTCATAAGCATAAGCGTCGTCATAGGTTTCTGTGTATAAGTAGACGTCGGCGTAGGCGTAGACGTCGGCGTAGGCGCAGGGATCGACGTATTCCTCGAATGTCGCGACTCTCACTCCTCCCAATCCTTTGGCTTCGGACAGTGCTTGGACCACGCCTTCTCGTCGCACGGCAGCGGGTGGAAAATGTGAATGCGAAGCGTGGGGCAGGGAGTGGGGAACGGATCGAGAATGTTCCAATTCTTCGGCGGGCCCTTGAGCGCGGCGTCAGTCAGGGCGGTCGTGTAGTCTCCGTTGCGGCGCGGCGCTACTTGATTCAGGCATTCGTACTCGTCGAAATCGCCGTCCTTGACCTTGCGCAACCAGCCGACTCGAAGGACGCAAACGGAACCGCCAGAGGGAACGCCGAAAAGATAGAGGCCGGGCTTCATGTGTTCTCCAGTTTGATTGTTGTGTGGAAGGGTTGTGTCAGCTTCGGTAAAATCGAGCCACTGCATGAGTTGACGCTGAAAGAATGCGCCGCTTTGTCGACCGCGCATTGCGGCTTCATCCTCGAAGACGGGTCGATTTGCTGGGTCTCTGATATTGATTTTGTTTTGCATTTGGCCTTTCGTCATCGAAGTCTTCGTCAAATGTGAGGTCTTCGAGAACCGATGCGTCGCAGCACTGAGACGTAAACGAGTCCGACCCGGCGTCAGAGGAAATGACTCTCATAGGACTCGCCGACCAGAATTACCGTGTCGTCGTCATCGGCCTCGGTATCGGAATCGATATACGCAAGCGCAACAGCGTCGGCATGGATATCTTCGACCTTGATCATTACTTCGAAAGCTCCCGCCTGAAAGCAGCAACCCTCGCCTGACGATTGCCCATGCATACGGACGCCGCGAACATTGCGCGACGCATTGCGTTGTAGAAAGCCATGTTCGAGCCGCGCATCATGGCCCAGACAATTCCATCGGGAGACTCGTCAACGAATTCGCCGCGTGCAATTTTGTTGGCGATGAAAGAGGCGGTGGCACGGTCGGCTGCATTGAATCCTGCAATTGCGTGGCTCATGTTTGCTCCTTGGTTTGGCTTTGGTTGGGCGTTAGGTATAGGGATCGTAGGCGTCGTCGTCGTTGGCGTAGGCGTAGGCGTCGACGTAGGCGTAGGCGTTGGCGTAGGCGTTGGCGTAGGCGTAGGCGTCGGCGTCGGCGTAGGCGTTGGCGTAGGCGTAGGCGTAGGCGTTGGCGTCGGCGTTGTTGTTAAGTTTCACTTTTTTAGATATTGGAGTCGTCGTCGTCGTCGGCGGCGTTGGCGTAGGCGTCGGCGTAGGTGTAGGCGTTGGCGTCGGCGTCGGCGTAGGCGTAGGCGTCGGCGTCGTAGGCGTAGGCGTAGGCGTCGACAATTTTCATTATCAATCACAAACCGAGCTGGACAACAACGCTCAGCGGAAAACCAATCGACATTGCCTTGTGCAGAGTGTCATTGCCGCCCCGGGTCGAGAAGGCGCGCTTGACCATGGCGCACTGCTTCACGAGACGAGTGCCGACGAGAGGACCGAATGACTTGGCGAGCGTCGGGTCATTGTTGACGCGGAATCGCAGGTCGCGGACGGCCCGAAGCGTTGCAGCATCGCCATTCGAGCAAGCTTCGTCAATTGCGGGCGAGTAGTCGCAGAAGACGGGGAACATGCGCGAGCGAGTAGCCATGTCCATCGGGAAGCGACCAGTGTACTGACGCGAGCCACCGTTCGATGCGTTGGCAGTGAAGATAAAGACGGTGCGCGGGTTGATTTCGACTTCGCGGCCCGAAATTGAGAAGAGTCGCTGCTCAATTGGCTTGTTGGTCACGAGCAATTCGCCCGGCTGAATTGAGTCAGCCTCGTCGACGAGATACACGCACCCGTCAATTGCGAGCCGCATCATTTCGGAAAGCTTCTCAGCACCGGAAACGGGGTGAATGTGCTTGGAAAGCTCAGAGGCGGAAGACGACGCAGAGCCGGAGTGAGAGGCGAGCGGAAGGTCGAGGTCTTTGGCAAGCATGATTGCGATTGAAGTCTTGCCCGACCCGGCCGGACCTTCGAGCAGGAATGCACGCTGGCCAGCGTCGTACATTTTGCGGATTGAGGCCAGCATTTCGTGTTCGACGCGAGTCGGGGCCTTTGGCTGAATCAGCTGAATCACAGGAGCGACAGGAGGAATTGGCTCGCTGACGTTCGTCTGTGGTTCGGTCGGGGTCGACTGCTTGGGTTCGGGTTCGTTGTACTGCTGCGTGTAGCCGCGATTGTTGGCCTGCTTTTTGTCGTATTGCCGGAAGGTGCGGTGCTTCGAGAAGGGACCATAGCCGTGGTCTGCGCCGTTCCAAACCATCCTGCACTGTGGCCAGTACAGCGTTTGCTTCGACTTGCCGAAATTGCAATCCTCCGCTTTGACGGACAAGAATCCGCCGCACTCTGGGCAAACGAAGCCACCCTCACCAGCGGTCACCGACGGAACGAGGGTCATGCCTTTTGAATTGCGGCTGAACGGGAACCATCGGTTGTCAACTGAGCCCGGTTCGCCGTCGACCATCGCAAGGATCGTGAGCTGGCCGAAATCCATGTAGTCGTGACCGAACTCCTTAAGAATGTCGATCGCATTGCGTGCCACCATCGGCCGCGTCCAGTCACCTTGATTGATTTTCTTCGCCATTGGCTTTCTGCTTTCGTTGACTACTGCGGGTTATTCTGCAAGTGATTCTACTGCGCTCTTGATTTGTTCGTCGATTGGAAGCGACCAATCCATGATGATATCTCCGGGCATATAGAGGCCGGAGGATTCGAGCGCTTCCTTGTATGCCTCGGGTTGTCGAAGCGTATAGCCAGCGCCGCCATGACAGTTAAATTGCTTTGACCAGTGAACGCCCCTGACTTTCGGCATGACATACGACCTGAACATTTCTGGTTCCGCAATTGACGCGAGATACTCGGCGCTGACTTCACTCACTTCAGTCCAGACGACTCCGATCGTCTGATACGAAATTTGAGAAGTCGACGCCCATGTAGCGATTGTCTCGACAGAATAGCCTTCCGACTTGAGCTTATCTGCGAGATACATGCCAGCAGTCGCGCGCTGTACGACCTTTTGCACGCCCTCGTCGGCGAGCAGCGCTAGTTGAATCCAGATACGAACGCCAGAAGATTGCGCCACGTTCGCAGTGTGGACCTTGCGATACATGGACTTCTCTTCGCCAGAGGCGAGCCGGGCAATGTTGATTTTGCGGCCCGTGTCGAAGTAGCCCTCCCAATGTGGAATCGTGGTGCCCTGAGACTTTTTGTTGATTTCGGCAGTGTGTCGCCTGATTTCGTTGAGAATCGTTCTGTAGTCGACAGACCCGACATTGAGTTTACGATGCTCCTCGAATTCTGCGTCAGACTCGATTTTGCGCGAAAGGTATTTCATGATTGCTCCGCTAGAGAATTGCCGCCTATGGGATTCGAACCCATGACCCTCCATGTTGCGATTACAGGGAAAGCATGTTTTCGACTGCGATATCAAGCGCCGAGTCGATCTCTTGCTGATTCAGCGCGACTCCCGACGACTCGTGTACGCCAATTGCGTAGCGAACGCAGTCAAGACGAACGCCCGAGCCTCGATGCGACCAATCGAGCGGAGAAATTGCGCCGTGATTGGTTCCGGGCACGAGAGAAATTGCGTTGGCACTGTATTTGCGAAACGATTGCATTGTGTCTCCTCTTTCATTTTGCGAACCATTCGCAAAATCAATCGAGCACCCGAGATTTACCCGCTCGGGTGAGACGGTCGAAAATCGATGCGCACCGGCACCGTTTCCCTCAATTGAGCCAATTTCGATGGCTTGTTTCCGCTTTCTCGTAATTTAGCGCGTTTTGTTTGCGCTAAGCTCCTGATTTCGCGGCGCGGTTTGTTGCTCGCAAATTCACATGCGCGGCTTTTGGCAGGCACATGCTACTCACCGAACCCTTTTGGCTTGCTACTTGCTATTGCGCTGTATGGGTTGGCTCACTCGCGCTAGATGCTAGAGTGACATACGCGCAAATCACGTGCCTATCGGCTCGGCTTGCTTCATTTGTCGTCCTTTAGACCGGTCCCTGAATTGACCTAGCTTGGGTCAAAGCGGTGTTTGCCGGAATACTCGCCGTTCGTTCGACTTCGCGACTCCCCGAGCCCTTTGGCACGTGCAATCGGTTGATACCTCGCCTAACGTCACGCTACGCCTACCTACTTCGCCCGACCTGCTAGGCCAGACTTTTCGGGAAAGCATTTTTCTAGCCTATGGCGCGTGGATATCTCAGCCGTTCAATTGGCTATTGAGAGTCCGACCTAGTGCTAGTGAGTGAGTTAGGGGACCGTCCGCCGTAATCCCCTAGGTGGTCTGCCGACGCTGAGAGGTGCTTGCCGCTTTGTCCGCGCGCCGTCTATCGACGCTGCGTGCACCCTTCACTATATGGGGACCTGCGATTTACGCGAACAATTTTCTAGCTGGTGTCATTTCTGATTTGTCAGGCAAATCAAGCGCTTGCTAGTAAACAGAACTAGCAGAAAAAAAATCATCAAGGGCCACGCATACTTATATGTCCTTGATTTCGCTGGCGATTTACAAGAAAATCGATTCACAGGCTCGATAATGCGGCGCGTTAAGTCGGCCTTGCTCGTTGCAAGTTCATGGTTTGTGCAAGGTCTATGCCATTGATTTGATTAGCCGGCTCCGTCGTCGCGTGTGGCGGCGTCAGTCAGGGCGGTTGTGTAGTAGGTCGAGAATCAGCAATTGTAGCTGTATCAAGCGCTTGTAAGACTCGTGCCAGAACGATTGTCAGCGAGTTCAGTGAGTTACACACCGGGGGTGGTAGGGGGTAGAGATCCGAGCGGAATGGAGTGGAGCGAGGAGTGGCTCTCAGACATTTTGCCCAGAAAAGCTCCTATACTAACACTTGGTCTTATTATATGAACTTCAAAACCAAGATCTGCTCTAAATGCGGAGTACATCCAAGGGCTTACAGAACCTCTTCTTATTGCAAAAGATGTGCAAAAGACAGCACTATGAAGTCAATCAAAAAGAGGCTTGAAAACTTTAGAGAATTCATGGACTTGGCCAAAAGTCATCCGTGTGTTGACTGTAAAATCAAATATCCTCCATATGTCATGGATTTTGACCATTTGCCTCAGTTCAAAAAGGTTCATTGTGTATCACAAATGGCCTTTCATCCTGCCTCGTCTTTGAGAGAAGAAATGCTTAAATGTGAATTGGTATGTGCAAATTGTCATAGAGTGAGAACGCATAAAAGGAAAGAAGAGAAAAAGAAAAATAAGCTCAATAAATAAGACAACTTACAAGTAAAGTTAAATTTCTTATTGATAGAATTTAGAATTTAAATTGTAATTTTGATAGCAAGTTATAAGTTCTAGTAAGTTCTAGTAAGTTCTAGTTTATGTCTTTTGTATTTACCTTATTTCCCCTCCTTTAATGGTTCCCCAAACAGAGAGAAGCGCAGATTCCCGCCCCTCATTTGCATTCGGGGTCGCTGATATAGTCCGGGAATGTGGATTAAACGAACGGAAACGGGCCTAGAATCGATTTTTGGAGGTCGTCCTAGGCATGGGTAGCGCAACGCACTCAAAGTTGATTAAAAGCCAAGCCAGAGCCCTTAAAAACGATCGCGAGGAATATCAATGATTTACCTTGAGCCCAAGAACCCGCAGCCTACTTCCCTTGCCGTCGACCTCGTGCTCATGAAGCTTAATCAAGGCCAGACGCACCAGCAAATCAAGCAATGCTGCGCAGAATGCCGCGCCGCCCTCCGAGCCATCCTAACACAGCCAGAACTCAGAAAGCGCCTTCCAAAACTCGGTGGGCATGTAGGATAATGTAGGGAAATCAAAGATGGCTCGAAATGACGATGATGACGACATTGTTGAATTCACCTTTGACCGGCCGGTGCTGGTCGATCTTGAAGGCAATGACGCATTGGGTCAAAGTCAGGACGAAATCAAATACCAAGTTCAGCGATTTGCCACCGCTTCCCTCCCTGCCCTCTTTCAGAAAGCGCTTGCAGTCGCATTGAAATCCAAGAACGAGAAGAATGTTTTGGAGGCCATCAAGCTCATCAAGACGTTCTCTGACGGGGAGTTCAAGGAGAAGGCAATTGAGGGTCAGGCGAAGAAGCTGTCTGACGACGAAATCCTGAAGAAGCTCGGAGGTCTCGGTTCATAAGCCGACAAAGGCCGAAGAGAGGGCGATCAAAGAAGAAGCTTGGCGTCGTGGCATCCTTCGTTGGAAGCTTGATTCAAACCAGCAGAAGGTTTACGACCAGATTAAAATTTGCGGTTCGGGGTCCTTTTACTTTAACAAGCCGCGACGCATCGGCGGATCATTTCTTGAGTGCCTCATGGCAATCGAAATGTGTCTCCAGAAGCCGCGAGCCCAAGTGAAGTATGCGGCCCCGACCGCAAAAGCAGTACGTAAAATCATCACCCCAAACATTCGCAAAATTCTCGAAGACTGCCCCGAAGACCTCAAGCCAAAGTTTTCGACCGTCGAGCAGGACTGGATTTTCCCCAACGGCTCGACGCTGTCTGTGGCTGGCTGCGATAACGGTCAATTCGAAAATCTTCGCGGCACCGAGGCTGACGCAATCTTTTTGGATGAGGTCGGCTTCATTGACGAGCTAAAATACGTCCTCTCCGACGTGCTGATGCCACAAATCCAAGACACCAACGGCATCATCGTTTTGTGCTCGACGCCCGCAAGAAGCCCCGCGCACGAGTCGTTTGAGATTGCGATGAAGCACAAGGCTTCAGGCAACTACTACCACTGCACCGTCTGGGACAATCCTCGCAGAACCAAGCAACAGCACGAGGCGTTTTTCAGGACCCTTGCTAATACCTCGGGCATGACGCTGGAGGAGTTCTATGCAAGCACAACGTTTCGTCGTGAATATCTTGGTGAGTTTATTGCTGATTCTGAGCGTTCTGTCATTCCTGAATGGAATCCGGCTCTTGAAAAGCATCTTACTCAACCACTCAAGATGCCCGCGTATTGTGACAAATACGTTTCGCTGGATCCGGGCTGGCAAGACGGCATGGCTGCGGTTTTTGGGTATTGGGACTATCGAAACGCGCGGCTTGTCATTCAAGATGAGTACCTTTCATTCAAGAAAACGGCAGAGGAAGTTGGACAGGCAATCAAAATCAAGGAACTCGAACTCTGGAGCGGGGAGCAGCCGTTTCTGAGAATCTCAGACAATAACATGCAGTTCATTGCCGACATTGGCAAAACGGGTCTTGTGTTTATTCCAACCGCCAAGCCCGACAAAGAACTTTTCATCAACCAGACTCGCGAATGGCTGCGAGGCTATAAGATTTTCATTAACCCGCGTTGCAAGCGGCTTCTTTCTCAGCTCGCATCCACCATTTGGAACAAGCAGAGAACCAGCTACGAGCGTAACTCGGAAGGCCACGGAGATTTGCTGGACGCTCTTGTGTACCTCGTCAGAAATGTCCGCAGAGATAGAAACCCAT
>OFDN01000301.1_pt1 | contig 43897 bp, 37 predicted proteins | sample 1520971 | NCBI WGS metagenome assembly OFDN01 (sample SAMEA94257418, study PRJEB24077) | hot springs metagenome | biome: Aquatic biome; feature: Geographical feature; material: Water | place: India | collected 2012-06-12 | depth 5 m | reverse complement strand
TGTGCAACGGCCTCGTGGCGGCGGTGCAGTTGGCCCAGCACCGCGCGGATGGAAGTGACGAACCCCCCATCGTCACCGCCGGCTTGGATGCGCTGAACCTCCGGCGCTTTCTCCAGCGCGGACATATCACTTACACGGCAAAGGATGTGTTGGACCAAATCCTCAACGGTTCAGCCGATTCCGCCCCACAGAACGATTTCCCATGAATATTCCGCACCCAGTCCCTCCCGCCACCGTGATCTACGCCTGTTCCGGCTGTTCCGACGCCGGCGAACTGGCCGACCGAACAGCGCGCCATCTGAGTTCTGCGGGTCTGGGCAACATGTCGTGCCTCGCCGGGATCGGTGGCCGGGTCAAACCGCTGCTGCGAGTTGCACAGAATGCCGGACGCATTCTGGTCATTGACGGTTGTCCCCTGAACTGTGCGCGACACACCCTGGTCGCCGCCGGAATTGAAGGCTTTCTGCATCTGTCGCTCGACCGGATCGGTCTGCGCAAGGGCAGCGTGCCGGTGACACCCGCGAATCTCGCCACCGCCGTCCGCGCCGCCGAATCACTGCTCCGGACGCCCGCCGGCCACACGGTAGGCGCGCAGCTCGGAGAACGCCGCCAGCAGCCCGCGGTCGAGTTGGCGGGGTGAGACCGGCAGCGCTTCGCCAAGGGCACGGGCGCGCTCCAGCCCGAGGCCCAGGGCAAAGAGCAGGTTGTTTTCCTCGTGCATCATCTGCTGCAACTCGTTCCCAAGATCACCCAAACCGGATCGCACCTGGGCCCCCAACGCCCCGGACGGTTCACGCAATGCATCCTGTTCCAACAGCGACAGGATGCTCCCGAACGAGTCAAAGACGTGGTCGTGGTCGAGGAACAGCAGCGCAAGCGGATGGCCGATGGCCGGATGCGATAAACCGAAGGGCGGATTCGCGTTGGTCTTGGCCAGTTTCAGCAGCGGCCGGAACGCGTGCGTCTGTTCCCGCAGGAAGTGATCCCGAACCTGATTCGCGAACGCCACCAACCCCCACGCCAATCGCTTCAGCGAAGGCCCGGTCGTCGAGGCGGAGTTGGCCCAGCGGACCGTTTCGGGACGAAGCTGATCGAGCATGATTTCGACGCGCCGGTGATGGTATTCGATGATGTGGGTGATGAGTTCGGGCAGGGTCATGTCGGCCGTGCGGGCGCAGGGACAGCTCCGCCGCGGTGCCAACGTCGCCTCTTCGGCCCACCGCGCGACCGAATCCCAGTCCACCCCGGCGCGGGCGCAGAGTTCGCCGGCTGGCCGATGGCCGCTGCAACCGATGTCCACCCCGTGCGCCGCCAGGTGGGGAGCGAGGGTGGGAACGGCAATCAGCAGGCTGGCCAGCGACTGGCCGGGATCAATCAGGGAAGCGCTCATGGCAACGGGTCAGGTTCGCCGGGGAGCATGTGCGGTCGCCGGCCGACCGCCTTGACCTCCATCAATGATTGGGCCGGAAACAGACATTCCGGCGTCGTGGGCAGCACGGCATGAGCGTGGTTAGACCCCGCTGCAGGTGTTCGCTCCCCACGCCCCCAAACGGCCCAAGTTTGACCCAAGTCAATGCATGTTTAATACGTTTGCGTATCAATAGCCGCACACGCTTGGCGGCTGCCCCGAGCCGGAGTATGGCCGGTGGCCGTCCGCTCCTCCTCAGTGGTGCTCCTCCCCGGACGACCGGGGCAGCCCGCCAAGTTCAATCACCCGGTCCAGCCCATGAAAACTCTCCTCGCGGCCGCCCAATACGATGTCGTCTGCATTGGCGGCGGCCCCGCCGGCGCCACCCTCGCCACGGTTCTCGCCCGTCAGGGGCACCGTTGTCTGGTGCTCGAACAATCCCGTTTTCCCCGCTATCACATCGGCGAATCCCTGATTCCCCACACCTTCGGCATCTTCGAGCGACTGGGCTTCCTGTCCCAACTGCGCGCATCCGCCTTTCCGGTGAAGCACAGCGTGCGCTTTGTCGCGGCGAGCGGCCGTGAGGCCACCCCCTTCTATTTTTCCGAAACGATTGCCGGCGACCGGGCCCGCACCTGGCAGGTGGAACGCAGCCAGTTTGACCAAATGCTCCTGGATCACGCCCGCACCCACGGCGTGGAGGTCCGGGAGCATCTCCGCGTGGACCGGGTGCGCTTCGATGCCGAGGGGCGGGCCACCGGGGTCCGCATCGCGCTCCCTGGCGGCGGTGATGTGGAATTCAGTGCCCAAGTCATCGTGGATGCCTCGGGTCGGGCCTGCACTCTGGGACGGCAATTGGGGTTGAAATGCGCCCTGCCAGAGCTGCGCAAGGCTTCGGTGTGGAGTTACTACCGCGGCGGGAAGCGCCTGCCGGGAATTGATGCAGGCGAGACCACGATGTTCATGGTGCCGGGCGGCGGCTGGTTCTGGTATATTCCGCTGCCCGATGATGTTGTCAGTGTGGGCCTGGTGGCCGATCCCGAATATGTCTTCGCCGGCACCGACGACATGGAGGTGGCCTTCCTCCGCGAGGTGGCGCGGTGCGCTCCCCTGATGGAACGACTGGTTTCGGCCCAACGCTTCGGTCCCGTGCGCGGCTCGCGGCACCTCGCCTACCTCAACCGCCGGACCTGCGGCGACGGTTGGGTGATGATCGGCGACGCGCGAGCTTTCCTTGATCCCATCTACTCCTCCGGCCTTTACCTCGCGCTCGGCTCGGCCGAACTGGCCGCCGGCTGCATTCACGAGGCGCTCGAAGCCGGCGACGTGTCGGCGGCCCGCCTGGGTGCATTCGAGCCGTCCCTCGTGGCCGGGGTGGGGGTGATCCGCCGGCTCATCCACGCGTTCTACGACCCCAACTTCAGCTTCCCGAAGTTCGCGGAGCGGTTCCCGGAACAGCGGGCCAGCCTGATTGACTGCCTGATTGGCGACGTGGTGAACCGCGACCTTTCCGCCTTCACGTCCGCGCTCGAACAGATGACCCCGCCGCCCGCCCCGCTCGGCAGCAATCTGCCACCGGTGGACGACGCGGCCCTGCGGCAGGCGATGCAGGACGGCATGGCCGCAGGTGGCGACGACCTGTGCGTCTCCGGTGGCGCTGCGGGCGGCCTGAGGCTGACGGCCGGGTGATTGTCGCTCCGGCCACTCTGCCGTCCCGGGACCCAACTGGCTTCAGCCTGGACTTCGCAGTGCGCGGCGAATGGAGCCAGCGGCATTGAGGCGGATTTGATGTGCGTCAAAGCGCCCGGAGCAATTCTCGGCCACGGTGTCTGCGGGCCGGGCGATTGGAATCACCGACCGTCCAGCCGCGACAAAAACCGCCACACACTGCCCCAAACTGTCATCCTTTCATGAGTCACCAACTTGCATTCACCTCGTCCCCCAACACGCCGCTGACCGAAAGGACCGTCGGCGAACTGGTCGCCGAACGTCCCGGCCGCTCCCGGGTGTTTCAGTCCCACCAGATTGATTTCTGCTGTCAGGGAGGCCGCACCCTGCGGGCGGCCTGCCAGCTTCGCGGCGTCCCCCTCGACATGGTCGTCTCCGAGTTGGCAGCCGAAGCCGCCAACCCGACTGCCACCGCCCCGAACCCGGCCGAGCTGTCCCCCGCAGAACTGGCGGCTTACTTGGTGGAAACCCACCACGAGTATCTGCGCCGGGAGTTGCCCCGCCTGCATGTGATGGCGGAACGGGTCGCCCGCGTTCACGGTGAGCACACCCCGTCCCTGATCGAGGTGCTGGAGGTGTTCCTCGGACTCGAGGCGGAACTCACCACCCACCTGCTGAAGGAAGAGCGGATCCTCTTTCCGGCCATTGCCAGTCTGGCGAACTCCGGACCAGTGCCGGGGCTGCTGGATGGGCCCATTGCGTGCATGTTGCACGAGCATGATGACGCCGGCGTCGCCCTGAAGCGGCTGCGGGAACTCACGGCCGGCTACCAGCCACCGGCTGAAGCCTGCAACACCTACCGCGCCCTCTTTGCCGGGCTGCAGGAACTGGAGGAGGATCTCCACCGGCACATCCATCTGGAGAACTCCGTGCTGTTTCCCGCGGCCGAAGCGCTCGCCTGCGGCTGAAGCGACACCCCACCCCGGACCGCACGATCATCATTCCGGCCATGAACCTCTACCTGTGGACCAAAACCATTCACCTGTGGCTGGTCGTGACCTGGATGGCCACCGCGTTCGGATTGCCCTTGATGCTGGAATGTGCCGTGGCGGCTGACTCCGACGGGCAACGCCGCCAACTGCTGGAGCGCGGTCACCGGCTTTACCGGCTGGGACATCATCTTTTCGGCTGGGCTTTTTTCTGCGGCCTCGTGCTGTGGCTGCACTTTGGCATCACGGGCCCGTGGCTGCATGTGAAGCTCATGGCGGTGACTCTGCTGCTGGTTCATTTCACCCTGAGTGGCCGTTGGATCAAACGAGCCCAGCGGCAGGGAGTTCTCCCCCGGCCCGGTGCGCTGAAGTCACTCTCCCGCTGGCCGGTGGTCGTGCTGGCGGGAATAGTCTGGCTGGTCGTGGCCAAGCCTTTTTGAACCGGAAAGATCTAGGCCTGTGCGCCGGTTTCGACGGCAAAACACGCAGCCCGGAGCGAGACCTTGGGCTGCGCGCGGGAACTCGGATCACGAGGTGATACTGTTCGTTGGCTCACGGGCCTTGCCGCCGCGCTTCCCTGGCAGCCCGTGCGGCCGGGTCCTCTGACGTGGCAGCCCGCCGGGACAAGGTGTGCCGCCAACTGGCGGACAGCACGGGACACGCGGCCAGTGCCGCGGCTGCAGCGCGGTCGTCCCGGCGGTGGTGCATCAGTTCGTTGGCCATCGCCACCGGCCATTCCGGATGGGGGCGCTCCAGCAAGGTGAGGGGTTGTCCCGCGGCGATCTCGCCGTCGCGCAGCACGCGAAAATACCAGCCGGTGCAGCCGGTGGCTTCGACCTGCGCGGCCAGATCTGGAATGCGCCAGCGGCGGGCCAGCTTCCAGCAGGGCTGCCGCGGCTGGCTGACCTGCACCTGCGCCGAACCCAGTTGAAAGACGTCGCCGATGCAGATGCCGGCCTCTGTCACGCCCGCCAGGGTCAGGTTTTCACCAAAGGCCCCGTTAGGCGGCTCCGGCAGCACAAGCAGGTGGCACCAGTGCGGGTAATGCTCCGTCGGATATATGCAGAGCGCTTTGTCCGGGCCGACGTGATGCGCCAAGTCTGCCTGGGCGTCGCCCAAGATGCCAAGGGGTCCGAGGACGGCGCTGCCGGAGACCGGCCGCTTAAAAAAGCCGCTGCGCCAAGGCTTGTCCCACCAGGCGTCCTTGCCGGCGGTGGAGATGTCTGTCACCGGCCCGGCGTGCAGGCCGAGCAGCGTGATCATGCGGGACTCCTTTCCGGGCCGGCGGCCAGTTCGCCGTTCAACGCGCGGAGCTGCGCCAGCACGGCGGCGAGCTTTTCCCCGGCGGGCGTCAGCCCGTAGTCCACCCGCGCCGGCGGGCCGGGCTGTTCAGTGCGGGTGATGAGGCCGAACGCGGCGAGCTTGCGTAGCCGCTCATTGAGCACCTTGGTCGAGATGCCGGGCAGGTGGCGCTCCAGCGCGCCCGGGCGCGTCACGCCTTGGGCGATGGCCGCCACCACGCCGGCACTCCACTTGCAGCCGACCACATCTTCAAGGCAGTGGTAAGCTCGGCGCTCAGCCAGGGGAATGAACTTGGTCCGCTTCATCCGGGGAGACATTCCGCTGCCAGGGGACATTTGTCAGGGGGCACTATTCGGTGCCCTGGGGCTTACTGAAAAGTGCCCACTTTTCCCCCGCCTGCCGGGGTGGAGACTGGGGCGGTGCGCTTCCGTGGGAAGCGCCGTAACACACAAAACAAACCAATAGATACCTCTCATGAAGGACAAAGCCATATTCTACCACGCCGGCTGCCCGGTCTGCCTCACCGCAGAACATACCCTCGCCGCTGCGTTGGACCCGCAGCGTTTCGACCTGGAAATCGTTCACCTCGGTGAACAAAAGCCCCGCGTCGCGGAAGCGGAAGCCATCGGGGTGAAGTCCGTCCCCGCCCTGGTGCTGGGCGGGCGGCCCTTCCACATCAACTTCGGCGCCGCCCTCGAAGCGCTGCGGTAGTTCCGGCATCGAAGATCCACGGACACGCCGCCCCGCCCGCAGTCCGGACGGGGCGGCCTCGACCACCTCGAAAACCCGGTGCTGTTCCCGGCAGCCGAAGTGTTGGCGCGTGATTGGGCCCACGGTCACTGGCCGGGCCAGGGCGTGGCCGGTCCGCTGGCGCTCCCCGGTTTCCTTCGCTGCCGCACCTTACCGCCGCCGGTGATTGAAATATGATTCGGCATATTCGTGGGCTCCGGGAAGGATTGTCGCGTGAATGCCTACCTGCGGACCAAGATCCTCCACCTGTGGCTGGTGGTCGGCTGGATGGCCACCGTCCTCGGCCTGCCGCTGTTGTTGGAATGCGCGGCTGCGGCCGAGGGTGACCCCGCCCGCAGCCGTCTTCTGGAACGCGGCCGGGGGCCTTGTCATCTGGCGGGTGCTGGCCAAGCCGCTCTGAGCCCGGGCTTTGCGGCGCAGCCGGTGGGGTGAAACGACCCTTCGGATTCCGGTCAGGGCGGAAGTGCGCCTTTTACGAACTTTCGGGGCACGTTTTCCAGCGGCGCAAAGGAGCGCTGAGGATCAGGCGCACCGTCCCATGATTCCCAACTGAAGGCCAAAGGCGTCTTCTCAATGTGCTGCTTGCGCTGCACGTCGCCCTCGCTGGTGGCGCCTTTGGGTTGCCAGTCGGGGCCGAGCGCCTTGCGGGCCTCTTCCAACTGGACGCGGGCGGCGGCTTCGTCGCCGCGCCGCCAGGCCAGATAGCCGAGGAGTAAGTGGCCGCCCACGGAGCGGTGATTGGTGCGGGTCACGGCGCGCAGGCGTTCCTCGGCGAGGCGCAGGTCGCCGCGCAGCAACGCCACCTCACCCAGCACCAGCAGCGCGCCGGTCTCCTCGGGATTGAGCGCCTGGGCCTTGAGCAAGGCCTGCTCGGCGGCGGCGAGGTCGGCGTCGGACTTTGCCGCAATGGCCTGGATGACGCCCCATTGCTGCCACGCGCGGTGGCTTTGGGGATTGAGCTGCTGCAAGGCGGCGAGCGCGGCGAGGGCGCCCGCGGCGTCGCCCTGCGAGGCGAGGCACAGGCCGAGGTAATAGCGGGCATCCTCGTGCCGCGGATTGAGCGCGATGGCCTCGCGGAAGAGCGGGATGGCGGCGGCGATGTCGCCGCGGACCTTCATGGCGTCCATGCCGGCGCGATGGGCTTTCCAGAACGCGAGCTGGCGCTGCTTTTCATCCACAGGTGCGGCGGACTGGAAAGTCCGCGCTCCCGGCGAAGCGGGGCCGGCCTTCGCCAATACGCGGGGCGCGGGGTCGCCTTCCGCAAGCTCGTAGAAGGTGTCGGCGAAGAGGCCGGTGAACTCCTGCGTCGAGCCGGCGTGCCAGCGGACGGTGAGACGGACGACGTTGGTGACGGCGCCCAGGCCCCAGTGCAGCGTGTGGCTGACCGGCGAGAGGTAGCCCGGGCTGGCGGAGGCGCGGCGCAACGGCGTTTCACCGAGCCAGACGGTGGCGACCGAGCCTTCGCCGAAACCGGCCGCCTGGCCGGCGGCGTTCTTTGATCGGAGCCGCACCTTGAGCCAGTGGCCGTGCGCGAGGTCATTGCGGAACAGACGCACGCCTTCGCCGAGATCGGCTACGCCAAAGTCGAGGTCGCCATCGCCGTCGAAGTCGCTGCACGCAAGGCCGCGGCTGCTGTGCTGTTCTGACAACGCCGGGTTGAGCGGAGCAAGGTTGTGGAACATCTGGCCGCGCTCGTTCCAGAAGACGAACAGCTCCTGGGCCTTCAGCCGCTTGGGATACGGGCCGTCCTCTTCCAGCGTGTTGCCATTGGCCACGAGCAGGTCCGGCCAGCCGTCGTGGTCGAGGTCGGCGAATTCCGTGCCCCAGCCCACGAACGGCAGCGCGATCTGGCCCAGTCCGCGCTGGTCGGCAACATCGAAGAAGCGCAGGGGAAACCTGCCGGTGGCGTTGGTGCCTCTCGCCGCGACCACGTTGGTGCCGCCATTGAACTGCATCCAGGTGTTGTCGTAGAGCGCGTTCTCCTGGGCGACCCAGTGCGTGACAAAGAGGTCGTCGTCGCCATCGCGGTCGAAGTCGCCCAGCGCCAGCCCCATCGCGCTGCGGTAGTCGGCAATCAGCGCGGGATGGCTGATGTCCTCGAAGTGACCGCCGCCGAGGTTGCGGAAGAAGACGTTGTCCGAAACGTCATTCGCCACGTAGAGGTCGAGGTGGCCGTCGAGGTCGAAGTCGTGCCAGATCGCGCCGAGGCTGCGGCCCTCGGGATTCTGCACCTTCAGTTCGGCGGCCACGTCGCGGAAGGACCCGTCCGGCTGCTGATGCAGGAGCAGGTTGCGTCCGGGCGTGAACGAGGCCGGATTCAGCGTGAAGGGCACCGCGCTCCCGACCTGGTGCGAAGTCTTTTCCCGGTCGGCTTCGGAGGCGGTGTATTCGAGGTAGTTGCAGACGTAGAGGTCGAGGCGGCGGTCGCCGTCAAAATCGCCCCACGCCACGCCGGTCCAGAAGCCCGGCTGGTCGCCGAGGCGCGGGTCGCGGGTGAAGCGCCCCTCGCCGTCATTGTGCAGGACCCAAAGCGCGTTGAAGCCGCTCACAACAAGATCGAGCCGGCCGTCGCCGTCGTAGTCGCCCCACGCGGCACCGTAGCCGCGCAGGCGGAGTTCCGGGAACGCGGTGACGCGGCGGAAGGTGCCGTCGCCGACATTCTCAAACAGCGCGCAGGGTTCGAGCTGATCGGCGGGCAGGTTCAGCGCGCCGCCGGCAGAGAGGAGGAACAGGTCATCGTCACCGTCGTTGTCGTAGTCGCCCCAGGCGAGGCCGGGGCCGATGTCCTCGGGCATCTGCGAGGTGCGGGTGCCGGCGAAGTTTCGGAAGCCGGCGAGGCCGGCGGCGGCGGTGACGTTGGTGAAGTCGGGCCGCGGGGTGCCGGCCGGCAGCTTGCGGGACAGCTCGCTGGTGATGTCGGCGGACTGTTCGTCGGGCCGGTATTGGGTGGGGCGGTTCGCGAGGTGCCGGATCAGGCCAAGGAGCACGGCGGTCACGGCGAGCAGACCAAGGGTCCACGCGGTGAGGCGCAGCCGGCGACGGCGGGGCGAGAGCGGGGTGTTCACGGCTGGACGGAGGAGTTGACGTCGGCCTGGCGGCGCGGTTCCACGCGCACCGTGGTTTCCGTGCGGGCGATCTCGGTGACGGGCGACGTGTAGGTGTTGGTCGCGCCGAAGAGGTAGTTCAGGAGGAACTGGTCCACCTTGCGGTATTGGAGCGCGGCGGAGATGCGATACGTGCCCGCGCGGGCCGGCGCGGGCAGCACGGGCGCGGGGATGTCGAGCTGTTCGGGCAACGGTTCCTTGGGGGGCGCGTTGGTGGTGGCCAGGCCGGCGCCGCTGCACGGGATGCTGAAGTTGACCGTGTCCGAGTAGCCGGGGAACAGCGAGCGGCGGAAACGGACCCCGACCATTTCCCAGAGGTTGTGCCGGTCAATGAGATTGCCGTGCTGGTCCACCGGCTCGGCCTTGAACAGGAACGTGCCCGGTTCGAGGAAGTTCTTCGCGTCACGCTTGCCGGAGGTCCACACGACCTGGCCGGCGTCATCGGTGACGGTGAGGTCCAGCCAGCTCTGGATGATGTCGAGCGGGCCGGTGGGAAAGTCGTGGCCGACCTTGTTGGAGGCCATGGTCACGCGCAGCGCGATGTTTTCGCCCGGAGCGACCGCGGGCGGCGCGGACACAGCGACCTTCACGATGGGGCCGTGGGCCCACTTGTTGGTGATCTCGGGCACCGCCAGCGTGCCCTTGAGCCATTGCTCGGTGAGCTGGAAATGTTCCTGCCAGCCCGGCAGCTCGCTTCGCTGGAGGTCGGGAATGATCGTGTTGGCCCCGAGGAACCGGTGGCTGCGGTGCTTGCCGTCGCGCGGCGTGCGGTTGAAGTCGAGCGCGTCGCCGGCGGCGGGATCGCGCGAGTCCACGAGCGGCATGTGGCATTCGCGGCACTCGATGGTCTTGGTCGGATCGCCCTTCTTGTTCCAGTGGGAGTTGGCCCAGTTGTCGTATTGGTTCTGGAGCTGGACCCAGCCGACGCGGTTGACCTCGGCGTCAATGAACTGCTTGTGGCACGCGGCGCAGTATTCCGGCTTCTTGAAGGAGCGCTTGGCGAGCTTCGCGTGCTCGGCGGGATAACTGCGGATGAGGAAATCTCGCACCAGCCGGCCGAGGCCGTTGGTCTGCCATTGCCACAAGTATTCGTGTGGCTGCGTCACGGTGTAGTTGGCATTGCCCTTGATGTCGGTCTCGCGGATCGCGTGGCAGGCGAGGCAGGAAATGCCCTCCTGGTAACCGTGCAGGCCGGTGAGGTTCTCGACGAAGATGTTCTTGGTGCCGCTGAAGAGGGAGATCGGGTCGTGGCAGCCGCCGCAGTAACGGGTGGACTCGGCACCATTCTGCTTGGCCATCACCTCCTGGATGCCGAGGAACACTTTGTCCATTGCGGCATAGCGGTGGGCGCTGGGCCGCCATTCCTGCGCAACCTGTTCGTGGCAGCCAGTCGTGCCGCAGGATTCCGAGCCGGCGAGCGAGCGCGCGTCGAAGGCACCGCCGGTGTCGGTCTTGGCGAGGCTGGGCGCGAAGGGGCGGTTCGTGCCGTAGAGGTAGCTGTAGTCTTCCGGAAAGCGGTTCACGTAGTCCGTGCCGCGATACGCCGTGCTCAGGGCGAACACGCCCGCACACGCGGCAGCCGCCGCCGCGAAGCTCTGGAGGAAGTAGCCCACCGCCCCCGCCGTGGCGCCCGTCCGTCGTTGCCGCACCAACGAAAAGGCCAGGTGCGGCACCAGCCCGGCCAGTAGCCCAAGCGTTGAAATCAGGTGGGCCTGGCGCAACCAACCGCTGGTCCGCAGCGCGAAGACGGCCTCCAAGGTCAGCCAGAGGCCGGTCGCGGAAACGACCGCCAGAGACCAAAGTGCCAGCCAGCCCAGCACGGTGATGTGCGAGGAGGCGTGCCGCCGATATTCGGCGACATGGCGGAAACAATACCCGGCGACCGGCAGCAGGGTCAGGGCCCCCAGCGCCGTGTGGGCCAGCACACTCCACTGCACCGCGGGGTGAAACGGGGCAACGGTAATGGCCAAGCCCGTGATGATTTCAAACAGCAGGGCGGCGAAGACGCCGCGGGCCAGCCAGGAGATCCAGCCGGGATGCAGCCGCGGGCGGGCAGACAGTTCATTCATGGTAAACCAATCCGGGAAGGCCGGGGCGGCTTCAGTCCATGCGGCTGACAGCACTTTCGGAATTCCGGGAGGCGGGCGGGCGTAGCGTCCCCCACCCTTCCGTTCCTTGACCGAGGTCAAGGTGTCCTGCGTCGGCGGGCGAATTGGGGACGGAGTGCAGTCCTGCCGGGGCGAACCGCGGTGACAACGGTGTGCGATCCGGCCGCGGAGGTGCTGACACCCTTCCGTCCGGATTGCGCCGTTCCATTGACTTGAATCAAAGCGGACGCCGTTCCGATTCCCCACGATGGCACCATCACTTTGCGCATATGGCTGCCACGCTGAACCCAGTTACCCGGCCCCAGGTGCTGTTCCCCACCGCCCAACCAGCCGCGGCGCCCGCCACCGTATCGGTCGCCCCCGCCCGCCGGATGCTGCAACTGGCCGTAGGCAGCCTGATCATTGCCGGCTGTCTCAGCCTGATGCTGGTGGGAGGTCGCATTCCCGGGCTGGCCGAGGCGATTGGCGATCCGCTGTTTTTCAAGCGCTGTCTGGTGGTGCATGTGGACTTGGCGTTGGTGGTCTGGTTTGCCGCCTTTGCCGGCACGATGTTCGCCCTGCTGCCCGCCACGGCCGCCGAACATCGCCGCTTCAATGCCGGCACTCTGGTCGCCGCCGGCGGCGTGGTCCTGATGATCGCCGGGGCGCTGGTGCCCGGGGCGGCGCCGGTGCTGTCCAACTACGTGCCGGTCATCGCCGATCCGGTCTTTCTGGCGGGACTGGTCCTGCTGTTCGCCGGGTTCCTGCTCTGCTTCATGGACGGACGGTTTCTGCGGTCCACCCCGACGGCGCCGGATGGGCGCCAACGGGAGGCGGTGCTGTGGGTTTCGCCGGAAGCCGCCGCGGGCTTCAAAACCGCCGCGGTTGCCTTCCTGGTGGCCACGCTCACGTTTGTCGCCGGCTGGAGCGGCACCCCCCGGTCCCTGGCAGACCGGAACTACTACGAGCTCGTGTTCTGGGGAGGCGGGCATGTGCTCCAGGTCGCCAACGTCGCCGCCATGATGGGCGTCTGGCTGTGGCTGCTCGCCTCGAAGCTGGGGCGGCCGGCAATCCGGCCGGCGACGGCGTGGTGCCTGTTTGCGCTGCTGCTGGCGCCGCATCTGGTCGGGCCGCTGCTGGCCAAGGACGGCACGATCAATTCGGTTTACCGCCTGGGCTTCACGCGCCTGATGCAGTTCGGCATCGCCCCGGTGGTGCTGGTCGTGCTGGGACTCTGCGGGCGCCAGATCCGGCTGGCGTTTGCCGAGGGGCGGCTGACCCGGGCCGATTGGCGTGATCCGCGCCTGCTCGGTTTCGCGCTGAGTGCCGGCATGACGGTGGCGGGGTTTGTCCTGGGCGCGGTGATCCGGAGCTCGAACACGATGATCCCCGGCCATTACCACGCCGCCATCGGCGCGGTGACGATGGCCTTCATGGCGGCCACCTATCCGCTGCTGCGCGGACTCGGATTCCGTTTCGACCCCGGCCACTTTCCCCGGCTGGTGTCGGCCCAGCTCGCGTGTTTCGGTTTGGGCCAGATTGTCTTCGCGCTGGGCTTCGGCTGGGCCGGGCTCAACGGGGCCGGCCGCAAGGCCTACGGCGCCGAGCAGCACGTCCGGTCCGCGGCCGAACATGCCGGCCTGATCGTGATGGGCATCGGCGGTGTGATCGCCGTGGTTGGGGGCCTGCTGTTCCTCGGCCTCGTCATCCGCGCCTGGCTCGGGCGCCGCGCAGACCGCACCCGGCCCGTGTCCCTTTCCCTTCAACCTGTGGACTGAATCCTATGAGTGAACCCGATCAAAAACATCCGCTGCAGAAGCTGATGGACAACCCCTGGCTGCTGCTGGTCCTTGGCGTGGTCATACCCTTCCTGTCGTATTCGATCTGGGGCTGGATCGAACTCCTCCTCGTCAAACCCGGAACCCTCCCCTGACGCCTTCCACCCATGAGCATCCAATCTCCCAGCGCCGACTGGTTCAAGGCACCCTCCGGTCATGAACGGCTCTGGCTCGGCCTCGCGGTCGGCTGGTGCGTCGTGCTTTCGCTGATGATGCCCTACTGGCATTTCAAGGGTAAGCAGAACAGCTCCGGCGAGACCTACAAGGTGACGCCCGAAGACTTCGCGGCCCGCGTGGCGAAATTCTCCGAGGCCAACGCCCCGGGCACGAAGGACAACTTCGAGGAGGGCATCAATGTGGAAGTGCCCGCGCCGCCCGGGGACATCTACATGGTGGCCAAGCAATACTTCTGGTATCCGATCCTGAAGCTCCGGGTGGGCGAGACCTACCGCCTGCACCTTTCGTCGGTGGACTTCCAGCACGGCTTCTCGTTGCAGCCGATGAACATGAACTTCCAGGTCGTCCCCGGCTACGACCACGTTCTCACCCTCACGCCGCAGGCCCCCGGGACCTACCCGATCGTCTGCAATGAGTTCTGCGGCGTCGGTCACCACACCATGGTCGGAAAACTCATCGTCGAATGATCGGAGGCCCAATGAATCCATCTGCATCCCCTGCCAAACTTCCGCTCTGGAAACGCATCTGCGACACCACCGGCCTGCCGGTCTGCCGTGATGCGGAACTCTTCATCAAGCTCAACGCCGTCCTGGCCGTCGTGTTCCTGCTCGTCGGTGGCATCGGCGCGCTCCTGCTCGCGCTGACCCGCTGGCAGACCGTCCACCTGCTGCCCGTCGAGTGGTTCTACCGCATCGTCACCCTCCACGGGCTGAACATGCTCATCTTCTGGATCCTGTTCTTCGAGGTGGCGATCCTCTACTTCGCCGGCACCACGCTGCTGAATGCGCGGCTATTCTCGCGCAAGGTCGCCTGGACATCGTTCGGCATGATGACCGTGGGCGCCCTGATGGTGGATGTCACCATTTTCGTCGGGCAGGCCGACGTGATGATGACCTCCTACCTGCCGCTGCTGGCGCATCCGGCCTTCTACCTCGGTATCATCCTGGTCGCGGTCGGCACGCTGATCGGCGTGTTCAACTACTTCGCCACGCTCTGGCAGGCCAAAAAGCAGAGGACTTACCAGGGTTCCGTGCCGCTGGTCGTCTTCGGGGCCACGGCCGCGGCCATCATCGCGGTGGTGACGCTGTTGCACGGCGCAATTGTGATGATCCCCACGTTCCTGCACTCGCTCGGGCTCATCGCCGCCCCGGACCCGCTCTGGTATCGGCTGATCTGGTGGGGCCTGGGGCACCAGTCGCAGCAGGTGAACGTCTGCGCGATGGTGTCGTGCTGGTATATGATCGGAAACATCACCACCGGCGCGAAGCCGCTGAATGAGACCGTCTGCCGCGGGGCGTTCGTGCTCTACATCCTCTTCATCAACCTCGCTTCCGCCCACCACCTGCTCGTGGACCCCGGCGTGAGCGCGACCTGGAAGATCTGGAACACGTCCTACGCCATGTATCTCGCGGTGCTGGCCTCGATGATCCACGGCTTCACGGTGCCGGCCTCGATTGAGGTCGCCATGCGCGCCAAAGGCTACACCAAGGGCCTGTTCGGCTGGCTGACCAACGCCCCGTGGCAGAACCCCGCGTTCTCGGGCTCGTTCCTGTCGATGTGCATCTTCGGGTTCATCGGCGGCATCACCGGCGTCACGCTCGGCACGCAGCAGATCAACATCATCGCGCACAATACGCTGCGCATCACCGGCCATTTCCACGCCACGGTCGTGGGCGGCACCAGCCTGGCCTTCATGGCGCTGACCTACTACGTGGTGCCGCTGCTGTTCCGGAAGGACTACATCTTCCGGCCGCTGGCGCGCATCCAGCCCTACCTGTTCGCCGGCGGCATCCTGCTGCTGTCGCTCGGCATGTCGTTCGCCGGCTCGCTCGGCGTGGCGCGCCGGAGCTGGGACATCGAGGCCACCGGCTCGGTCCACGGCGCCTCCGCGCACCTGTTCCTCGCCATCGTCGGCCTGGGCGGCATCATTGCCTTCACCGCGCTGCTGCTGTTCATCCTGCTGACGGTGGGCACGCTGCTCTTCGGCAAGTCCAACGTCGGCCGGCCCATGGCCGATTGGGGCACACCGCGGACGCTCAGCAACGCCGGCGGCCACGGACACGAGGACCTGGTGCCGGTCGGCGGCGGGGCCATCGCCGTCAGCAGCAGCGGCGAGGCGGCCCATGACACCCGCGGAACGCTCGTGCTGGCGTTGGTCTTCCTGGCCTGTTTCGCGGTGTATTACTTCGCGAACTGGAAGGCGCTCGCCGACGTCTGGCCCGTCCGCTGAAACCGCAACCCCATTCAAAACACCGTGAGCACGTCACGTCTTGCCGCCAGCCGTCTCCCCGCGGGGGCCAACTCGGAGGAACCGATGCCTGCGCTCCCGCCGGCCGCGTCCCACCGGCTGGTGGACCGCATTCGGGCCCTCGTGACCGGCGGCGGCTTTGCCGTGTTCGTGCTCGCGGTGTTCGTCCTCTATGAGGCGTTCGTGCTGGCGATGGCCTTCGTGCCCGCCGGCGACACCGTGCTTGGCAGCTTCGCGGAGGAGTTCCGCGTGCGCTGCTTCAACTACGACCCCAAGGCCGGGGCCATGAACTGGGGCCTCGTCGGCCTCATGACGACGGAGCCCTTCTTCCTGCAACTGCTCGTCTTCTTTGTCTGGCGCCGGCAGTTGCGGGAACTCCCTTGGCGCCGTTGGCCGGCCCCGCTTGCGTTCGCCACCGCCGTGGCCGGGACCGTCATCGCGCTGTGCCTCGTGCAGTTCCAGGCCCCGGCCGCCGCAGTCGGCAATTTGCCTTTCCCCGGCGACCGCATCCGCACCCAGCTTCCGCTGCCGGACTTCGACCTGCGGGACCAAGATGACCAGCCCATCTCGCCCGCCAGCCTGCGGGGCCGGCCGGTGCTGCTCACCACGATCTACTCCGGCTGCACCACCGCGTGCCCGATGATGCTGTCCCAAGTCCGCAAGGTCCTGAATGACCTCAGCCCCGAAGACCGGGCCCGGCTCACGGTTGTGGCGGTTTCGCTGAATCCGGACGCGGACACCCGCGAACTGCGGGAGATGACGGCGCGGACTTACTCCTTCAACGCGCCGGAGTTCCATTTTGTCAGCGGCTCGGGCGCCGCAGTAAACGGCCTGCTGGATGCACTTCAGATCGTCCGCACGCGCAAGGCGGACGGCCAGATCGACCATTCCACCATCTTCTTCTGCGTGGACCGTGACGGTCGCATCGCCTACCGGCTTTCCGCGGGTGAAAAGCATCATGCCTGGCTGCTCGCCGCGCTGCGGTCGCTGCTCGCCGACGGCACTCCCCGATGAACTCCCGGCCGGCTCCCGTCATGTCCCAGCTCCGCACCGATCCGAACAGTCCGCCCGTCTGGAACCCGCCGGTGGAAGTCCGGGGTGGGGCGGCGCTGCGCACGGTCGAATTCGGCGGCCACGCGCTGGACCGGCTGGTTCACCGGTTCCTGCCTCCCGGACTGAATCCCCTTTCGCAGCTTGGTGCGGTCGCCAACACCTGTTTCCTGATCGCGCTGGTCTCCGGCATCCTGCTGCTCTTCTGGTATTCGCCCAGCGTCCACCAGGCGTGGGCATCCCTTGAGGCCATGCGGGCGAATTCCTTTCTGGGATCGCTCGCCCGGTCGGTGCATCGCTACAGTTCCGATGCCTGCGTGCTGTTCATTCTCCTGCACGCGGCACGGATGTTTTTTGCCCGTCGCTTCACAGGGCCACGCTGGCTGGCCTGGGCCACCGGCGTCGGCCTGCTGGCGCTCGTGTGGGGCATCGGCTGGAGTGGTTACTGGCTGGTGTGGGATGTGCGGGCCCAGCACGCGGCCTTGGGCACGGCGAAATTCATTGACCAGTTCCCGCTGCTGACCGAGCCGCTGTCCCGCTCCTTCCTCACGAATGAAAGCGTCCCGTCGCTGCTGTTCTTCGTGATCTTCTTCACCCACATGCTCGGACCGCTGGCGGTCGGCATCGGGCTGTGGATTCACCTCCAGCGGGTGAACCGTTCCAAACTGTTCACCGGCCGCACGCTCACGCTCTGGATCACCGGCTCCCTCATCTTCCTGTCGATGCTGGTCCCTGCCACCAGCGGTCCGGCGGCCGACATGCTGGTGAAGGCCGAGCGCTTCAGTCTCGACTGGTGGTATCTCTGGCCGCTCACGCTGACGGACCGTCTTGGGGGCGGCCTGCTCTGGCTGATCTTCCTCGGCACCGGGCTGGTGACGATGTCGGTTCCCTGGTGGCTCGCCCGCCGGCGAGAGGTCACGCCGGTCATTCCGCTGACCGTGGAAGCGCCCGCGCCCGTCCCGGCGGCGGCCGTGGATCTGCCGCGCTGCTTTGGCTGCACGCTCTGCGCCAAGGACTGCCCGTTCAACGCGATCACCATGGTCCCGCGGGGCGACGGCCGGAAATTCTCCGTGCAATCCTCCGTGGACCCGGACCTGTGTGTGGCCTGCGGCGTGTGTGCCGGCGCGTGCGATTCGGAGGCGATCAACCTGCCATTCTTCAGCTCCCGCGACGTTGGTCCCGCGCTCCAGCAATGGATCCGGGAGGACGCCGCCTTGGGGCAGTCCCCGATGGTGGCGCTCCTGTGTGCCGAATCCGCCGGTGGCGCCCTCGCGGTGGATGGCGCCGGACGTTGCCCGGAACTTCCGGGCTATCGCATCGCCCAGGTGCCCTGTGTCGGCTGGATCAGCGCCGGGTTGCTGGAACGACTGTTGCAGGCGGGCGCCACCGACGTGCTGGTCTGCGGCTGTGCGGACGGCGACCCCAATTGCCGCGAAGGCATCCAATGGTTCCGGCAGCGACTCGCCGGCGAGCGCGAACCGGCCTTCGACCCGCGCAAGGCCGATCCCGCCCGCGTCCATTTCGTGCAGTTCGACGCCGCCCGCCCGGCAGCGTTTGTCGCGGCCGCCAACGCCCTGCGCGCCGGCTCGCTGCCAACCCCCAACCCGGCGCCCGCCCGGGCAAAACAGGTGTTTGGGGCAGCCCTGTTGGCTACCGTATTGGGCCTTCTGACATGGTTGGGAACCGTCCTGCCTTACCGCACCCAGCACGACACCCAGCCCACCCTCGTTGTGTCGTTCAACCACGGCGGTCAACGCGTGGGCCAGCAGTCGTTCACCAAGGAAGAAGCCGCCAAACGCCTGCCGCACATGCGTAACCAGGTCAACCTGACCCGCGAACGGGTGCCGGTGCGCCTCCGCGTGACCGTGGACGGAACGGTCCTGCACGAACATGCCTATCCGGCCAAGGGGCTTTCCCACGATGGCCCCAGCCTTGCATTGGAACGCTTCCCGATCACCCCCGGAACCCACGACATCATGGTGGCGCTGGATGACACGGGCGATGGCGCGTTCGCCCACGTCTGGCAGGGCCGGCAGGAGTTCACGGCCGGACGGAACCGGTTGATCCTCTTCGAGACCAAGTCGGGCTTCCGTGTCTGGTGAGACCTTTCCATTCTCCTGTTGCCTGGCCCCCGGACCGGGGTTGACTGTCAGCCCGTCACAGTGTCAACCGCCCGCATGAGCGATCCCAATCTCTCGTCCTTCCTCTGGTCCGTCGCCGACCTTCTGCGCGGGGACTACAAGCAGTCCGAATACGGCAAGGTCATCCTCCCGTTCACGGTGCTGCGCCGGCTCGACTGCGTGCTGGAGGCCACCAAGGCCGCCGTCCTCAAGGAAAAGGAACTCCGCGAAAAGGCCGGGCTGAATCCCGAGCCGTTCCTCCTGCGGAAATCCGGCCAGCTTTTCTACAATACCTCGCCGCTGGACCTGAAGCGGCTCGTCGGCGACCAGGACCACATCGGCGAAAACCTCCGCGCCTATCTCCAGGCGTTCTCGCCTGCCGTGCGCGACATCTTCGAGCGGTTCGAGTTCCACGCCCAGATTGACCGCCTCCAGAAGGCCGGCCTGCTCTACCTCGTCACCGAGAAGTTCGCGACCATCGACCTGCATCCCGACGCCGTCAGCAATGCCCAGATGGGCGCCATCTTCGAGGAGCTCATCCGCAAGTTCGCCGAGCTCTCCAACGAGACCGCCGGCGAACACTTCACGCCGCGCGATGCCATCCGGCTCATGGTCAATCTCCTCTTCATCGAGGACGACGAGGCCCTGTCCCAGCCCGGCATCGTGCGCTCGCTCTATGATCCCACCGCCGGCACCGGCGGCATGCTCAGCGTCGCCGACGAGCACCTCGCCAGCCTGAATCCCGGCGCCCGCCTCGTCATGTATGGCCAGGAACTGAACCCCGAGTCCTACGCCATCTGCAAGGCCGACATGCTGATCAAGGGCCAGGACATCGCCAACATCGTCTTCGGCAACACCCTTTCCGCCGACGGACTGCCCGGGAAACTTTTCGACTACATGCTGTCCAACCCGCCCTTCGGCGTGGAGTGGAAGAAGATCGAGGCCATCATCCGCAAGGAGTTCGAGGCCCAGGGGTTCAACGGCCGTTTCGGTCCCGGCCTGCCGCGCGTCAGCGACGGTTCGCTGCTGTTCCTGCTGCACCTGATCTCGAAGATGCGCCCCGCCCGCGACGGTGGCAGCCGCTTCGGCATCGTGCTCAATGGCTCGCCGCTCTTCACCGGCGGCGCGGGCAGCGGCGAGAGCGAGATTCGCCGCTACGTGCTGGAGAATGACCTCGTCGAGGCCATCATCGCCCTGCCCACCGACATGTTCTACAACACCGGCATCGCCACCTACGTGTGGATCGTCAGCAACCGGAAGCCGTCGGCGCGTAAGGGCCAGGTGCAGCTCATCGACGCCTCCAGCTTCTGGCAAAAGATGCGCAAAAGTCTCGGCAGCAAACGCAAGGAACTCAGCCCCGCCCACATCGAGGACATCACCCGCCTCTTCGGCGAATTCCGGGAGGAAACGCGCGACGGCGTCCCCATCAGCCGCATCTTCAAAAACGAAGCCTTCGGCTACCGCACCATCACCGTCGAGCGCCCCGAGCGCAATGCGCAGGGCAAGGTCGTCCTCGGCACCAAGGGCAAAGGCAAAGGCCAGCCCGTCCCCGACGCCACCCTGCGCGACACCGAGAACGTGCCGCTGAGCGAAGACGTGGAAACCTACTTCAAGCGCGAGGTCCTTCCTCACGCGCCCGACGCGTGGATTGACCATGAGAAGACCAAGGTCGGCTACGAAATCCCCTTCAACCGCCACTTCTACGTCTTCCAGCCCCCGCGCCCGCTGGCCGAGATCGACGCCGAACTGAAGGGCGTCACCGACCGCATCCTGAGTATGATTGGAGGCTTAACAAAATAATCAACCTGCTCATGCCATGCCACAGTCCCTCTCCGTGGTTTATCTTCACCTGGTCTTTTCCACCAAAGACCGTCGGGCCATGCTCTGCGATTTGGTCCTCCGCGGCGAAATGCACGCCTGGCTGGGCGGAGCCTCCGGTGAGCTTGGGTGCCCGTCCATCCTCGTCGGAGGCGTGGCGGATCATGTTCACATCCTGGCGCGTCATGGCCGCACGATCTCGCAGGCGGATTGGGTCAAGGAACTCAAGCGGACCTCCTCGATTTGGATCAAAGAGCGTGATCCACAGGCGGCGGACTTCGCCTGGCAGGCCGGGTATGGCGTATTTTCCGTCAGCGCGTCGAATCTCGAAGCCGTGCGCGATTACATCGCACGGCAGGAGGAGCATCATCGGAAGTGGAGTTTTCAGGACGAGTTTCGCGCCTTGCTCCAAAAGCATGGCGAAACGTGGGATGAGCGATATGTGTGGGATTGATTCCGATCCCCAACGCCAACGGCGTTGCGCCCCAGAGCCCAGGGTTGCGAGGCACGAGCTACCCTGGGAACGCGGGCAACGAAGCGTTCAACCCCAACGGGGTTGTGTCCCAAACGCCCCAGGAGGAGCCCGCCCATGAGCTTCCCGCGATATCCGAGCTACAAGGACAGCGGTGTGGAGTGGCTGGGGCAGGTGCCGGCGCATTGGGACGTGAAGCGGCTGCGGTTTGTAGCCCAACTCAATCCGTCAAAATCTGAGGTGGCGACTCTGGACCGAGAAACCTCAGTTTCGTTCCTACCGATGGAAGCTATCGGCGATGACGGCTCGTTGGTCCTAGATAAGGAGAAAACCATTGGCGAGGTGGAGCACGGATATACCTACTTTCGCGACGGAGACGTGATCCTCGCCAAGATCACGCCTTGCTACGAAAACGGAAAAGGGGCGCTGATGTGTGGGCTCACCGGCGGCATTGGTTTCGGAACGACGGAGCTAATCGTCGCTCGGCCCATGGCGGGGCTGGTCACCGGACCTTTCCTCCACTACCTCTTCATCTCCCCGGATTTCCGCCGCTTCGGCGAGTCGCACATGTATGGCGCAGGCGGTCAGAAGCGCGTGCCGGATGCTTTCGTTCGAAACTTCGCCACCGCGTTTCCGCCCCTCGCCGAGCAAACCGCCATCGCCGCGTTTCTGGACCGGGAGACGGGGAAGATTGATGAACTGGTAGCGGAGCAGCGGCGGCTGATGGAGCTGCTGAAAGAGAAACGCCAGGCCGTCATCTCCCACGCCGTCACCCGCGGCCTGAACCCCGCCGCCCCCCTCAAACCCTCCGGCATCGAATGGCTCGGCGCGATCCCGACTCACTGGCAAATGAAGAGGCTGAAGCACGTCACTATTCCCGGCCGGGGAATCCAGATGGGACCGTTCGGGGGCATGCTGAAGGATCTCAAAACGGAACCCACCGCGTTCAAGCTTTACGGTCAGGAAAACACGATCAATGACGACTTCGCTTGCGGCTCTCGGTGGCTCTCCGAAGAACACTTTGGGTCGCTGCGAGAATACGAACTCCAACCTGGTGACTTGGTCCTGACCAGAAAGGGAGCAAGCATTGGCAACTGCCGGGTCGTCCCCTCCGACATTCAGCGCGGCGTGATTGATTCCGATACGATTCGAGTGCGACTCGATTCCGACGTTATCTCCATCGGCTTCGCCGTCATACTGATGCACGAGGGCTATATGGAATCAGCCATTCTCCAACGACAGAAAGGATCGGTTCTTCCTGGGCTCAATACCGACACCATTGCGAACCTTCCGATCGCGATTCCACCTCCCGACGAACAAAGGTCCATCCTTGCGTTTCTTACTGAGCAGATTGCTCGGTTCGACACCCTCACCACCGAAGCCCAGCGCGCCATCGACCTGCTGCAAGAACGCCGGACCGCGCTGATCTCCGCCGCCGTCACCGGCCAGATCGACGTGCGGAACTGGCAGGAGTCCCCGGCACAATCTCGTTGAGCTTCCGAATTCGTATCCTACCGTCCCGACAGTTCACCAATGACCATGGAACCGTTCATCCAGCCCCGCTTCGTCGGGCCGAGGTTCGCGGGGCATACGCTCCCGCTCTCGGCCGCGAAGGACCTGGCTGCGTATGAGGAACTGGTGCTGGAGTTGGCGAAGCATCTGTTCCGGCGGAAGCAGCCGGACCGGGTCCGGGTGCCCAAGGGTTTTGCGCAGGGATTCAGCCTGCACATCGAGCGGATTGACGACGGCAGCGCGAAACCGGCGTTGGTGGCCATGATGCTCGGGTCGCTGCTTACCAGCCTGCCGCCCGAGCTGCTTGAGGCCAAGGACCTGATCAACTCCGTCATCGCCACCGAGGCGCACGAGGCGTTTCCGAGCGGGTTTCCGAAGGAGTTCTACAGCTATTTCAACCGGATTGGCCGCTCGCTGGAGGAGGGGGAATTCATCGAGTGGCGGCCGGATTCCCCGACGAACAAGACGGTGCTCACGCCCGCCAAACGCAGGCGCCTGGTATTGGCTCACCGGGAGACTTACGAGCGGCCGGTGAGCGTGATCGGGTTGGTGGAGGAACTGAACTCCCCCAAACGCACGGGCATGATTCGCACGCTGGCGAAGGAGGCGGTCGGAATCGTGTATGACGATCCGGTCTTCGCGGATCTCAAGGCGGCCCTGGGGAATCCTTCGGTGCAGGTGCGGCTCAAGGGCGTGGGGGTATTTGACGTGAATGAGCAGTTGGGGGCGGTGAAGGAGATTGAACACGCAGAGACGCTGACCCACTACCAACTGCTGTCCGGGATTGAGGGACTCGCCGCGCTCCAAGACGGTTGGCTGGAAGGGCGCGGGGTGGCACCCAACGCCGAAAACCTCAACTGGCTGGCCAACGAGGTGACGAAGAACTTCCCGGATTCCCTGGAGTATCCAGCAGTGGTCCCCGCCGAAGACGGCAATGTGGTCCTTGAATGGATCAAGCCCCACGCAAGGATCGAGCTGGAGGTGAATTTTGGCGGTCGGCAGTTGGAACTCTATGCCTCCGACCTGAAGACGGATCGATTTGTGGAGGAGACCTTTCCGCAAGACGGTTGGAAACAGGCCTTGGAGCGGGTCACCTCGCTGGTGGTCGCATGAACCTGGAATGGACATCCGACAGCCTGTTCTACCGGCAGGTGAATCCCCACTGGCTGCCCGGCGGCGTGCCCAGCAGCCAAGCCTTCGGCCCCACCCCCAAGGATGAGGAGCAATTGTCGGTCGATGATGCCGGCAAGGTATCCGCCGAGAGGTCGTGGCGGCATTTCACCGTGAACCTCGGACTGCAGTCGGCTGGCACCTGGGGAATTTCGAAGGCGGAAGTGGATGAAGCCGGAGATCTGGTGCTGGCAGCCTCTCCAATCGTGGATGAGGAGGAGCCGTCCAAATCGAACCCGGCCCACTGCCACATTGATTTTTCCCGAGTAAGCTCGAAGGGGCAGAAAAAGAAGAAGGCCCAGCGGCTCGCCATGAAGGCCACAGCCCGTGGCTGCCTTTACCAGCCAAGCAAGTAGGGCGGCCGGCATCCTCGAACCTGTGAACCTCCACCAGGAAATCAGCTTCGAGACGGAAATCTGCGCTCACCTCGCCGCCCAAGGCCAGATCGACATGTGAGGGCAACTGGCGCTTGCTGGGCTGTTGTCCTGGCGACTACGGTAAGCCCGCAAACACGAAATCCGCAGTGCCCTCCGTCAAAGCGAACGCATCGGCGACCAAGCCGATGAAAACTCTCCGTGCCCGGCTGGCCCAAGCCGGTGTGGCCCGCCCGTTTTTGAACCGGGTGGTGTTGCCGGCATGGTGGGACGATTCGCTGGCCGAGACGCCGGGCGGGTTCCGCGAGGCCGCCAGCTTCGTGTGTGCGCACCTGGGTTTCAGCCTGGCCAGCCTGCTGGATGCCGGCCGGCCGCTCGCCTTCGCCGAGCGGGGCGCGGTGAAATACAAGAAGTCGAAGGGTGTGACCGACGCCGAGGTGGGGCTGGCGACGCATTACGCCTTGGGCGTGGCCCGGGCAATGGCTGCGGCCTGGGCGGACCGGCCCGCGGCCGGCGCCGTGCCGGCACCCAAAGAGTGGCGAGACCAGTTGCTGGCCCGCTCCAAGGAGCAGTGGGTCCGCCTCGGCGACATCGTGCAGGCCGCGTGGGAGCTGGGCATTCCGGTGCTGCATCTGCGAAGCCTGCCCGCCGGCGGCAAGAAGCCGGACGCGTTGACGACCATGGTCGGCGAACGTCCGGTGATCGTGATCCTGAACCAGCGGAAAAGCCCTTCGTGGCTGGCCTTCATCGTCGCCCATGAGCTGGGCCACCTGCATCACCTCCACCTCAAACCCGGGCAGACGCTGGTGGACGAGAAGATGGCGCAGCAGTCGGATGAGGCCGAGGAACGCGAGGCCAACGAGTTCGCCTCGCGGCTGCTGACGGGCCACAGTGACCTGGGGCTGAATTCGGCGCGGAGCCTGGGGCCGGGCCAGCTTGCCCAGTCGGCGCAGACCTTTGGCCAGAAATACCGCATCGCCCCCGGCGTGGCGGCCCTGAACTTCGGCTTCACCACCGGCAAATGGGCGGTGGCGAACGGCGCGGTGTCCCGCCTGGAAAGGGCCGAGGACGCCGGCGCGGTGCTGGAGGCCGCCCTGCTCGCCAATGTGAGCCGGGCCGACCTGACGGACGAATCGTGGGCCTGGATTGCCCGGGCGACTCGCGCCGCCGGATGATCTACTTCAGCGACGTGGATGTGGTGCTGAAGCTCGCCCGCTGCGGGTTTCTGCCGCTGCTTCCCGAGCTGCTGGGGGTGGCCCCCGACGAGGTCTGCATCCGGTATCTAGCCAGCCTCAGGAGCCGGCTGTCGCGTCCCACCAAAAAGCTGACGAATGCGGACCACCAACGGCATCTGGCGGAGTTCTGCCGGGCGCATGCCGTCATCGACGGTGCGGCGGACCTCACCCGGCAGGAAGAATTGCTGGCCAGCGGCATGGATGTGGGCGAGGCCATCCTGTTCGCCGAGGCGGAGGCAACCGGTGGCGTGGTGGTGACCGGTGACAAGCGGGCTTTGCTGGCCTACGCGCGAGTTTCGACGAAAAGCCAGCGGTCAAAGCTCAGGGTCGTGTGCTGGGAACAGTTGCTCCTGCGGATGCATGCGCTCCGGGGCTACGCGACGCTCCGGCAGGGCTGCTGCGGCGCCCTGGGTGAGGACGGATTGCTTTCACTGGCCTTCAGCAGCGGGCTGGCGACGGAGGAGGGCCACGCGATCGCGGCCATCGAGTCCTACCTACGCGGTGTGGAGCAGCATTCCGGCGATATCTTGGCGGCGCTGCCGCCATAAGCTCGGGCGGCCCTTGTGTTGCGGCCTGCGACCGGGAATCCTCAAGAAACTCAACCATTAGAAATTCCCGCCATGAGCCTGTTCCGTGTCACCGCCAGCAAACTCGAACCCGTTTCCGCCACGACGTTTGCCGCCGAGGGAGTGCTGGAGCGCAAAGATCTCCAGCGGCTGATCCGCCAGGACATCTCAATACTTGGGGATGATCTGATGGTGCTGGCTGAAGAGTATGGCGAATGGGAGGACAGCAATCGGCGCATCGACCTGCTTTGCCTGAGCAAGGGTGCGAGCCTGGTGGTCGTGGAGATTAAGCGGACCGAGGACGGGGGGCACATGGAACTCCAGGCGATTCGCTACGCGGCAATGGTGTCGAGCATGACATTGGACCAAGCCATCCAAGCATGTGCCCGTTACCGAAAGATTGAGGAGCCGGTCGCCCGCGGGGAGGTGCTTGGGTTTCTCCACTTGGATTCGGCCGACGACGCCGAGCTCACCGGAGAGGTTAGGATCGTGCTGGTTTCCTCGGACTTTTCCACGGAGTTGACCACCGCCGTCATGTGGCTGAACCGGCAGGACTTGGACATAACCTGCATCCGACTGCGCCCCTACCGACTCGGCGTCGAGCTCCTCATCGACGTATCGCAGATCATTCCCCTGCCCGAAGCGGCGGATTACGAGGTCAAGTTGCGGGCGCAGGAGAAGGAGAAGAAGAAGGTGCAGAGCCTGCGGGAGGAAGCGTTGCTGAAGTTCTGGCAACAGACCATTGAGCGATCACAAGCCTCCACCCCACTCCTGAGCAATCGCAAGGCGCCGGCAGAACAGTGGATTTCCGCCGGCATCGGCCGGAGCGGTTATTCGCTCAATCTCGCCCTGACCAAGAGTGATCACGTCGTGGAATGTTACCTCCGTCTGCCTGGCGGTAAGGAAAAGACCACTGCCGCCTTCGAGCAATTGGTCGCCCAAAAGGCGGTGATCGAGGCGACGTTTGGTGAGCCATTGATCTGGTTAAACGATCCCGACAGTCCGGTGTGCCGGATTCGCAAAGTCATGGCCGGCGGTTGGTCATCCGCAGAAGCTGAATGGCCAAAAATGCAGGACGAAATGATCGCCGCGATGATCCGGATGGAAGGTGCGCTCAAGAAAGCGATTCTCGAGGTCAAGCAGTAGATTCTCCATGAACCTCCATCGGGAAATCAGCTTCGAGACGGAAATCTGCGCGCACCTTGCCGCCCACGGCTGGCTCTACGCGGAGGGCGATGCGGCGGGCTTCGACCGGGCGCGGGCCCTGTTCCCGGCGGACGTGCTGGCGTGGGTGCAGGCCACGCAGCCGCAGGCCTGGGAAAGCCTCGTCAAAAACCACGGCCCCGCCGCCGGGGAAACGCTGCTCGCCCGTCTGCGCGACCAGCTCGACCAGCGCGGCACGCTGGACGTGCTGCGCCACGGCATCGAATTGCTGGGCCTGAAGCAGCCGTTGCTGCTGGCACAGTTCAAGCCGGCCCTCGCGATCAATCCGGACATCCTCACCCGTTACGCCGCCAACCGGCTGCGCGTGGTGCGGCAGGTGCGCTATTCCCGACACAACGAGAACTGCCTCGACCTGGTCCTGTTCCTGAACGGCCTCCCGGTGGCCACCGCGGAGCTGAAGACGGATTTCACCCAGAGCCTCGGCGACGCGATCGACCAGTATCGCCTCGACCGGCTGCCCCAGCCCAAAGGCCAGGCCCCCGAGCCGTTGCTGTCGTTTCCCGGCGGTGCGCTTGTGCATTTCGCGGTGAGCAATGCGGAGGTGGCGATGGTCACGGAGCTGAAGGGGCCGGCCACGCGGTTCCTGCCGTTCAACCAGGGGGACAACGGTGGGAAGGGCAATCCGGTGAACCCGGCGGGCGGGCACCGCACGGCCTACCTCTGGGAACAGGTGTGGGCCCGGGAAAGCTGGCTGGAGATCCTCGGCCGTTACCTGATCGCCCGCCGCGACAAGAAGAAGCGGATCACGGAGCTGCTTTTCCCCCGCTACCATCAGCTCGACGTCACGCGGCACCTCCAGGTGGCGGTGCTCCGGGACGGTCCCGGCGGGAAGTATCTGGTCCAGCACTCGGCCGGCTCGGGCAAGACGAACTCCATCGCGTGGACCGCCCACTTCCTTGCCGAACTCCACGACGCGCAGGCGCGGAAGGTCTTCGACACGGTGCTCGTGGTGTCGGACCGCACGGTGATTGATTCGCAGTTGCAGGAGGCGCTCTTCGACTTTCAGCGCCAGACCGGCGTAGTGGCCACGATCACCGGCAACGACGGCAGCAAGAGTTCCGAGCTGGCCGAGGCCCTGTCCGGCGACAAGAAGATCGTGGTCTGCACGATCCAGACGTTTCCCAAGGCGCTGGAGAAGGTCCGCGAGCTTGCCGCGACCGAGGGCAAGCGGTTCGCGGTGATCGCCGACGAGGCCCACAGCTCGCAGACCGGCGAGGCCGCCGCCAAACTGAAGGCGGTGCTGAGTGCCGACGAGCTGAAGGAACTGGGCGACGGCGGCGAGATCAGCACCGAGGATATCCTGGCCGCCCAGATGGCCGCCCGGGCGAACGACGGCGGCATTACCTTTGTCGCGTTCACGGCCACGCCCAAGAACAAGACGATGGAGCTGTTCGGCACCCGGCCCGATCCCACGAAGCCGGCCGGTCCGGGCAACCTGCCGGCGCCGTTCCACGTCTATTCCATGCGGCAGGCCATCGAGGAGGAGTTCATCCTCGACGTGCTGAAGAACTACACGCCCTACAAGCTCGCCTTCAAACTCGCGCACCACGGGAAGGATTACGACGAGAAGACCGTCGAGAGCGCCGCCGCGATGAAGGGCATCATGGGCTGGGTGCGCCTGCATCCCTACAACATCGCGCAGAAGGTGCAGGTGGTGGTGGAGCATTTCCGGGAGCACGTTGCCCCGCTGCTCCATGGGCGGGCGAAGGCCATGGTGGTAGTGGCCAGCCGCGTGGAGGCCGTGCGGTGGAAGCTCGCGATGGAGAAATACATCCTCGGCCGCGGCTACAAGATCGGGACCGTCGCAGCCTTTTCGGGCGAGGTGAAGGACCCGGAGTCCGGCCCGGAGGCGTTCACCGAGAACAGTCAGGCGCTGAATCCCAACCTGAAGAGCCGCGACATCCGTGAAGCCTTCAAGGGCGACGAGTATCAAATCCTGCTGGTTGCGAACAAATTCCAGACGGGGTTCGACCAGCCGCTGCTCTGCGGCATGTATGTGGACAAGCGGTTGGCCGGCATCCAGGCGGTGCAGACGCTCTCCCGCCTGAACCGCGCCCATCCGGGCAAAGACACAACCTATGTCGTGGACTTCGTCAACGATCCGGCCGAGGTGCTGGCCGCCTTCAAGACCTACCACACCACTGCGGAACTGTCGGCCACGACCGATCCGAACCTGGTCTTCAACCTGCGCGCCAAGCTCGACGCAGCCGGGCACTACGATGATTTCGAGGTGGACCGGGTGGTGGCCGCCGAGCTCAAGGGCACCCGGCAGGGTGAACTCGTCGGCGCGCTCGCGCCGGTCGTGGACCGCCTGATGAAGCGTTACCAGGCCGCGCAGGTCGGGCTGAGGACCGCGCGGGAGCAAGGCGACGAAGGGCCGGCCAAGGCGGCGCAGGATGAGCTGAACGCGCTGATCCTCTTCCGGAGCGACCTCGGCGCGTTTGTCCGGCTCTACACCTTCCTGTCGCAGATCTTTGACTACGGGAACACGGCGATCGAGAAGCGGGCCATCTTCTACCGCCGGTTGCTTCCCTTGCTGGAGTTCGGCCGCGAACGGGAGGGCATTGACCTGTCGAAAGTGGTGCTCACCCACCACCACTTGAAAACCGTCGGCCGCCAGCCCATGCCCCTGTATGCCGGTCCGGTGCCCCGGCTGGATCCCATCAGCGAGGCGGGCAGCGGGACCCTCCAGGAAAAGGAAAAGGCCTACCTCACCGAAATCATCGAAAAGGTGAACGACCTGTTCCAGGGCGAACTCACGGAACAGGACAAACTGGTTTACGTGAACAACGTGCTGCTGGGAAAACTCCTGGAATCGGAAACGCTCCAGCAGCAGGCCGGCAGCAACACCCGCGAGCAGTTCGCGAATTCGCCGGACCTCAGCCGGGAACTGACCAACGCCATCATGGAAGCGTTGGATGCCCACTCGGCGATGAGCACGCAGGCCTTGAACTCCCCGACCATCCAGGCCGGGCTCAAGGACATCCTGTTGAACTATGCCGGGCTGTGGGAAGCGCTGCGGCGCGCGCGGGCCCGGTCCTGAACCCGCGGCCTGGATCGACGCCGAGGCCCGACGGCAGTGGCTGGACGAAACGACACCCGTGGAGTCACTGGCTAGCCTGCTGCGGCCTTATCCCGACGAGCACCTGACCCGCTACGCCGTGCCCGCGCTGGTCGGCAGCCCGAAGAACGACGTGCCGGAGTGCATCGTGCCGCTGCCAGCGGGAGGGTGAGTCACGGCTTCCCCAGCTCCTGCTTCAGCGCCCGCTCGAAGTGGTCCAGCGTTTCCTGCCGGCGCTCCTTGGCGTCCTGGGGATTCTCACGGTGCCAGTAGTCCGGATGGATCGGCACATACTTCAGGTCGTCGTTGAGGACGTATTCGAGGAAGGAACCAAGGACCAGCACCTCGCCGTCCTTCACCGGCCCCAGCAGCACGACCCCCTCCTTGGTCGGCTTGAACCCGCCCCGCATCTGGAGCTGGGCGTAAAACACCCCGTTGGTGGTCTTGGCGTGGTTCACCAGCGTCCACTCATTCCGGGGGCGGCGCAGGGACTGCATCAGCGCAGGCCACACCGTGTCGATGGTCCCCGGAACCCGCCACTCGCCGTCCGCGAAGAACTGCCGGTCCGCCAGCTTGCCCTTGATCACCGCGAAGCCGTCCCGCACGGCCTTTTCCCGTTTGGCCACCTCCGCCTTGGCCTGGGCGGCCAGCACGTTGTCCTTGAGCTGGCGTGCCGTCGCCTCCTCCGGCTTGAGGGCGAGGGCGGCGTCCACGTCCACGAGCGCCTGCGCCAGCCGCCCGCCCGACAGGGCGCGTTGGGCCTGGGCCAGCTTCTGGCCGAAGTCCTCGTTCACCCGCGCCTGGGCCTTCCGTTCCTTCGCCGCGTCCAGATTCTGCCGGAGCAGCTGCGCGGTGGCATTCTCCGGGTCGAGCTGCGTCACCTCCGCCAACGCCGTCGTCACCGCGTCAAACTCCCCGCGTTCCAGGGCGGACTTCGCCGTGCGCAGCCCGAGGGCCAGGGTCCATTCCCGTTGCCGCCCGCTCAGCTCGGGCCAGTCCGGTTCCAGTTTCAGCGCCGCCGCCGTGTCCCGCAGCGCGGCGGGCAGGTTGCCGAACTGGGCCGACTGCCGGGCACTCTCCCAGAGTTGCACTGCCTCCCGCCGGCGCAGGCGGACTTCCAGCCGTTCCTCCCGGTCCCCCACGGCGGTGAACTCCCGCTCCTCGGGGGCGAGGTCCGGATGCCGGAAGCGCACCCGGTGCGGACCCAGGGCGAGTTCCCCCAAGGCCAGCGGGGTCGTGCCGACCTCCCGGCCATCCAGCACCACGGTGGCGCCCGGCGGCACGCTGACGAACTCCGCGCGGCCATAGACGAACCGGTGATGCACGGCATTGGTGGTGAGCGCGGTGACGGCGACCGCGTTCGTGGCCCGCTCCTGCCCGCGCCGGAACACCACCGCATAGTCACCCGCGGGCACCGGCCCGAAGACGTGGCCGGCGTCGCCGGTCAGCAGGAGCCGCCGGCCCTGCCACAGCTCCGCGGTGATGCCGCTCGGTTCGGCCTTGGCCTCAACCCAGCCGGCGTCAACCCGGTGGGCCACGGTCACCGTCTTGCCCTCCTCGACCGTCACGACGGCCTGGTTGGTGAACGTGGGGTAGATGGCGGTCAACGGATGCGGGCCGATCACGGGCGTCGCCGTGAGGGTCGCGGAACCCGCCGCCTCCACCGCGTGTGCCCCTTCGCCCAGCCGCAGCCGGAGGGGCGTCGGGGTGGCGGTCACCTCGACACGGCCCCGGCGGTGACGCGTCGCGAGCACGCCCCAGTCATTGCCGCCCGGGCCGACCCAGCGCCGGAGCTGGAGCGGCACCAGCGTGTCGCCCGTGACGGCGACCGTCCGCCAACCGGGCCAGACCCGGTCCCCGGAAGTGAACGGCTGACCGCTCACCGTCACCTGGGCGAGGGGAACCGGTTCGCCGTCGGCTTCCACGGTAAACCGGACGACGGTGGATTCGGCAGTGCGGCGCCCGGCCCAGACCACGGTGAGCACGAGCACAAGCAGAGTGAAGAGTCGGAGGGGGGACGGGCCGGCTTTCATGGGACGCGGGTGCCGGCTTGCCAACTTCCGGCAACTTTCCCCTAATACCCAAGACGGTCTCCCTTAGCAATACAGCCTATGGACTCCTCCCCCGTCCCCCTCGAACCGCGCCTCCCGCCCCCGACACCGCCCCCCTTTTCGCCGCTGCGCCGCGGCCTCGTCATCGGGTGTTGCCTGACCCTCATGGGCCTGTTCTTCGTCCCGTGGGTTCGGCCGGCCGTCCGCGACGCGGGCGCACGCACGCTCCTCGAGAGTTCCCTCGCCAGCGCCGAGGGGATCTTCCTGTGGGTGCTGCCCGGCGCCGCCCTGCTGCTGGCGTGGGCCACCGCGACCCGCCGGCCCGTGCTCCTGCTCGGCTTCTTCACCGCCATGCTTCACCTGGTCTTCCTGAGCAACCTCGCGCTGATCGGGGGCGCCCCGTTCGCCCAGTTCACGGCCGGCGGCAACGCGGTGAGCCTGGTGTCCCTGGCGCTGATGCTCCTCACCGTCCGCAAGGGCACCTTCGACATCGAGCCGACGCTGGACCGGCTCAACCGCAAACCCGGCGTCGTGCTCCGCCACTGGTATGCCTACGTCGAGGACTTCAGCACCTCGCCGCAGGAGTTCTATGAGGCCGTCCGCCGGGAGATCGAAGCCCGCCAGCTGCCCAAGGTGGACCTCAACCTGGTCAGCCGCGCCGAGGGCATCCGGCTGCTGTCGCCGGAGCGGGTCTATCTGCGCCTGCGCCGGACCGACATGGCCTACGATCTCTGCGCCGCGCCGTTCGGCACCGGCTTCTTCTTCTCCTTCCGCGTGTCGCTGCTGCCGATCACCTTCGGTCTGCTCGACCTCCTGGTGCTGGTCTTCGGGTTCGGCTACGGCGGCATGGCCCTGCTGGGAGCCCTCGGGCCGACCGTGGGAGGCCTGGTCGAGCTGGCCCTGCTGGTGTTCCTGGCCGTCGGCCTCTGGAGCGCCCCGCGTTACGACTTCGACTGGCTCGACGACCTGCTGCTGGCCCTGCCGGTCATCGGCCCGCTCTACTACCGCTGGTTCCGGCCGCAGACGGTTTACCGGCAGGATGCCGCCCTCGTGTATCTCCAGGCGGTGGAACGCATCTTCCGGCGGCAGGTGGACGAACTCACGCTGGCCCGCGGCGTGAAGCTCAGCCGGACGTTCGACTGTGACAACCTGCTGGGCGGCGCCTACGAGGAACGGCCGAAGGAGCTCGCCGTCGACCTCGCCCACCCGCTCCGCTTCGTCAACGATGCCGAGCATCCTTGAACGGCTGAACCGGCAGTTCTACGCGTGGGAACGCCGGGGACGGGGTGGCCTGATCTGGCCCCATCCCGTGGGGCTGGAACCGCCCTTCGAGCCCTTCGTGGGGCATGTGCTGCCCGCGGAGTCCGCCGCCGATGACGGCCGTCTGCCCGGCCTGCTGGCGAAGGTGGTCGGCACCCTCGTGTCCCGCCCGGCCCCGCCGGTCCTGCCCCGGGTGCCGCCCGCGACCCCGGGGCCCGAGCCGCTCTACCGCGATCCGGTCGGCGTGCTGCACGTCACGCTGCCGGCCGACCTGGCGCCGGGCACTCCCCGGGCGGAGGCGTTCCTCCAGCACCTGGCCCCCGGCACCGAGCCGGTGTCCTTCGAACTGGTGGCCAACGCGACGGAGATCGTGACGCAGTTCACGGCGGCCCCCGACGACCTGCCGCTGCTGCAGCACCAGCTCCAGGCGCATTTTCCCGACGCGATGGTCGTGCCGGGCACGGACCGCCTGGCCGAACGCTGGGCGCCCGGCGCGGACGACCCGGTGGCCCTGGTCGAGATCGGGCTCGATGCCGAGTGCATGCTGCCGCTGGCCCGGGGCAAGGCCGACCCGCTGATCGGCGTGGTCGGCGCCCTTGAGGCCCTGCGCCCGGACGAGGCGGCGGCCGTGCAGGTGCTCTTCCAGCCGGCCGGCCGCGGCTGGGCCGAGAGTTTCCTGCGGGCAGTCACCGGACCGAACGGCCGGCCCTTCTTCGCCAACCGCCCCGAACTCCTGCCGGGCACGAAGGAGAAGATCGCCCAGCCGCTGTTCGCGGTCGTGGTGCGCGTGGTGGCCCGCGCCGCCTCGTGGGACCGGGCCTGGGACGTGGTGGTCAACGTGGCCAGCGCCTTCCGGGTGTTCGCCCACGCGCGGGGCAACGCCCTGCGGCCCCTCGGCAACCGCGAGTATCCGGAGGAGGAGCATCTGGCGGACGTGCTCCGCCGGCAGTCGCGCCGCTCGGGCATGCTGCTCAGCCTGACGGAGCTCGAGGGCTTCGTGCATCCCCCGTCGGACGAGGTGCAGTCGCCCAAGCTGCGCCGGATCTCGACGCGCACCCGGCCGTGTCCGGCGCCGGTCCGGGCGCCGGAAGGGACGCTCCTCGGCCTGAACGTGCACGGGAACCAGACGGTCGAGGTGCGGCTCACCGAGGAGCAGCGGGTGCGGCACCTGCACCTGATCGGGGCCAGCGGCACGGGCAAGAGCACGCTGCTCTGCAACCTGATCCGCAGCGACCTCGAACGGGGCGAGGGCGTGGCGGTGCTCGACCCGCACGGCGACCTGATCGACCGCCTGCTCGGGGTCATCCCGGAGGACAGGGTTCAGGACGTGGTGCTGGTGGACCCGGTGGACGAGGAGTTCTCCATCGGCTTCAACATCCTCTCGGCGCATTCGGACTGGGAGCGGACGCTGCTCGCCTCCGACCTGGTGTCGGTGTTCCAGCGGCTGTCGTCGTCCTGGGGCGACCAGCTCGGAAGCGTCCTCGGCAACGCGATCCTCGCCTTCCTCGAGAGCAGCGAGGGCGGAACGCTGGCCGACCTGCGGCGGTTTCTCCTCGAGCCGGCCTACCGGAACCGCTTCCTCCAGACCGTGCGCGACCCGGACGTGGTCTATTACTGGCGCCACGGGTTCACCCAGCTCAGCGGCAACCGGTCCATCGGGCCGGTGCTCACCCGGCTGGAGACGTTCCTGTCGCCCAAGCCGATCCGTTACATGGTGTCGCAGGCGCGCAACCGCCTCGACTTCGCGGACATCCTCGACTCGGGCAAGGTGTTCCTCGCGCGGCTCTCGCAGGGCACGATGGGCCGGGAGAACGCCTTCCTGCTCGGCTCGCTCTTCATGGCGAAGTTCCAGCAGGCGGCGATGGCCCGGCAGCGGCAGCAGGCGGAGCATCGCCGGCCGTTCTGGATCTACGTGGACGAGTTCCACCACTTCATCACCCCGAGCATGGCGGAGATCCTCAACGGGGCGCGGAAGTATCGGGTGGGCCTGTGCCTCGCGCACCAGGAACTGCGGCAGTTGGAGCGGGACCGGGAGGTGGCCAGCGCGGTGCTGGGCAACTGCTACACGCGCGTGTGCTTCCGCGTGGGCGATCACGACGCCAAGGCGCTCGAGTCCGGCTTCGCGGATTTCCGGGCACGGGACTTGCAGAACCTCGGCACGGGCGAGGCCATCGCCCGCATCGAACGCAGCGAGTTCGACTTCAACCTGACGGTGCCGCTCCGGGCGGACCCGGCCCCGGAGGCGGCGGCGCAGCGCCGGGAGGCGGTGACCGCCGCGTCCCGGGCGCGGTATGCGACGCCGCGGTCGGAGATCGAGGCGGCTCTGCGGCAACAGCTCGCGCCGGCCGCCGAGCCGGAGCCGCCCGCCCGCCCGGCCACTTCCCGGAAGCGGACCACGCCTGCGGAAGTTCCGCCGGCGCCGGCCGAACCAACTCCGCCGGCCGCGGTCGAACCGGTGATGGCGGCACTTCCGCCGGTCGCACCGCCGCCGGTCGCGCCCCAGGCGACCCTGCCGCCGCCGGCGGATTTCGGCCGGGGCGGGGAACAGCACCGGGCCATCCAGAAGCGTCTCAAGGAGGTCGCGGAGCAGCTCGGGTATCGCGTGACGCCGGAACTGCCGGTGCTCGACCGCGCGGGCAGCGTGGACCTGGCGCTCGAACATCCCCGGCGGCGGATCGCGGTCGAGATCACGGTGACCACGACCGTGGACCACGAGGTCGGCAACGTGCGGAAGTGCCTCCAGGCGGGCTTCGCCAGTGTCGCGGTGGTATGCGGCAGCGACGCCAAGCTGCGGCAGCTGCGCGAGGCGGTCGCCGCGGCCGTGGGACCGGAGGCCGTAGCCCAGGTCGGGTTCTTTTCTCCGGACGCGTTTCTGGAACAGCTCCGCCAGCTGGCCCGCGAGGATGCCGCCGTGGGCGTGCCCGGCCCGGCGGCAACCACCCGGCGCGGTTACCGGGTCAAGCGTTCGGCCCCCCAGCTCACCGCCGAGGAACTCCAGGCGAAGGAACAGGCCGCACTCCGCCTGCTCGGCGAGGCGATGAAGCGCCCACCGGAGGGAGGCAAGTGAACTGTCGCCCGCGGCGGCGCATTTATGCTGCCGCCAGACTTCTTTGTCGTTGCCGCTCCCGGCCGGGCCGGTAGGTGTCGGGGTGCATGAAGACGACGCTGCATCCCTTGGTCCCGGACTCCCGCCGAGTCGGGATCTGGATTCGGGTGAGCACCGAGGAGGCGGCCAAGGGCGACGCCCCGGAACATCACCTGGAACGCGCCAAGATGTATGCCGCCGCACGCGGTTGGGAGATCGTCGAGGTCTATGATCTCGCCGGCCAGTCCGGCAAGGCCGTCCGGGATCACCCGGAGGCCCAGCGCATGCTGGCCGACGTGAAGCGAGGGCACATTCAGGCGCTGCTGTTCAGCAAGCTGGCCCGCCTCTCCCGCAACCTCCGCGAGGTGCAGGACTTCGGCGATTTCTTCCGGCAGCATCAGGCCGACCTCGTTTCCCTCAACGAGAGCATCGACACCAGCACCGCCGGCGGCCGGATGTTTTTCCATCTGCTCGGCGTGTTCGCCCAGTGGGAGCGCGAGGAAATCGTCGAACGGGTCAACGCCTCGGTCCTCACCCGCGCCAAGCTGGGCAAGCCGATCAATGGGCAGGCGCCCTATGGTTACCGCTGGGTGGACCGCAAACTGGTGCCCCATCCCGCCGAGGCCCCCATCCGGGCCAAGGCCTACGAGCTGTTCCGCCAGCACCGGCGCAAGGGCACCGTGGCCAAGCTGCTCAACGCCGCCGGCTACCGCACCCGCGAGCAGAAGGTCTGGCGGGACATGCACGTCCGCCGGCTGCTCGTCGAGACCAGTGCCAAGGGGATCTACCTCTTCAACCGGACCAAACGGCACGGGGACTGGCGCTACTCCGAGAAGCCGGAGAGCGAGTGGGGCCGGGTTGCCTGCGAGCCCATCGTGTCCGAGGCCCTCTGGAACGAGGTCAACCAGATCATCGAGGAGCAGGGCAAGGTGAACCGGTTTCCGGGCAAGCTGCCGGCCCACACCTTCAGCAACCTCGCGTGGTGCGCCTGCGGCGGGAAGATGTATGTCCGCAGCAACAATCCGAAATACGTGTGCCTGAAGTGCCACAACAAGATCGCGATCACGGACCTCGAGGGGATCTTCCACGACGAGCTGCAGGTCTTCTTCACCACCCCCGAGAAGATTGCCCGGCACCTGGTCGCGGCGAACCAGACCCTGGCGGAAAAGGAGCGGCTGTTGGCCACCCACCAGCAGGCCATCCACGCGGTCCGGGAGGAAATGAGCCGCACCCACCGGCTTTACCTGGATGGCAACCTGACCGGCCAAGGCTTCGGCGAGTTCTACAAGCCGGCTGAGCAGCGCCTCAACCAACTGGTCAGGGAACTCCCCCGGCTGCAGGCCGAGGTGGACTACCTGAAGGTGAACACGCTCAGTGCCGACGCCGTGCTCGCCGAGGCTCGCCAGCTCTACACCCGGTGGCCTACGCTGCCGACCGAGGAACGACGGAAGATTGCCGAAAGCCTCTGCCAGCGGATCACTATTGGCGCGGACGAGATCGACATAACCCTCAGCTACCTGCCCACTTGTGAAGAAACGACAAAACCCAACAGCAGTTGTAGGAGCCGACGTCAGGAGGCTCTGTTTTCCGAGAAAAAGTGAGACTCGTCTCGTGCTTTGGTCTTTTGCAGGCGGGAAACGGAGTGGCCAAGGGAATGCGAATCTGCGGGATTGGTGTCCCGAAGAGAAACTTGGGATGGAACCGAAGGAGTGTTGGGTCAAAACGGTGCAGGACCCGAAGGGAAGTCGGATCGCCTCGGTCACCGCTGACGGCGGGGCAACGTGCCTGCCCGCGGATGCGGGCGCCTATCCGGACGCCGCCGTCTTCAGGCCAAGTCGGAAGATCAGGAATTCGGCGGGTTTGAGGACGGCGACGCCGACCAGCACGACGCAGCGGCCCGCGTCGAGGTCGGTCTGGCTCAGGGTGCTGCGGTCGCAGCGCACAAAGCTGGCCTCGGCGGACTGCCCGCCGAGGAGGGCCCCATGCTGCCATTCGCGGAACAGGAAATCCTCGGCGGCGGCGCGCACGTCGGCCCACAGGCGCTCCCCGTTCGGCTCAAACACCGTCCAGCGCAGCCCCTCGTCGAGGGAGGTCGTCACGTAGCTGAGGTAGCGCCGGACGTTGCCGTAGTGCCATTCCGGGTCGGACGACAGGGTCCGGGCACCCCAGACCCGCAATCCCCGGCCCGGCAGGGCGCGCAGGCAGTTGATCCCAGCCGAATTCAAGTTCGCCTGGTCGGCGGAAGTGACCGGGCGCTCGAACCGGAGCGCACTGCGCACGACTTCGTTGGCCGGAGCGCGGTGGACGCCTCGTTCCAAATCCGTCCGCGCGAAGATGCCGGCAACGAAACCCGACGGGGGCAGGATCAGTTCCCTGTCCGTGGCTGGATCGGGCACCACGACCCATGGGTAGTAGAGCGCGGCGAATGCGGAATCGAACGGGGCCCGATATTGCCGCACGGCATGGAGGTCAGAACCGCACGGGGCCTCGAGCAGCGCAAATCTCCGCCCCTTGCCGGCTTTTGCCTGACGCACGAGGGCGTCGGCGATGGCTTCTGCCGTCGGAAACTCGCTGTGGCCGGGAGCCGCCACGGTGGTGAGTCCGGTTTCCATTTCCGGCCAGGCCAGTGCGGCTTCCCAATCGGCCACCGACGGAACTGCGTCCTGCCCGCCCTGAAGCGGGAAGCTGCGATCGGGCGCTCCTGTCGGCGGCTGGGCGAGCCGGACCAAATCAACGGGGGTGACCGCGGGGGCGAGTTCAAGGATCAGCCAGGGGACCGGTTCCATCGCTACGGGATAGTTCACCCCGGCAAACACTGTCCCGACGTAGCGCGGGTGCAATGGATCGAAGCCGAGATCGGCATATGTCTCGGTTTGCCCGTCCGCGTCGGTGACGGTTACCGTCAATGTGAGCAGGTCGAGCGGCACTGTGCCGGTGCTCGGCCGCCGAGCTTGGGTCGGCTTGGCTGGATTCCACCATTGGTTAGCCCGCTTCACGGCGTATTCGGGTTGCGGTCGGTTCAGGCGCACGAGGCTGCCATCGGGGCAGCCAGCCAGTTGGTTGCGTGGCAGTGGCCGGGCCAGCAAACGCAAGGTGACTTGGCCATTGCCGGCCGCTCCGGCGAAAGCCACCCGCCAGCGGCCGGCCTTTCCGGGGATCAGCTCGGTGCTGACGGCGGCTGTGGCGCCAGCGGGTCGGACCCGAATAACCCGGAGGCGGCGGCCGCCTTCCGCGAAGTATGCCCTCGCTGCGTGGGCGAGGTAATTGGTCGCCGGAACAATCCCGAGATCGGCGGGTGCGCCGAACCGCCGGACGAAATCACCCCAGCTGGTCAGCAGCGCCGTTTCCATCCCGGCGGGAGCCCGGCGAGTGAGGCCGATGAAGGTTGCGGCGCCGGTCGCAACGCCTTCAATGGCTAGCGGGCGGGGTCCAACCTCCCCGACGAAAACTCCGGGCGCCAGATACTCGGGCATGAGACGACCTTAGCCGGCCAGTGCCGGCGGAAGGCAAGCTGCGCTACGGGGAATCAGTCTTCTCGCCGAGTTGGCTAGAGTCCCGGAGGTCGTCCCTGATCGAAGGACTTTCGGATCGCCGACCAGTCGGGGGCGATCGCGGCCGCGACTATGAGTATTAGGTAGCCGCCAAGAGGATTGGATGTTCAACCATAGCAGGAGTTCTGTTCCTTCTGCCGGTCCCGTTCAGATGGTCCACTCAGGAATCACGTCCGCCTTACGAATGGACTTGTCGAGGATGGACAGGGACTTCTCCTCGTAAACGACCAGTGAATGGGCCGGCACGCTGTGCATCAGGAAAACGTTGGCCCCAATGGTGGAATGCGCGCCGATGTGGGTCTTGCCGCCGAGGATGGTCGAATTCGGGTAGATGGTCACGTGGTCACCGACGTCGGGATGGCGTTTGCCACCCTTCACGATGTGCCCGTCCTCGTCCTTCACGAAGCTGCGCGCCCCCAGCGTCACGCCATGATAGATCTTCACGTGATTGCCGAGTCGGCAGGTTTCCCCAATGACCACGCCGGTGCCGTGGTCGATGAAAAAGTGAGTGCCGATGGCCGCGCCGGGATGGATGTCGATGCCGGTCCGACCGTGAGCCCACTCGGTCATCATGCGTGGCACCAGAGGCGCGCCGGCAACATGCAGGACATGGGCGAGTCGCTGAATGGCGATGGCCTCGATGCATGGATAGGACAGGGTGATTTCCTCCCGGTGCCGGGTAGCCGGATCACCGTTGAACGCGGCCTCGATGTCGGTGGCCAACAGCTCCCGGACCTCCGGGAGGGTCTCGCAGAACTTGCGGAGGATCGGCGGCGTCTTCCCGGTTGGTTTGCGCGGATTGCCGATGCGGACACTGCGCAGCACCTGTTCCTCCAGCCGAAGGGCCATGCTGGAAAGTCGTTCTCTCGTGAGTTCCGCCAAGGTGCCAGAGTGAACGGCATCCTCGTCGTGAAAGCCGGGGAAGAGCAGTTGCAGCAGGTCCTCGCAGACCTGGCCGACCGCCCGCTTGGACGGCATGTTGTGGGCCTCGCGGTGGTTGAGTCCGCCGATCCGGTCGTAGGACAGCAGCAGCTCGGGCAGATACTCGTCGTAGGGACGGTCAGCGAGAATAGCCGGCGAAGGAACGCCGGACGGTTGGCGGAGCGATTCCAGTTCGTGGTCCTGCAGGGAGGCTTGGGCTGAGCGGCTCATGGGCGCGGGGCGGTTCAGGGCGTGGCGACCGCCACAGGTTCGTCGAAGCAATAGACGCCTTCGCCGGGCTCGTCGTTGCGCCCACCGATGTAAAAGGCCACCTCGATGACCGCCTCCGGCTTGAACACGGGACTGACATCCTTCGAGTCGGCGAATCTGGTATTCTGGACAAGTTTGGCGAACGGGACGGAAACGGTCCGCGCGGCGGTGTCGCCCTTTTCCGGAACATACTTGTAGCTCCAGAGATCGTGAATGTTCCGGCCGGCCTTGTCGGCGATGTTTAGTTCAACGGTCAACTGGCGACCCGATCCATCGGGCTTGAGCCAGAACTGCAACGTGTCGCAGCCGGACAGGTCCCACTTGGCCACGCGGCAGAAAGGACTGTAGTGGGTCGCAGCTTCCTTCGTCGTGGCATAGGCCACCTTCAGGCTCTGCTTGCCCCCGCCCACAAGCGTCTTCTCGACCGCCTGCCGGACGGGTGCTCCGTGGTGCGGCTTATACCACGCCTTGGCGATCTGCTCGTCGGAAGTGTAGGACTCGAAATCCTCGACGACTTTCCTTGTTCCAGCCGCGGGCGCGGCCAAGGCCGCAAGACCGAAAGCCGCCGCCAGAAGAAGGAAATTGGAGAAGGAACAGATTTTCATGGTCGGTCCAAGTTTTGACCCCGTGGTTCGAAGCCGATCCGGAATGTCAGCGGGCCACCCGGGAATTCCAAGGCAGCTTGGCGATGAGCAGGCCCATGCCGCAGAAGTCAGTGATGCCAGCGAAGACCAGTCCGGCCCCGACAAAGCCGGACAATCCGTAGAAACCGGGATGCACCTGCCAGCCAAGGATGACGCCGGTGAAAACCAGCGCTCCGGCAGCGATGCGGACCTGTCGCTCCAGGCTGATCACTTTGACCGTGCCGCGCTCGACCGGATGGCCGGCATCAATCCAGCCCAAAGTCCCGCCGGCAACGACCACGGCGTTGGTGATCCCGGCCGCGCCCAACGCCGCCGCCGCTTTTTCCGCCCGCGCGCCCGTGCGGCAGATCAGGTAGACCGGCCGCTTCACGTCCAGTTGGCCGGAGTCCAGCATCGTCTGGGGATCAAGTCGGTCCAAGGGCACGTTGCGAGCCTGGGCAACGTGAACTTCGGCAAATTCGACGGGCGTCCGCACGTCAATGAGCGTCAGTCCTGATTCCTGCGCCAACAGGGCGTGGAGTTCGGCGGGGGCAATGGATTTCATGTCCTGAGCGTGGCGATGAGCCGTTGGGGATTGTTCAGCAGTTCAAAGGCGTCCAATACGTTGGCAATGACCACATCCGCGCCGACCAAGGTTTCGGCCGCGGCGCCCTCCCGTTGCAGGAGCGCGATGCCAAGGGCGGCCTCCTTCAGCAGCAGGCGATCGTTGCGGCCATTGCCGAACGCGACAACCGACTCCGGGTTCAGGCGTCGCAGGTAGTCGAGCTTGGCCTGGTCTTGGGAATCGGCCGGCGTGAGGTGCAGCGTCACCGGCAACCCGGCCAGCTCAGTGGCGGCCCGGCCGAAGGTGTCGGCGGTGATCACATGGATTGCCAGCCTAGCGGACAACGCCCTCAGCGCCCCGGCCACGCCGGGCAGCAGCCGGCCGTCCAACGCCGACGTCCCGTTGTAGTCGGAGACGAGGTGCTGGAGACGGACCTGGCCGAATCCAGGAATGGCGATCTCGATCATGGGCTCGGGCTCCCGATCAGTTTCTCGGTAGCCGGTGCAACGCCTCCACGAGCGCGTCCACATCGGCGTGGTTGTTGTAGAAGGCCAACGAGGGACGGACTGTCGTCTCCAGGCCGAAGTGGCGTTGGGCCGGCTGGGCGCAGTGATGGCCCGCACGGACGGCAATGCCCTGTTGGTCCAGATGGCGGGCGATCTTTTCGTTCGGGATGCCGGGAATGACGAAGGACAGCACGCTGGCCTTGTTGAAGGCGGTGCCGATGGGTTTGAACCCGCGAACGGATTGGAGTGCGTGGGTCGCGTATTCGAGGAGCGAGTGTTCGTAGGCGGCGATCCCCGGGATTCCCACCTTGAAGAGATAGTCGATGGCCGCGCCGAGCCCGACGACACCGGCGATGTCGGGCGTGCCAGCCTCGAACTTCTCCGGTGCGCTGCGGAAGACGGTCTTCTCGAACGTCACGTCCTGGATCATGTGGCCGCCGCCCTGCCAAGGCGGCATGGCTTCAAGCAACGACGCCTTGCCATAGAGCGCTCCGATGCCCGTCGGTCCGAAAACCTTGTGCCCGGAGAAGACGAAGAAGTCCGCGTCGAGCGCCTGGACATTGATCGGCAGATGCGGCGTGGACTGCGCGCCATCGACCAGCACGGGCACTCCGTGGGCATGGGCCAGTTTGATGATCGCCTCGACGGGATTGACCGTGCCGAGCGCGTTGGAGACGTGGGTGACGGAGACGATCTTGGTCCGCGAGTTCAGCAGCTTGGCGAACTCTTCCAGGATCAACTCGCCCCGGTCGTTGATCGGCGCCACGCGGAGGACGGCGCCGGTCTGCTGGGCCAGCAACTGCCAGGGCACGATGTTCGCGTGGTGTTCGAGGCGGGTTATTGAGCGTCGCATTTATGGGTAGCACGGACAATGCTGTCGCAGAAGTGTGAC
>OFDN01000300.1_pt1 | contig 43981 bp, 42 predicted proteins | sample 1520971 | NCBI WGS metagenome assembly OFDN01 (sample SAMEA94257418, study PRJEB24077) | hot springs metagenome | biome: Aquatic biome; feature: Geographical feature; material: Water | place: India | collected 2012-06-12 | depth 5 m | reverse complement strand
TATTCTCACAAGTCGCTGCCACACAGCCTGCGCGACAGACTTGCGAGAGCGGGGGGATTACAATAACAGACGGTGGAACGTTTTTGCGGATGTGAAACGAATTGCTGTTCCTGAAACAATACAGTCAAAAAAGCCCAACTTTGAAGTCAAGATTGATTTGCCAGAACCAAAATTAATACCAGCTCCTTCAACAACACCATCAAAATGAGTAAAATTGCAATTATCATAATAATATTTTTGGCTTGTTCTACTAACAATATAACAAGCATAGCTTATATAGAAAGTTCAACAAAGGATACGGTAAAAAAATATAATTCTAACAAGGTGTTGGAATCAGCAACCGTAATTGATAAGGATAGTAACGTAATATGCAAAATTCAATACTACAGTTCAGGACAGGTTAAATCTGTCGAGCCATACAAAAACAACTTATTGGAAGGCACCTATCAAAGTTTTTTCTCTGACGGTACAAAAGAATGTTTCATTCAATTTATGAAGGGAGAAAAAAATGGTCATTATTTATGCAAAACAGAGGATTTTTACTTATATACCTACTTTGTAGGAGATAATCGAAAAGTATTATGTAAGTATGACGAGCAAGGTAATGTGATTTTCTATGAAGTCTATACAGGTAATAAAGTTGAAGAACTACCGACGGGAAGTGTGTCTGATAGTTTAAATTTTAAAAGGATTAAACTTTTATATGATTAGGCAGGGCAATGGGGCAGTGGTAAAAAATAGCTGATGCGTATAAAAAAGTTATGGAAGTCCCGAGAAATCGGGATTTTTTCATTTATACCCGTTTCCAATTACTACCTATCTAACAAGTTCTTTGACCTCCTGAACCTGCTGTGTATTGGCAAAACCCGCAAACCCTTGTGCGGTGCGTAACAAAAATAACACGATAACAGCGTAACTGAATAACACCGTAACAGAGCTAAATAACTGTCCCATTTTGTCCCACGTGTTTGGGACAGTTTTATGAAGTGTAAAACTCACAAAATCAAAATAATGCTATCTAAAAACGACTGTCCCGCCTGTCCCACAAAAAAGATGAAAAGAGGAAATACGGGTTGCATCCCAACGGGTCGTGTTCCAAATTATCACCTCTATATAAATAAAAGAGGCATTTTACAAAATCGTAAAATGCCCCTTATAGGTATATTCAATAAATCTTTATCGCCAGCCGCCGCCTAAGGCGCGGTAAATATTTACCATTGCCTTCATTTGTTGCATTTTGGTTTCTACAAGGTCAAATCGGGAGTCTAAGGCATCGCGTTGGGTCATCAGTACTTCCATGTAATCTGCTCTGGCCGATTTAAAAAGGCTGGTAGAGATGTTGATGGATTGGGTAAGGGCTTGCACCTGCAATGCTTTTAGCGAATAGCTGGTATCAAGGTTGTTGATGTTAGAAAGTTGGTTCACCACCTCGATGTAAGCCTTTAAAATGGTTTGCTCGTAATTATAAGCCGCTTGTACCTGCCTTGCATTGGCAGAGTTGTAGCTGGCTTTGATGGCATTTCGGTTAATTAGCGGAGCAACCAAATCTCCGGCCAACGAGTAGGCAAGGGATTGCGGTGTGGTTACTAAATATTGCGGATTAAAGGCGTTTAGCCCAACTCCCGCAGTTAGCCTTACTGAAGGGTAGAAGTTGGCTTTCGCCACTTTAATATCCAGCTTTGCAGCCACCAGTTCAAGTTCAGCTTGTTTAATATCAGGTCGGTTTTGCAACAACTGTGATGGAATTCCGGCTTTAACAATTGTTGGAGTTAACTCGTTAAACGATTGCGAGTTCCTCAACACCGGCTGGGGAAATCGGCCTACCAAAAAATTAATGCGGTTTTCGGTTTCCCTAATGGCCTGTAGGATATAAAACTGATGGCTTTGGTTTTTAAATACCTCGGCTTCAAATTTGCGTACTGCCAATTCGGTAACCTTGGCTGCATCTTTTTGCAATTTCACAATTTCCAAGGCATCCTGCTGTATTTGGATATTGCTTTGCAATATTGATAATTGGTTGTCCAATGCCATTAGCTCGTAGTATGAGTTTGCAATTTCAGCCACCAATGAGGTTACCATGAAGTTTCTTCCTTCTACCGACGATAGGTATTTGGTTACGGCTGATTTTTTTGCATTGTGCAGCTTATTCCAAATATCCAGCTCCCAAGAGGCCATTGCGGTTACCATAAAATCGGGCACAGGGTCGGGCATTTCCTTTCCGGGTTCAATCTCGGTGGTTGCTTCCATGGCTCCCAATCTGGTGTATCGGCCTGTTTTCTCAACACCTGCACCACCGCCAAGTCCAACAAAGGGCAAGTATTCTCCTCGTTTAGCCCGAATTTCATTTTGCAATACCTGAATTTCCTGCAATGTGATATTCAGTTCTCGGTTGTTCTTTAGAGCAGTATCAATAAGGGCGATGAGGTAAGGGTCGGTAAAAAAGTCCTTCCATTTCACCTCTGCTGAGTTAACAGTGTCCTGCTCACTGTTGTATGAGGCAGGCACTGTTTTATTCTCTTTTTTCTGAACTATAGTGGGGATATTACAACTTGCGTATATCAGCGCAATACAGATAATTCCCAAGGGTTTATATATGTTATTTCTGGTCATTGCCTTCACTATCGGGTTGCGAAAAATGGTCTAATGAATGGGTTAGGTTTTCGGTGAGCGAATCGTCTTCCTCGTCTTTTATCAGTTTACGTCCTGAGGCAAGAGAGCCGAAAATGAAATACAAACCGGGTACGATGATTACCCCGAAGATGGTACCGAAAAGCATACCACCCAGTGCTGACGACCCTATGGTACGGTTACCAATAGCTCCTGCACCGTGAGCAATCACCAGCGGAATAAGTCCGGCGATAAACGCAAACGAGGTCATAAGGATAGGGCGGAAACGCACTTTGGCACCTTCAATGGCAGCTTCGAGTACTGTGGCCCCTTGCCGGTGTTTTTGTACGGCAAACTCAACAATAAGTACTGCGTTTTTACCCAACAAACCAACCAGCATTACCAGCCCTACTTGGGCGTAAATGTCATTGGCCAGTCCTAAGCCTTTAATCAGTAGGAATGAACCGAAAACACCCGCAGGTAATGAGAAAACAACGGCCAATGGTATAATAAAGCTCTCGTATTGTGCGGCCAGTACAAAGTACACAAATACCAACACGATAATGAAAATGTAAATAGCTTCGTTTCCGCGTCTTGTTTCATCATACGATAATGCTGCCCAGTCAATATCATATCCGTGGGGTAGGGTTTGGGCGGCCACCTCTTGTACGGCTTTTATGGCCTCACCGCTACTAAATCCATTGGCAGGCCCCCCTCTAATACCCGCGGTATTGTACATGTTGTATCGGTTAATCTCGTTAGGCCCTTGTGTTTTCTTTATTTTCATAAAGGCTGAAAAGGGCACCATCTCGTCTTTATCGTTCTTCACAAACAGGTTCATTACATCCGTTGGCAGCCTACGATATTCGGGTGCGGCCTGCACAAACACTTTAAAGAAACGTTGGTATTTGATGAAGCCCAACTCGTAAGTACTTCCCACGTAAATAGAGAGCGTATTCATGGCATTGCCAATGGTTACACCCTTTTGCATGGCCAGTTGGTTATCAATTTCAATTTCGTATTGCGGGTAATTGGCGCTAAAAAAGGTAAACAAGCCTGTAAGCTCTTTGCGTTTTTTCAACTCGCTCATAAAATCAGTGGTAACCTTTTCCAGCTCTTTGTAGTCGCCTGAGTTAGTTTTGTCCAACAATTGTAGAGCAAATCCGCCTGCAGCACCAAAACCCGGTACAGCCGGAGGGTCAAAAAATTCAATGGTAGCACCGGGGATGTCTTTGGCTTTTTCCTCCAGTTCTTCAATAATTTCAACCACTGTGTGTTTTCTTTCCGACCAAGGTTTTAGGTTGATAAGACAAGTACCCGCGTTTGAACCCCGTCCTTCGGTAAGTACTTCATACCCTGCTATAGACGAAACTGATTTTACTCCCTCAACCGATAAGATGTGTTCTTCTAACTTGTTCGATAAGTCGTTAGTTCGTTCAAGGGTTGAGCCCGGAGGAGTTTGTATAATGGCATACAGCATCCCTTGGTCTTCACTTGGGATAAACCCTGTAGGTAAGCTGTTTGATATAAAGAAGATACCTAATGCAAACAGCGCAAAAAACGCGAAGGTAACAATGCGTCGGTGTGCAATTAAACGCAGCAACCAAACGTATTTGCCTGTAAGTTTTTCAAAACCGCGGTTAAACCCGTCAAGTGCGCGGTTAAGCCAAGTTTTCTTTTTAGGTTTTCCGTGGGTATTCCTCAAAATCATTGCACATAGCACCGGGGTTACCGTAAGGGCCACAATACCTGAAAGCACGATAGAAGAGGCCATGGTAATTGAAAACTGCCGGTAAAAGGTTCCCACGGGGCCTGTCATAAAGGATACAGGAACAAACACAGATACCATGAGCAGTGTAATAGCTATAACAGCACCGCTAATTTCACCGAGCACTTTTTTTACTGCATTGTAAGGGGAGAGGTGAGGTTCTTCTTCCATTTTGGCATGGACGGCCTCTACCACCACAATGGCATCATCCACCACTATACCAATGGCCAGTACCAGCGCAAACAGGGTAATCATGTTAATGGTTAGCCCAAACAACTGCATAAAGAAGAAAGCTCCTACCAGTGATATAGGAACGGCTAAGGTTGGGATAAGGGTAGAACGCCAATCGCCCAAGAAAATAAACACTACCAATGCCACCAAAATAAAGGCATCGCGCAGGGTATGGATTACGTTTTCAATAGAGGCATCCAAGAAGTTAGAAACGTCGTAACTCACTTCATACTCCATACCGGGAGGGAATGAGCCTTTTAACTCTTCTAACTTGGCTTTTACTTCTTTAATTACCTCGCTGGCGTTACTACCGTATGTTTGCTTTAATACAATCGCAGCCGAAGGGTGGCCGTTCATGTTGGAGTAAATATCATAGTACTCACTACCTAAGTTAACCGTGGCAATATCTTTTAGCCTTAAAATCTCACCTTCGGGGTTGGCTTTTACAATAACGTTTTCATATTGTTTAGGGTCATTAAAACGGTCAGAGTAGGCCAAAACGTATTCAAGGGCTTCGGCTCTGCTACCGTCGCCACGGCCAATCCTGCCGGGCTTGCCGATAATACTTTGGTCGGCCAACGCTTCCATTACCTCATCGGGAGAGATGTTGTAAGCACGCATACGGTCGGGATTCAGCCATACACGCATTGCGTACTGGCGGCTCCCCAATATTCTTACTTGGCCTATACCGTTTATCCTTTGCAGCTCAGGCACCATGTTTACCCCTGCATAGTTGAACAGGAATTTCATGTTGGCACTGGTATCCTTGCTGTAAAGGTTTACATACATAAGCATACTGGGAATTACAGGGGTAATAACTACCCCTTCGCGCTGTACCAAATCGGGGAGGCGGTTTCTCACCTGCTCCACACGGTTGGAGACCTGCACGAGTGCTTGGTTAATATCAGTGCCGGGATTGAAAATTACCTGTATGTTGGCTTCTCCCGCGCTGGTGGCATCGGAGGCCATGTATCGCATTCCCCAAGCACCGTTAATAGCTTGCTCAAGGGGGATAATAACTGATTCGGTCAGCGATTTTGCACTGGCACCGGGGTAGGATGCACTCACCATTACTACGGGGGGTGCAACTTCGGGAAATTGTGACGTAGGCAGCGTTTCAATGGCCAGCGTACCTAGAAATATAATAACAAGTGATATTACTATAGCTAGTACGGGCCTATGAATAAATTTATTAAACATTTGCTTCTTCTTTTATCATTACACTACTCAACATATACTTTCAAGTGTTGGAACACCTTGTTGGGCTCTTCATACTCGCAGGTAATTTTATCTTTATCCTTTACCTTCCGTATGCCTTCCAGCAGTATTCTTTCGTTTTCTTTTAAACCGCTTTTCACCACATAAATGTCGGGCATTTCAGCACTAACGGTTATTTCGCGTTGCCTCACCACATTGTCTTTATCTACTACAAACACGTAGCGTTTTTCAAGAATTTCGAACGTGGCTTTTTGAGGGATTAATAAGGCATTTCTCATGGGGGCAGTCATTAATATATTGCCCGTTTGTCCATGCCTTAGTAGGGCTTTGGGGTTGGGGAATGTGGCCCTAAATGCAATATTTCCGGTTTCGTTATTAAAATCAGCTTCAATCGTTTCAACCACCCCTGTAAATTCAAACTTTTGTTGGTTAGCCATTAGCAGGTTCACTTTTATCAGGCTGTCTTTGGTCAAATGGCTTTTGTAGTCCAAATATTCGGCCTCGGGCACATTAAAATACACCCACATTTTACTGTTATCAGAAAGAATAGTAAGCAAATCGCCCTCCTCTAAAAGGCTACCCTGCCTCACATGAAAGCGATCCATAATACCGCTAAATGGGGCACGTATTTCAGTAAACCCTAAATGCACACTTGCCAGCAATAGTTTTGCTTTGGCCTCATCGTACTTGGCTTTTGCCATTGCCAATTCGTTTTTAGATACCACATTACTATCGGCCAATGCCTTGGTATTCAGGTATTCAATCTCGGCAAAGTTGGCTTCGGCTTGTGCCTTTTGCTGTTCGGCTTGGTAAAGAGCGGGCATAATCTGAAACATCATTTGCCCTTCTTTTACAAACTGTCCTTCGTCAACATAAATTTTTTGCAGGTAACCTCTTTCAAGAGCTCTCAATTCAATGTGCTGAATAGCATGGATTTGGCACACATACTCTCTGGTAGTAAGCGTATCTTTTTTCAATACACTGGTTACAATAAACGTAGTTTCCTCTTCTTTTACTTCGTCTTTTGTTTTGCAGCTTGTATAGCACAACAATGCGCACAAGCCCATAAACATGAGAGTTTTTCTCATAAATTTTATTTTTTAAGATGTTATTTCGTTGGGATGCTTTTTAAGAGGTGTGAAGCATAAACACACGTGTCATCACTCGGTGCGATACACCGATGACGAATAGGGACTCTTATAAATGAACGTAGATAGTGGAGTTAAAGGCTTGAAGTTTGAGCCTTATGGATTAATATCATATCCTGAAAACACCGAATGCAATATGACGGTGTGTGTGTTCAGATAGATTATTATTGGGATATGAGACTTGACTTGTGAATTTGATAGGATAGGGAGAAGAATTGATAGAGAAAAGAGGGATGAAGTAGTTATTACTGTTTAAATACTTTTTTGCGTGGGTTAGCTTATCTTCTTCTTCATTTTCAAAAATCGGAGCGATTAAATCGTGATGAAGTCTTTTGGTACCGGGTGAGTAAGGCTTTTTTGAAAGGGTTGCGCTGTGAAAAGCTTCGTTAAGGTTTACAAACTCGCCTGTACTGTAATCATTTACCGAGGAATACTGTGCACTGTCTTGATGTGACGGAATAGCATGATTGCTATGACCGCACAACAGCAGGATAAAAAAAGGTATGAGATATTTTGCCAGTACCCTTATCATTTTAGGTGTGCAAGATTAAATCAATTTATATTCAAAAGCAAAAAAGATACCAAGGCATCATACAATTATAAAACGTTGTACCTGACTGAAAACAGCAACAGTAAAACAAGCAGCGTTAATTAACGGGTTAGCAAAATAGCAGTTACTGATTTATCAATATTTTCAGCCATTTCAGTAGTAGGCAAATCGTTGGCTTCACCATTAAACGGGTCTTCTATTTCCTCTGCAATTAACTCTAAACTGGCAAGAACATACAGAATTAATACCGTGGCAGGTATGATGAAGTATGACATGGTAAGCCCATACGTTAGTGGGAATAGCATTACGTAAAAGAAAACAAACTTTTTTAAGAACACCGAATATGAAAATGGGATAGGAGTGTTTTTTATTCTTTCACAGGCTCCACATACTTCAATTAGTTTATTCAGCTCATTTTTAAAAACATACATGTCTTCCGTACGATACTCATTTTGACTTTTGAGTTCATGCAATAATGCAGTCAGCTGGCTATATACCTCCTGCGGTTGGTGATAGCTCGATGCTATTTTTTCAATGTTTTCTTTTAGCAACGTAGGAGCTTTAAACTTACTTTCTATCAATTCGTAAGAAATTCTTTCTGTCTTCAAGTGTGCTTGCAACGTAAAGGCAAACAAGCTTATATAGTTTGAGACCAACGTTCTGGTTTGTTGATTTTTATCCAAAAGTGCGTTGAGTTGAGCTGCCAACGCTCTTGACGCATTTGTTAGTTCGCCCCACTGTTTCCGGCCTTCCCACCACCTGTCATAAGCACTATTAGTTCTAAAAACCAACAATAACGAGAGTGTAAAGCCCAATATCGAGTAAATAACCGATATGTTTTTGGCCGTATCAATCGACTCTTTTGAGAAAAACGAGTGTAACTCAAAATAAGTAACGATAAAAGCATACGTGCTAACCCCGGCCATTAATGGCAGTAGTTGCCTGAAGGTTTCGGAACGGTGAATCCTGAAAATAAAAGTAAACCAGTCTTTTGGGTTGTATTTAATCATGTGTTTGTGTTGAAACCGAGACGGTAAATATACTAAAACCCGTTTTTCAACCCCAACTTTAAGTGTTTTGGTGGTAGCCCCGATGCATACGTATTGGATTTACGTACTTCAATTAACCCTAAAAGAAGTCTTTGTACTCCTTATTACATAAGCTTCAGTGTGTAGGATGTACAAGGTAAATCATTTAAAAAACTATTTATTAGTTGATGAGCCTTATGAGGTAAAAGAACAAACATCATATAGGACAGCTAAATGCTAGGATGAATAGGACTTTGAGTAAAATTTAAAATTAAAAGCCAGCATATACTCTCATTTCTGCATTACCGTGCTTAAACTCTTTTAAAAGTTTCAAATCCTTCCTGTTTTCAATGGTTTTATAATAGTTCTGTCCACAAAAATTATCAGTAACCCAATAGTTATACTGAATAGTAGAATCAACTTTAATAGTAAACCATATATCACGCCTTTTAAAGCCTGCCGATTTATTGTTTAAAGCAACAAAATGGGGGAATTCACAATAAATTGTATCTCCATTTGAACCCGAGGATTCAATATAGTCAACCATTTCTTGTTGCACCATAAGTACATTTTTATAATACGGAGTGGTTTCTCCAATGCTTTGGGTTGTGGCCAGAAAATAAAAATTACTAAATAAAATAATCGAGCTAAATCCAATCCCTATTTGTTTACTGTACTTTAATTGTCCAATTAATCTAAAGCATATTAGCAAACAAAATGGCAAACAAATAATAAGGTATCTATCTGTAAAAAAGTTAATTACACAAAATAAAACATAGATTAAAATAAACAGGAATGAGACTAATATCAATTCGTCCTGAATGGTAAGATTATGCTTTACAGCAAATAAATAAACCGAAAAAATAAGTACGTTAGATAAAATAAAGGTTACGATGGTTAAAAGAGAGTCATGTGGCTCCTCACCAAATAGCATTTTGTATTGGAAGTAATACAGCACAGCTATTATTATTCTATACTTCAGGTTTACTTTCCTATAAAACAAAAGAAATATAATGGCAAATGTTAGATATATCCAATACCTGTAATCATGCACAAACAGCTGACGAAAGAGATTCCCTATCATGTATTCAACTATTTCGTAGTTTGTTTTTATGAAACCGATATGTTCGGGGTAAAACACATACCCGAATTTTATTTTTTGTAGAACAAAGAACGTAATGAGCGGTAATAGGGGATAAACAAAAGGCAATTGACTCTTAATAAAATCTGCCGAGAGTATTTTCTTGTGGTCTATAAAAATAGATTTCAAAATATTCCATATAGCTAAGGAAAACAAAAAGAGAATGCCTGTTTCTTTAGTAAGAAGGAGAAAAGAGGCAGAAATAAAAAAATGTATGGGTTTCTTCTTTAGGTAAAAGTAAAATGTGGTAAGAGCAAATAAGGTAAGCATCATTTCAGGATAAACCATTGCGGATTGTCCTATAAATAAAGGGAAAGAAGCGACGCTTATTACTACTAGAACAGAATATAAATCAGATAAAAACTCTTTACTTATCTTGAATACGACAAACAAAGTGCATAACGAAATAAGGAGAGCAAATATGTGTGAGTTAGTAACAGTATTGCCGAATAAAAATAGAAACAATCCTGCTGTGAAATGGAACATCATAGGGTGCCCCCTGGATAAATCTTCCTGTATAGCACCCGGCAACATAGAGGGCCCATTACTTGCCATTTGTTGAACAGCGGGGCCATACACCATTGCTTCATCCCCAAAATAAGCCAGACCAATAGAGTCTAACCTAAGAATAGCAAAACAAGATAAAACAAGAAATAAGATAATATATGCAGGAGGTACTTTGAGGAACGCTGTATTCATTTAGTCACAATTGCGAGCCTCAAAGTTATATATTTCTTATTCCTTTAAAATAGCTCCTTAAACTTTCCCATTTCCCTTTCTATCTCATCGTTACATAAGTTACCCATACTGCCGGCGTGGATATGGTTTAGTTGTTTCGGAGCTTTAAAGTACTTCTATGTTAGGTTTGAGAGTATTAAACAACATGTCAGGACGAGCTTGGTCGATGTTTGCACCGGTATTGATATTTATACTAATCAAATGAACATGTCATTGACAACACCGTGTACTAATTTTTTAGATGAAACGTGTTAAGAAACTGACAAATTTTAAGGGCAGGCAGTAAAAAAGTGTCGAAAAGTTTACAAAAAATCTATCAAACCCCTTGTTAAATAAGCCTTGTAGAATGTTAGTATAGGGCGGCTGATTTTATTTCAAAATATGGTTTAAGTTTTTACCTTTGCGCGCCGCTACTGAAAGCAGGTAATAACTGTACACACAAAATCATTTTTTTACATAAAAATGGATTGCTTCGGTCAGTAAATAAGGTGGTTAGGTAGTTTAAGGCAAAGGCATAAGGTTCTGTACAAAAACAAGTTTTGATGAATCATTTATAGAATGATGTTTAAACAAACATCACTCTACATTTATTCTTTTGTTAAAACAGTCCTTTTGCAAACAAAATAGGTTTTAACCGGTTTTTGACAATTATATGCAGATAGACGATAGCTTAATGCAATACCTGCCCATTGTTCTAATGTTCATTGTAGCATTAGGTTTTGTGGCAACAACCATGCTTGTAACACACGTTTTGGGGCCAAAGCATCGCTCAAAAAACAAGCTCGATGCGTTTGAATGCGGTATCGAATCGCAAGGAAACGCCCGTATTCCATTGTCAATTAAATACTTCCTTGTGGCCATACTTTTTGTGTTGTTTGATGTGGAAGTAATCTTCATGTACCCTTGGTCAGTAAACTTTAAAGACTTAGGGACGACAGGTTTTATAGAAATGTTTTTATTCATCGGGTTTTTACTTACCGGCTTTTTTTACATCATAAAAAAAGGCGCGTTAAAGTGGGACTAATAAGTTTATCAGGGAGTAGTAATGTCGGATATTGTTAAAATGACGAATGCACCTGCTGGAGTAGAAGGTGCAGGTTTTTTCGCCACAAATCTTGAAAAGGTAGTAGGAATGGCCCGCAAAAACTCTTTATGGCCTTTACCTTTCGCTACATCGTGTTGTGGGATAGAGTTTATGGCTACCATGGGCGCGCATTACGATTTGGCTCGCTTTGGTTCAGAAAGGTTGAGTTTCTCACCCCGTCAAGCTGATTTATTGATGGTGATGGGTACCATAGCAAAAAAAATGGGACCGGTATTACGTCAGGTATATGAGCAAATGGCTGAACCTAAATGGGTATTAAGCGTTGGGGCTTGCGCTTGCACAGGTGGTATTTTTGATACTTACAGCGTGTTGCAAGGCATCGACCGTATTATCCCTGTGGATGTTTACGTGCCCGGTTGCCCGCCCCGCCCCGAGCAAATAATAGAAGGCATTTTAAAAATACAACAACTGGCCGAAAGCGAGCAGTTTGGACAAAGGAGTTCATCAAGGTACGAAACTCTGTTGGATAACTACGGTATTGAGTGATTTTGATGAAAACAAGCGACATTACTAAAAAGGTTTACGAAAAGTTCGGGTCATACATTCTTGAAGCAGAAAACGACGGTGAGTTTCTCACCTACAACGTTGTGCCCGATAAAGTAATTGAGATGATAGAGTATTTGTATAACGAACCCGAATTGGGGTATCGTTATCTTACTACGCTATTTGCCGTTCATTACCCTGAAATATCGCAGATAGGAATATACTACCTGCTACACAATCTTGAAAAAAACTCACGAATACGACTTAAAGTATTTGTAGGCGATGCCAACCCCGAAATAGGAACCCTTACCGGAATATTCTCTGCCGCTAACTGGATGGAGCGTGAGACGTATGACTTTTTTGGGGTGAAGTTTACAGGGCATCCCAACCTAAAGAGGATTTTGAATGTGGAGGATATGATTATCCACCCGCTGCGAAAAGAATACCCGTTGGAAGACCAAATGAGGGAAGATAAAAAAGACGAAATGTTTGGAAGATAATGGAGTACGCACCTGATACACATATTGTAGCCCCCGAAGAAAAGGAGTACACCACCCTTAACTTAGGACCCACGCACCCCGCCACGCATGGTATATTCCAAAATGTACTTACCATGGACGGTGAGATTATTGTAGATGCTGAACCAACCATCGGGTACATACACCGTGCTTTTGAAAAACTGGCCGAACGCAGGCCGTTTTATCAGATTACACCGATAACCGACCGTATGAACTACTGCTCATCACCCATTAACAACATGGGCTGGCACATGACAGTAGAGAAGCTGATAAAGGCTGAGATACCCAAAAGGGTAGATTATATGCGGGTGATAATTATGGAGTTGGCCCGCCTAGCCGACCATATTGTGTGTAATAGTGTAATAGGTGTGGATACAGGAGCCCTTACCGGCTTCGTGTACATGTTTCAGGAGCGGGAGAAAATTTACGAGATATACGAAGAGATTTGCGGCGCGCGCCTTACTACCAACATTGGTCGTATAGGAGGTTTTGAACGCGATTTTCCGCAAAAGGCTTGGGATAAAATAAACAAGTTTGTAGAGGAGTTTCCAAAAGTACTGAAAGAGTTTAGCACCTTGTTAGAACGTAACCGTATATTCATGGACCGTACCATAGGGTGCGGCCCAATATCGGCTGAAAGGGCTTTAAACTACGGTTTTTCAGGCCCCAATCTAAGAGCTGCAGGAGTAGATTACGATGTACGCGTGATGAATCCGTACTCATCTTACCAAGATTTTGATTTTATTATTCCTGTGGGCACACAGGGAGATACTTACGACCGTTTTATGGTGCGCCAGCAAGAAATGTGGGAGAGTGTGAGCATCATTAAACAAGCATTGGCAAAAATGCCGAAGGACGACAAGTTTCATGCTGATATTCCTGATTTTTATCTGCCTCCCAAAGAGATGGTGTATAACAACATGGAAGCGCTAATCTATCACTTTAAAATAGTGATGGGAGAAACCGATGTGCCTAAAGGTGAAGTTTACCACAGTGTAGAAGGCGGCAACGGCGAACTTGGTTTTTACTTGGTGAGCGATGGTGGCCGCACTCCATACAGGCTGCACTTACGCAGGCCATGTTTTATCTATTATCAGGCATATCCTGAAATGATAAAAGGCTCAATGCTGAGTGATGCCATTTTAACCATGAGCAGCATGAATGTGATTGCGGGCGAACTGGATGCATAAAAGAAAACAAACATTAACAAGCTGATACAGCGAGTATATGGAAACTGTTCAAGAGAACGTGCAATTTTCTGAGGAAACCTTAAAGGTAATCGGAAAAATTATTAAGAGATACCCTGAGGGCAAACAAAAATCTGCCTTGTTGCCGGTATTGCATTTAGCACAGGCCGAATTTGGCGGCTGGCTGAGTGTTCCTGTAATGGAATACGTAGCCCGTATGCTACATATAAAACCTGTAGAGGTATTTGAAGTGGCTTCTTTCTACACCATGTTCAACTTAGAACCGGTTGGAAAGTGTGTACTTGAAGTGTGCCGCACAGGCCCTTGTTGGTTAATGGGTGCTGAAGATATAATTGCACACATAGAAAACAGGTTGAACATTAAGGCTGGTGAAACAACTGCCGACGGTATGTTTACACTGAAAACGGTGGAGTGTATGGCATCGTGCGGCACTGCACCCATGCTGCAAATGGGCGACCATTATTACGAAAACCTTGATAACGACAAGGTGGATGAACTACTTGAAAAGTTTAAAAATTCTCATAAATAAGTACCATGGGAAGAAAACTGCTTTTAGATAAATTAGACATACCCGGTATAAACACCTTTGCGGTATACAGGCAAAACGGCGGCTACACCTCGGTTGAAAAAGCACTAACAACAATGACTCCTGATGAGGTGATTGAAGAAGTGAAAAAATCGGGCTTGCGTGGTCGTGGTGGCGCAGGTTTCCCAATGGGCATGAAGTGGAGCTTTTTGGACAGAAAAACCGATAAGCCCCGCTACCTGATTGTAAATGCCGATGAAAGCGAACCCGGTACATTTAAAGACCGTTTATTGCTGGATAAACTACCCCACATGCTGATTGAGGGCATGATTGCAGCCAGTTATGCCTTGGGAGCAAACACCAGCTATATATACATGCGTGGCGAATTTCGCTGGATATTTCCCAAACTTGAGGCTGCCATTGATGAAGCGTATGCCGCAGGGTTTTTAGGAAAGAACATTTTAGGCACTGATTACTCATTAGACATATATGTACAACCCGGTGGTGGTGCATATATCTGTGGTGAAGAAACAGCTCTTATAGAATCACTTGAAGGTAAACGCGGTAACCCGCGCATCAAACCTCCGTTTCCTGCTGTATCTGGATTGTGGGGATGCCCTACCGTTGTAAACAACGTAGAATCGATAGCTACTGTACCCGCTATATTAAACATGACCGGTGATGAGTATGCAAAAATCGGCATCGGGCGCAGTACCGGTACCAAGCTAATATCAGCTTGCGGCCATATTAATAAACCCGGTGTGTACGAGATAGAAATGGGCTTGCCCGTTGAGGAGTTTATTTACTCTGACGAGTATTGTGGAGGCATTCGCAATAACCGCAAACTAAAAGCGGTAGTAGCAGGAGGTTCTTCAGTTCCCATTCTTCCTGCCGATTTAATACTTAAAACAGCCAACGGCGAGCCCCGTTTAATGACTTACGAATCATTGTCAGACGGTGGATTTGTATCAGGAACGATGCTTGGATCGGGCGGTTTTATAGTAATGGACGAAACTACTTGTATCGTTCGCAACTTGTGGAATTTTACCCGCTTTTACCACCATGAATCTTGCGGACAGTGCAGCCCGTGCCGCGAAGGAACCTCGTGGATGGAAAAGGTATTACACAAGATAGAATCTGGTCATGGTAAAATGAGTGACATTGACCTATTGGTAAATGTTGCTAAAAATATAGAAGGTAATACCATTTGTCCGTTGGGTGATGCCGCTGCATGGCCTGTAGCAAGTGCCATCCGTCACTTTAGAGAAGAGTTTGAGTACCATGTACTAAACCCTGATAAAGTGAAAAACCCTAAACATTTTGAACTTGAGCCGTTTACGCCCAGTTTAAAACCTGTTGAACTTCAACCATTAGAAACTGTAAACTAAGCCGCTTTGCAGGCTTAAAGAGATGTTATGGCAAAAATAACCATAGATGGTATAGAAACTGAAGTGCCCAATGGCACCACCATACTAAACGCTGCGCGCCAAATAGGCGGGGAGATTGTTCCTCCCGCTATGTGCTACTATTCATCATTAAAAGGTAGTGGCGGTAAGTGCAGGGTGTGTTTGGTAAAGGTGGAGCAAGGCAGCACAGCCGACCCCCGCCCCATGCCCAAACTGGTAGCTTCATGCTCAACACAGGTGCAAGACGGTATGGTGGTATCAAACATCACCAACAAAGAGGTGTTGGATGCCCGCTCTGCAGTGGTTGAGTTTTTATTGATAAACCACCCCTTGGATTGCCCCGTTTGCGACCAAGCAGGCGAGTGTGATTTGCAAAACCTTGCATACGAACACGGTGCTGCCGTTACACGTTACGAAGAAGAACGCCGCACATTTGACAAGATTGATATCGGCGATAAGATTAAGCTGCACATGACACGTTGCATACTTTGTTACCGCTGTACGTATGTGGGCGACCAATTAACGGGCGAACGTGTGCACGGGGTGATGAACCGCGGCGATAGAGCTGAAATTAGCACCTACGTTAAAAATAACATTGAGAACGATTTTTCAGGCAACATGATAGATGTTTGTCCTGTAGGCGCACTTACCGATAATACGTTTAGGTTTAAGAGCAGGGTATGGTTTACCAAACCGATGGATGCACACAGGGATTGCCCCAAGTGCAGTGGTAAGGTGGTACTTTGGACTAAAGACCAAGAGGTATTGCGCGTATCAGCCCGCAAGGATAAATACGGTGAGGTACACGAGTTTATTTGCAACGAGTGTCGCTTTGAGCATAAAAATATCCAAGACTGGGTAGTTGAAGGCCCTCGTCATATCGACCGTGGTAGCGTTATTTCACAAAACCATTATGAATTGTCTGACCTTGAAAAACTGCAAGCCGATGTTGAACGTCAGGTGAAGTTTCAGGGCGGAAAGGATTTACATAGACTTGACGAGATTAAAAAATTAGACTAAGGATAGAGAAACTGCATAATGGAAGCATTTATCATATATAAGCTCATATTAGTTGTAGCCGTTTTTGGTGTCACATTGCTGATAGCCATGTACTCTACCTATGCAGAGCGTAAGGTAGCGGCATTTATGCAAGACAGGGTAGGCCCCAACAGGGCCGGACCTATGGGTATATTGCAGCCGTTTGCCGATGGGGTAAAAATGTTTATGAAAGAGGAGATTATCCCCGTGGCTTCAAACCGTTGGCTGTTTGTATTAGGCCCCTGTATTGCCATGCTAACGGCTTTAATGACCGGAGTAGTTGTGCCTTGGGGTAATACAGTAACCATTGCAGGTCAAGAATATTCATTACAAATAACCGACATAAACATAGGTCTTTTATACTTGTTTGGCGTAGTATCCATAGGGGTGTACGGCATTATGATAGGCGGTTGGGCATCAAACAACAAATTCTCGTTGTTAGGTGCTATACGTGCCTCGGCTCAAATGATTTCGTACGAGATTGCAATGGGTTTTTCAATCATTGCATTAGTTATGATGACTGGAACATTGAGCATGAAGGAAATCTCTGTAATGCAAGACGGTGGAGTGGGTGCCGATTGGAATTTTTGGAACATTGTGTACCAGCCCATCGGCTTTATCATCTTTTTGGTATGTGCATTTGCTGAGTGTAATCGTACTCCGTTTGACCTTGCTGAATGCGAAACTGAATTGGTAGGCGGTTACCACACTGAATACAGCAGTATGAAGCTGGGTTTCTACCTGTTTGCTGAGTACATCAATATGTTCATATCGTCGGCAGTTATCTCAACCTTGTATTTTGGCGGATATAACTTCCCCTTTATGCACGATTTGGGTTTATCGGCCAACTGGATAACCATTTTGGGTACCATCGCCCTGTTCCTAAAAATCTTCTTCTTTATTTTCTTCTTCATGTGGATTCGTTGGACCATTCCACGGTTCCGTTACGACCAGTTAATGAATTTGGGTTGGAAGTCGCTAATTCCCTTGTCAATACTAAACATTGGAATAACAGGTATAATACTAATGATCACCGGAAAATAGTAAGGATTATAAAATGTTAACAAACCGATCGAAAGTAGTATCAGATAAGAAAATGTCTTTCAGTGAAAGGCTGTATCTGCCTGCTGTAATAAAAGGGCTTGGCATTACCCTTAAACATTTTCTGAGCAAAAAAACCACCATCAGCTACCCTGAACAAAAAAGGGAAGTAAGCCCGATATGGAGGGGACAACACGTATTGAAACGCGACGAAAAGGGCGCAGAACGTTGCACCGCTTGCGGACTATGCGCCGTATCATGTCCCGCTGAAGCGATTACTATGACTGCCGGTGAACGTAAAAAGGGGGAGGAGCATTTGTACAGGGAAGAGAAGTATGCAACTACCTATGAGATTAATATGTTGCGCTGCATTTTTTGCGGGCTTTGCGAAGAGGCTTGCCCCAAAGAGGCCATCTTTTTAACGGATAGGATAGTGAATACCGAGTTTGGTCGTGGTGAATTTATATATGGAAAAGACAAGCTGGTAGAGCCTGTTGACCAACGCATTGATATAACCAAACGCCAAACCCCTGCGGTACTTGATTTTAAAACACACAAAAACTACAGCCACAACCGATAGACCAGTACATGACGGAATACATTTTTTATTTTCTTTCGTTTCTTGCACTTATAAGTGCGGTGATGGTAGTTGCCAGTAAAAACCCCGTACACAGCGTATTATACCTTATTATCACCTTTTTTGCCATAGCCGGGCACTATGTATTGCTTAATGCACAGTTTTTGGCCGCCGTGCACGTAATAGTGTATGCAGGGGCGATAATGGTGTTGTTTCTATATGTGATAATGCTGTTAAACCTTAATAAAGAAGCTGAACCGCACAAAAGCAACCTTATAAAGTTTGCCGCAGTGCTGTCTGGCGGAGCGTTGCTCACCGTATTAGTGGCAGCACTTAAGGGGGTTGATACTCAAACCGCCATTATTGGCGGTGAACGCAACATAGGCTTGGTAAAAAACTTAGGTAAGATATTGTTTACCGAGTACCTTTTTCCTTTTGAAGTATCGTCAGTACTGTTTCTTGCCGCCATGGTGGGAGCAGTGATGTTGGGCAAAAACGAACCGAAACAATGAACGAAACCGCAGTAATATCAGTAAACTCATACATATACCTCTGTGCCGCCTTGTTTTCAATAGGTGTGGCAGGGGTACTGTTCAGAAGGAATATTATCATCATTTTTATGTGTATTGAGCTAATGCTCAACTCGGTAAACTTGCTGCTAACAGCGTTTTCAAACTATTTCAACGACGGCTCTGCACAAGTATTTGTATTTTTTGTGATGGCCGTTGCGGCAGCAGAAGTTGCAGTAGGTTTGGCAATACTGGTGATGATTTATAAAAATATACGCACTACCGATGTGAATTTTTTGAAACGCATGAAATGGTAGTAATTATAAACGAATACACGATTTAAAGGTAAGAATAAGGTAAGATATGAAAGAATTGGTAGGGCTGGTGCCACTTTTCCCTTTGCTGGGCTTTATAATGATTGGGTTGTTGGGCAAACGCCTCCCCAAATCAGTTGCCGGCATTTTGGCATCGCTGTTAGTACTGGCTTCCTTTGGAGTTTCCTTAGGCATTTTTATTGAGTTGAGCAGCGGCAATCCTGCCCCTCATACCTTGTTACTTTTCGACTGGATTTCAGCCGGTTCGGTAAATATCTCATTATCGTTTTTAGTTGACCCTCTTTCGTCATTATTCCTGTTAATTATCACTGGCATAGGCTTTCTAATCCATATCTATTCAATAGGTTATATGAAAGAAGACGAAGGTTTCAACCGCTTCTTTTCTTACCTTAACCTGTTTGTGTTCTTTATGCTGTTGTTGGTATTGGGCGCAAACTATTTGGTAATGTTTGTAGGTTGGGAAGGGGTAGGCTTGTGTTCTTACCTGTTGATTGGTTTCTGGTTTAAAAACCCCGAATACAGCAAAGCAGCTAATAAAGCCTTTATAATGAACCGTATTGGCGATTTGGGCTTTTTGTTGGGTATATTCTTGTTGTTCAGCAACTTTAATAGCTTTGATTACGCCACTATATTCAGTCAGGCAAGTCGTTTCAGTTTTGATGACCCACAGGTGATTTTAATTACTGCGCTGCTGTTTATAGGCGCAATGGGTAAAAGTGCCCAAGTGCCTTTGTACACTTGGCTACCCGATGCGATGGCAGGCCCTACGCCCGTATCGGCATTGATACACGCCGCAACCATGGTTACAGCGGGTGTTTACATGATTTGCCGCAGCAATATCCTATACACCTTAGCTCCGTTTACCCTTGAAATTATTAGTGTGGTAGGTCTTGTAACTGCCCTGATAGCCGCCATTATCGCTCTCACCCAAAACGATATTAAAAAGGTATTGGCCTACTCAACCGTTAGCCAGTTAGGACTAATGTTCTTAGCATTGGGTACAGGTTCTTACGCCACAGGCGTATTTCACGTTACTACACACGCATTCTTCAAAGCCTTGTTGTTTTTGGGCGCAGGTAGTGTAATCCACGCCATGAGCGGCGAGCAAGACATTCGCAACATGGGTGGTTTGCGCAAGTACCTGCCCGTTACCTATGCGGTATTTTTAATTGCCACTTTGGCCATTTCGGGTATTCCGCCGTTTGCAGGGTTCTTCTCAAAAGATGAAATTTTAGCCCACGCCTTTGCCCATAACAAAGTTTATTGGGTATTGGGTTTATCGGTATCGTTGTGTACAGCGTTTTATATGTTCCGTTTGTTCTTCTTAACCTTCTCAGGAGGTTTCAGGGGAACACACGAGCAAGAACACCACTTGCACGAATCACCCGCTGTAATGACCTTGCCTTTGATTGTCCTGGCCATCCTTTCGGTGGTAGGCGGTTTTATCGGTATCCCTGAGATTTTCCATTTCGACCACGCACTAAACGGATTCCTTGAACCGGTATTTGCAGCTTCGCACGCTTTGGTGCATCACGCAGCCCCCGACCATAGCACCGAGTGGATGTTGATGGGCATAACAGTAGCCTTGGTTATTGTAACCATTGGCATAGCTTGGTTTAAGTACGGTACAAAAAAACAAGTACCTGCTGCCGAAGGAACTGCCATATCGCCTTTGCACAAGCTGTCGTACAATAAGTTTTATGTGGATGAGCTATACAACACAGCAATAGTGAAACCCCTTGCTTGGTTTTCTGCCAATGTGTTGCGCTTTATTGAGGTGAATGTGATTGATAACTTGGTGAACCTGAGCGGACGCATTGTTGAAATAGGTGGCCGCGGACTAAAGCTGGTACAGCAAGGAAGCATCGGCTTCTACATCTTTATGATGGTGCTGGCGATTATTGTTTTACTATTAACCCCTTCTTTTATATAGGTAGATGTTAACTGCAATTTTGATATTCCTGCCCTTGTTGGCATCTGTATTAGTACTTGCCCTAAAGCCTGCACAGGCAAGGGTAGCTGCCCTGATTATTGCATTAGCAGAGTTGGCGGTATCTCTAGTAGCCTATACGCAATTTAACCCTGCCGATACATCGGCTTTTAGCATAGCAACTCCTTGGATTGCCCAATTGGGTATCAACTTTAATATTGGGATGGATGGCACCGGCCTTGTGTTGGTGTTACTGGCAACCGTGCTAACTCCGTTTATCATTCTATCATCGTTTACCGGTAATACTGAACGTCCGGCCTTGTTTTACTTCCTTATTTTGGTAATGCAAGCCGCTATGATTGGTGTTTTTGTGGCCGAAGACGGGTTCTTGTTCTACATATTCTGGGAAATGGCGCTTATCCCCATTTACTTCATCTGTTTGTTGTGGGGCGGTGCACAAAGGGTGCGTGTAAACTTAAAATTCTTTATTTATACCCTTGCAGGCAGTTTGTTTATGCTGATAGGGTTGATATACCTGTACCTGCAAACACCTGGCGAACACTCGTTCAGTATGCAAGCGTTGTACGAAGCAGGCAAAAGCTTGGATGCCGTTAGTCAGTCGTGGGTATTTTGGGCGTTGTTTGTGGCATTTGCCATAAAAATGCCGGTGTTCCCCTTCCACACATGGCAGCCCGATACCTATTTTGAAGCTCCTGCACAAGGTACAATGCTGCTTTCAGGCATCATGCTTAAAATGGGGGTATTTGGGGTAATCCGTTGGTTATTACCCGTTGTTCCGCAAGGAGTAGCGCAATGGTCGTACGTAGCGGTTATTCTTTCCGTAATCGGAGTGGTGTATGCCTCGTTTTTAGCCATCGTACAGAAAGATATTAAACGTTTGATAGCCTACTCGTCTATTGCCCACGTGGGGCTTATATCGGCGGGTATATTCACTCAAAACAGTGCAGCTGTTCAAGGGGCTGTCATACAAATGTTCAGCCACGGTATTATTGTTTTCGGGTTGTTTTACATTGTTGAGATAATACAAACTCGCACGGGTACTACCCAAATTGATGAATTGGGCGGAATAAGGAGCGTAGCACCCAAACTGGCTACGTTGTTTATGGTGATTATGTTTGGCTCGGTTGCACTACCCTTTACCAGTGGTTTTGTGGGTGAGTTTTTATTGCTGAACGGACTATTCCAATACCAGCCTTGGTTATCAGCTGTGGCAGGGTTATCGGTTATTTTGGGAGCAATTTATATGCTGAATGCCTACCGCAAATCAACCTTGGGCGAAACCAATACAGTTACCCAAAGTATTATTGATTTAAGTACGGTAGAAAAAGTGGTATTGATACCCTTGTGCCTTTTGATTGTGGTGATTGGTATTTACCCAGCACCCTTGCTTGATTTGAGCCAAACCGCAGCGCAAAACCTGCTGCAAATTGTTGAATTGTATAAATAAACCTGCGATTACTAAGAGATGAATGCCATTTATATATTAACGGGAGTAGGGGTGCTTTCCCTTCTTTCAGAGATATTAAATTTTAAAAAATACATCGTTTGGCTGGCTGTTTTAGGGCTGGTGGCAACGTTAGTATTCACAGTAGCCGATTGGGGTACAAGCATCCGCTATTTTAACGATATGGTGTATTTTGATAACTACGCCGTAGCGTTCTCAGCGCTGCTTGCTGGGGTGGGTTTATTATGGCTGTTATTATCTAAAAGGTTCTTTGAGAGCAATTACCACGTAACCGATTACACCGCATTGGTGGTGTTTGCGTTGGTAGGAGCCGTGCTGATGGTTTCTTTCAGCAATATGGTGGTATTGTTTATCGGCATCGAGATTATTTCGCTATCCATGTACGTGATGGCAGGTAGTCGCAAAAACGACTTATTATCCAACGAAGCTGCACTTAAATACTTCCTGTTGGGTTCATTTGCCACCGGCTTTTTGTTGTTCGGTATTGCATTGGTGTACGGAGCATCAGGTTCGTTTTACCTGGCTGAAATTGCCCAATACAGTGCAACCATGCAACCGCCCGTGTTTTATTATACAGGCATCGTTTTGATATTTATTGCCCTTGCATTCAAAGTTTCGGCAGTGCCGTTTCATTTCTGGGCACCCGATGTATACCAAGGGGCACCTGTTTCAGTAACTTCTTACATGGCCACCATTGTAAAAACGGCTGCTTTTGCTGCGTTTTTCAGGTTGTTTTATACTGCCTTTGCGGGCAACAGCGATGTATGGTGGTTGGCACTAAGCATTATTACTGTGCTTACGCTAGCAGTGGGTAACATCATCGCCGTACAACAAACCAACGCAAAACGTTTATTGGCCTATTCAAGCCTTGCTCACGCAGGGTATTTGCTAATGGCGTTGATGATACTGAACTCGTATTCAGCTGGTGCTATACTGTACTACGCAGCATCGTATTCGTTGGCTACCTTGTTGTCATTCTTTGTGCTTGATAAAGTAAACGAGTACACCAAAACCAATGATATCGGTGGTTTTAAAGGCTTGTACAAGAAAAGCCCGTTGTTGGCTTTTGTGTTAGTACTTTCATTGCTATCATTGGCGGGTATTCCTCCAATGGCGGGTTTCTTTGCCAAATACTACTTGTTTGCGACTGCTCTTAAATCAGGGTTGTTGTGGTTGGTAATAACAGGGGTTGTGGCCTCTCTTATCTCCATCATCTATTACTTTAAAGTAGTAGCGGCTGCCTTCTCTCAACCCGATGAAGCCGAAGTTACCCCAATACCTGTTCCTGCCTTTCAAAAGGTGGTTATTGTATTAATGGCGCTGGGCTTAATCGTCTTGGGTATATTGCCCAACCTTGTGTTCGGACTTATTTAGGCAGCTGCCGCCGGGCTTAGTCTGTGTTCGAGTGTTTATCAACTCTAAACACGTTGGCTTTTATGGTATTATACACCGTTTGTTTTTCAAGCTGCATCCCGTTTTTGCGGGCTACCGCCATTGATGGGTTATTTTCTGTGTGTATCAACGATATTACCGTATCCGTCAGGTGGTTATCAAACGCAAAGTGTTTGCAAAATATGGCCGCCTCGCTGGCGTAACCCATACGTCGGTAGTTGGGCAACAAGTGGTAGCCTATCTCAATTTCATCCACATCGTCAACGGTTTGTTTTAGCAATCCGCACTGACCCACCAATACGCCCGAGGTTTTATCAATCAATGCCATCAAGCCGTTATCATTATCATAACGCCAGTTCATACGGTCTATCCAGCTTTGGCAACGTTCTTCATGGGTTCCCTCAAAAGCACTCAGGTATTTGGTAGAGGCTTCGTCGTAGAAGAACGGCAGCCATGCCTCAAAATCATGTTGGGTGAGTTTTCTAAACAACAGCCGTTCCGATTCCACACCCTCTATAATAAATGATTTCATGCTGCGCTAATTAAGATGTATGCAATATAAGCAGTAATCCCCCCACAAAGGCACAAAGCATAGTTTGTATGGGTTCTTTGTGACTGAACCTTGTTTGCATTACGATTGCACGGCAGGAAAATCCTTGCGCATACAAATGCTGTTGTTCAGGTTCACATACACGCCGTATTTTTCGGTTTCTATATAACCTATCCGTTTGTATAGGGCAACGGCTTCGGGTTGGTTATCGCCGGTTTCAAGCACACAGGCATTGTAGCCCAGTTCTTTTGCCCATTGCTCAAGGTGGTCCATAATCAGTTTGCCAATACCTTTTCGTCGGTACTCAGGGCGAACAAACATCCGTTTAATTTCAACGGCTTTTTCGTCGTAGGGTTTAAAACAGCCGCAACCAATGGCTTTTTCGCCATCGTACACAACAATTACGGTGTCAATACCATCTACTTTGTTGTGAGGGGAGTACTGTTTTTGGACTTCTCCATACTGACCCGACAAGTAGGCGTTTAGGTCGATGATTAAGGTGTTGAAATCGTCGCTTTCGCTGTTAGTTCTTCTTGCAGTATACATTTGTTTTCAGAGTTTTGTGGGCGAAAATTAACTCCGATACCTCCATGTATTCAAGTGCAAAGCAGTGGAAGTGGTAATAATTTATTCACGTAGGGTTGTGGATTGGTAGAAAATGCAGCGGCGCAAAAGCAATAAAACATTGCTTTTGCCTTATTGCGAGGTCTTCCGAAGCAATCCTATCCCAATGCAAACGGATTGCTTCAACCAAGCTACGCAACGTTTTGCAATGACGAAATTTGGTTAGTGTTATTGTGAAGTGTAACGAGAGGATCTCGGATGAAGTCTTTATAGGAATTTATGAAAATTGATAAATTAGTTTTGGTCTAACCTACTAAGAATATCATCAAACAATGGTTTGAAGTTTATAAAATCTTCTTTCGTCCCATTTGTGATAATGTGATTCATGAACTTTTTTTTAGAAAGCGTTTTATGTTCTCCTCCATCATCTTTCGGTGATATTGTATAAAATTCATCTTCAAATAATGATTTCGAAAATAGATTTTCGATTCCACTTAAAACTTTATCATTTTCATTATTTATTGGGAACACAAAGGGTATAGTTTTATTTTTTTCGACATACATTGTTTTGACATCGCAGTCCCAAACAAAATAAACAATAGTATTGTGTTTAACATTTTGAAAAAATTCAAACAAAATTTTGAGCTGATTTTTACCAGTCATTCCTTCTACACCAGTAAATATTTCAATGTCATCACTTCCAAAATAAGTGTTAGCCTTTTTTAAATACTCAACATTATCTCCTTCAGAGAAAATTGTTATTTTGTTTTTTAATATATAACTCAATAAATCTAATGAACCTCTTAGAGTGGCAAAGCCTTCTGTGAGAAATTCAATTGCATTTTGTTTTGAACTCTTATGTGCTTTTAATGTATTTTTATTTTTCTCTAAAATGTAAATTGAGTCTTCTAGGGCTAAGGCAACAGTTGTTGGGGAATGAGTCGCCAAAATAACTTTAAGCCCTTTTTCAATGATAAAGATATTTTCTATAACGGATAATAGTCTTTTTATCATCGAAGGATGAAGCGATGTGTCAATTTCATCTAAAAGAAGTAATCGCGGAAAAATTTTATTTTTTCGTGCTTTATAAATCATCATTGCCAATGACAAAAGAGTTTGTTCTCCAGACGAAAGATCTTCTAATCTTATAACAGTATCATTGTCTTTATGCTTTAGTTGAAGAGGTATTATTATTGCATTTGAAGCTGTTCCATGGGGAGGATAATAGCCATTTATTGAAAACCTATACCCATTACAATCATATGTTTCTAATATTTGATTAAAAAAAATTATTGGGTCAGCACCGTGTTTTTTTTCAAATTCATTTGGGGATAAAAAAGTTACTTCTTCTCCACGCAAACTTCTAACATGGTTGTGATCATTGTCAGCTTTTTTAAACAAATACATTTTTATCTCATCTTGCAATACTGAAAGAAACAAGCCTGGTAATTCAAAATCACTTTGAGTTAAATCAAAAACCTTCCTGCGCATATCAAGAGTTAGAGTCTCATAATATCCTGGAAAGTTTTCTTCAAAGGTGGTAGAAATTTTTTTTAAAATTTGATTTAATTGTTCATTGATGAAATCAGCAGTTATTATTTTTGTGTTTAATCCCTTTTTTATCAAAGAATAAATATATAAATATAGATTTTGGTTAATTGAGTTCTTAATTTTATCTAAGGACTCTATACTGTCATCGAGTTGCTTAATATGCTTTTCCCATTCCTGTGGGTTTCCAAAAATGATTTCAGAAGTAGGGTATACAATCCACCTTCTAAAATATTGAAGCAATTCCTTTTCATATGGGGTTAGTAGATTCGAACTATTTAATAAATTCAAAACTTGTCCCGATCTCAGTTGATGTAAACTAAAATAATCTCTTTGGACTGACGAGGATTTTTCTTTTTTTATCTGTCCGTTTGCACTTACACCGTTAAGCTGGGGGTCAATAATAAAATCACTATAACTAAAATATATTGTTTCTTGATGCTGAATTGCATCAACCTTAATAGCCCCTTCATTAATTGCTTTTAAAAAGTGTGTTTTACCGACACCATTAAGTCCTGTAATAATTGAAAAATCTGTTAAATCACATTCCTCAAAACCATTAATTGATATAAATGACCGTTCAAATGATAATTTCATAAATTCAAATGTTACAAGTTCTCCCTCAACCTCACACCAACGCCTTCAACGGCTTCCATGCCCAGCCAATCCAGTACGTTGTGGCCAAATATTTTTTGTTTGGTAGCGGTGCTTAGGTCGGTCATTTCATCCAAAAACTTGCCGTGCTCCAAATCACCCAAAGGGAATGGGTAATCGGTGCCGTACATTATTTTGTCTTCGCCCATCAGTTTTATCAGGTAGCGCATAGCGTCTTGGTCGTGTGTGATGCCATCCACCCAAAAACGGCCAACGTATTCGCGCGGGTCTTGCACGTCGTTTACGTTGCACAAGTCGGGGCGGCATTGGTAGCCGTGCGAAATACGTCCCAACGTAAACGGGAAACTACCCCCGCCGTGGGCTATCATAATGCGCAGTTTGGGAAATTTATCAAACACTCCGCCAAAAATCAGGCTGCACAAGGCGCGGCTTTCTTCGGCAGGCATACCCACCAGCCACGGCATAAAATAGTTGGGCATTTGGTCGGTGCCCATCATGTCCCAAGGGTGTATAAACAAGGCCATGCCCAAAGCTTCTGCAGCCTCGTAAAACGGGAAAAAGCTTTTATCGTCAAGGTTTTTGCCTTGTATGTTGCTGCCAATTTGTATGCCGGGCAACCCCAACACATTGCGGCAACGTTCCATTTCTTTTATTGCCAGCGGTATGTTTTGCATGGGTAGCGTTCCCAACGCAATAAAACGTTTGCGGTATTTGGCCTGTACTTCGGCAATGTGGTCGTTTAAGAAAATACTCCAATCGTAGGTATCTTCGGGTTTCGCCCAATAATTAAACAACACTGGAACGGTGCAAAGCACCATCATATCCACGTTGTGGGCGTTCATATCTTTGATAATTTCCTCGGGGTCCCAGCAGTTTTGCTGCACCTCGCGAAAAAATTTACCATCGTCGCGCATCATACGGGCCGCATCGGGTTTGTGGTGGTCCATGTAAATGAAACCGCCGTATCCGTATTTACTTTTTAAATCGGGCCAGGTTTTGGGAAGTATGTGCGCGTGACTATCTATTTTCATTCCGTTTTTTCTCTCAGCAAACGCCAAAATAAGTAAGGCATTTACTACAAAAATACGGAAAATTATGGAGGGGTACACGCACCGTGCAGCCGACTATTTTTGAAACAGGAGTACCAAACGGCCTAAAATGTTTAATTCGGCTTTGTTACTGCCTGCAAACGAGTGGCTGATGAGTAACGCGGTTTCCATGATAGTGCTCTTAAGTGCAGGGGTAAATACCTCTTTGTGGTTGTTGTAATATGTTTCGAAGTGTTTGTAAGCGTTATCAGCAGCGGGTAAAACTTCGGTTAAATAGTCAAAAGCAATACTAATGTAATGCGCGGTATCGGTACCAAACTCATCCGTGCTTTCATCTATTGTCAGCCATTTTTCCGTTACCGCGTGTTTAAGCGTTTCTATTTCGGCGGCATTTATGTGCTTATCTGCTGCGGCAATGCTGTAAAATAAATACCCCAAATGGCGGTATAAAGTTTCATTATTTTTCATAAGTCAACACCATGTATAGCACAAAGCTATTGCTATGCTGTCAACAGTAAAATGATGAAAGTCAGTAGTTTTGTAGGCTTAAAAATTGTGAATCCGTCCTTCGGCCAACAGTTTTTGCTTGGCGGTTTTCCAATCGGGTAATTTATCGGCTTGGTAGGTAAGTATGCGTATTTGTTTGGCTATCAATCCGCTTTTACGCATGGCATCAAGGTGAGCTCCTTGTTTGGCAAATGTTTTCAAATCGTCCTCAGTATTCCACAAAGTCATGGTATAATGCATTGTCCAAACGCCTGTGGTTTTCTTATCAACGCAAGGGGTGTTTTGTAATTGCTTAATAATCCGTAATGCGTACAGCGAAAGTGCAAAAAACTTAAAAGGGCCTTTTAGTTCTAACGATGTGATGGTTACAAACATTGAAAGTATGATTGATTGCCGCAAAAGTATATTTTATCAACCAATAACCCCGCTGCGAGAGTTAAAATCTACAGCGGGGTTACGCAAAAGGTTATGATAAATTACTGCGAAAGCTGTTCGGTTTTGGTAATAAGGTTCAGCAACTCCTCGCGGTAGCCGTTTGTAACGTTCAGTTTAGTGCTTTGCAACAGTTGCTTGGCAAGGGCATAGGTAGCATCGCCTTTAAATTTTGAATCGCGGAGCAGCATGGCATACGCAGTAACACCGCAGGCAAACCGCAAGTTATCACTGGCTTTTTCGTACGATTGGTTGCTGTTTACCAACGTTTGTACCAGTAGTTTACTCACATCTTGGTCGGGGTTTTTATAGCGCAGTTTGGCAGTAAGCAACTCATTGCCATAGTCTTTTAGGGTTGTTTTACGTTCAGTTTCTTGATACTTCAAATCAAAAAAGCCTTCAATGTTTTGGGTACTACCTACGGGTATAATTTCGTACAAAGCAGTAACGGTGTGACCTGCGCCCAATTCTCCGGCATCTTTGGTGTCGTCGTCAAAATCTTGCGGGGGCATTTTACGGTTTTCGTACCCGATAAGGCGGTAGGCCTTTACAAACTTGGGGTTAAACTCTACCTGTATTTTAACGTCTTTAGCTATGGTAAACAAAGTGCCCGTTAGGTCGGTAACAAAAACTTTTTTACTTTCTTTAAAGTTATCAATGTAGTAGTAATTACCATTGCCCTTATCGGCCAGTATTTCCATTTTACTGTCTTTGTAATTGCCCATACCAAAGCCGCACACGGTAAGAAACACCTTCTCTTGGCGCTTTTGCTCAATTAGTGTTTCCATGTCCTCGTCGCTGTGCTGGCCTACGTTAAAATCTCCGTCGGTAACCAAAATAATGCGGTTGTTTCCGTTTTTCACGTAGTTCTCTCCCGCAATTTTATAAGCCAATTCAAGTCCTTCACCCCCCGCTGTTGAGCCGCCTGCATCTAAATTATCAATGGCACTTTTTATGGCCTGTTTTTCAGAGCAAGCGGTAGAGGGGAGGGCCAACCCTGCAGCTCCCGCATAAGTAACTACTGAAATGCGGTCTTTAGGGCCCATTTGGTCAACCAGTAGTTTTAGTGTCTTTTTCACCAAGGGGAGTTTGTTTTCTTCTTCCATTGAGCCCGAAACATCTATCAGAAACACCAAGTTACTGGCGGGAAGCGTTGAACGCTCGGCTTCTTTGCCTTGCAGGCCTATGGCTACAATTTGGGTGTTTTTATTCCAAGGACAAGAGGCTGTTTCCATGTAAATGTTGAAAGGGACATTGCCTTTGGGGGCTACATAATCGTAATCAAAGTAATTAATGAATTCCTCAATCCTGATGGCATCTTTGGGTGGTTTTTCGCCGCCCTCTACCATACGACGGGCATTGGAGTAGGAGGCATTGTCCACATCAATACTAAAGGTTGAAAGTGGCTCATTAAAAGGGCTCACGTATTCGTTTTCAATCAACGGAGCATAACTTTCGCTGCTTTCCGGCTCTTTATAACCAATGTCCCAAAGCACCGAGTCGCTGTACATTCCTAAATTGGTGGTAAGCGATTCAGAAAGGTCTTCCGCATTCTCTTGCAATAATCCTTTATCAAACCTACCATCAGTAGTGTTCCAATCAAACAAAACAGTTCCCCCAAGTGCCGGGGCAAGGTTCAAATCACGCGTGAAACCGCTGGTAAGATTTTGGTTTATTGTATAAGTACCCATAGGAGCTGTATAATTATAAGAGGTAACTCCTAAGGCATTTGTACCGTCACCAAAAGTCCAAGTGTTTACATTGGGTGAATATGATAAGAAACCGTTTGTTGTCGTAATGGTTGTGTACGCCACACTACTATCGGTAAGAGTTATGGTTTTGATATTGCTGTTTTTATGCGCAGAAGTGTTTTGGTCTTCAACAGGGGTATTGGTTTTACTAACTTCCACCTTAGTCAGCTCTGGTAGTTCCTCCTCATCCGCGTTGTATTGGCGGGCAGAGTCGTAGGTTTCGTTTTTGGCAACAAATTGTGTTTCGGTTGCACCGTTATACACAAACCAAGCAGAAATGAGTATGGCCAGCGAGGCTGCTGCCCCTGTGGTATATATAATCCAAAGCGGAAGTTTGCGGCGTTTTTCTTTATCAAGGGATAGCTCAATGTTATCCCACACGCTGTCAGGCGGCGTGGTTTGTGGCAAGTGGTCAAGTCCCTTATTTATATCGTTTGTCATGGCTTTAATTCTTTAAGTAGGGTTTGCAGTTGTTTTTTTGCATGATGTAACTGCGAACGAGAGGTTACTTCTGTGATACCCAAAATAGTTGCGGCTTCTTTATGACTATATCCTTCTACCGTTACCAACGTAAATACGCTGCGGTATCCGTCGGGCAGTTGGTTGATGGCCTTGTCAATATCCGCCGAGTTGATGTGTTGCAGTTGTTCTACCAAACTATCGTGTTCTTCCGGGTCGAACGGTTGATAGCGGAATTCAAACTTGCTCTTTTTCACGGCCTGCCTTATCACTATGGTTTTTATCCAAGCCCCCAGCGTACTTTGCCGCTTAAAGGTTTTCAGGTCTTTAAAAACTTCGATAAAGGCATCCTGCAAAGCATCACAGGCCATGTCGTAATCGTTTAGTATGCGCAGGGCAATAGTAAACATGGCAGCCTTGTACTGGTCGTACAATTGCTTTTGCGCCAGCCGTTCCCCGTTAATGCAGCGGTCAACAAGGTCGGGCTGTTGTATGTAGTCAGAAGATAACGTCAACGTTTTTGTCATCATGCACCCTAAAGGGAGGGGATGCCGGTAATACGTTGCATGATACTAAAATATTTTTGCTATAAATTAGTGTTTGTTACACAGGCAGTTTGGTAAAATATTTTGCAGAAACTAAAAATGCCTGTTGACAAGTAAAGTATTTTTATATCTTTGCACTCCCTTTTTCGGGGTGTAGCGCAGCCCGGTAGCGCATCTGCTTTGGGAGCAGAGGGTCGTAGGTTCGAATCCTGCCACCCCGACGAAGAAAAAACAAAGGCTTCAAGAGATTGAAGCCTTTTCTATTTGTATTGATTGCACGCATTTTGCACGCAAAATTTAATACTTTAGCTTAGGGTTACCATTATTAAATCGAAAATAAATCAACTAGTTAGAAATATATTGATACGAAGCATAGTGATCCGCATAAAAATAAGATGATAATTTTTTAGGTTGGTGAGGTTAGATGAGTAACATCTGTTTAAGTTGATACATACTTTGCCTTTAACTCTGTAATTGCATTCGCTTCAAACGAAGAAAAGTTAATGGAATCGGATTGAGCTATATTCCATGCATTGTTAAGTATATGTGCAATTGAGCTATTACCCTGAAGTTCAACATAGGATGCTAGATCAGCATTTTGGTAAAATACAAACAACTCATCTACTATCTGCTGGAGTAGTTTTTGAGGATATAAGAGCGAATAATTAGCAGGTTTAAAGACTTCCGTATCCTTTAAGAAAATTTTCCAAGCCGCTTCAACTTTATTTTTGTCATCAGTCAATTGTAATTTTTCAAGCATTAGAATTATAATTCTCATTCTAGCCTCATCTGCTGGATGAGATTCAGAATACTCAAATATTTTTGTTGAGCCATGGCCTGTTGAAAGAAGTTTCAAGTTAGTCCATGCGTAAGCTGGCCCAGTCATATATGTGCCCACTAAATCACAAGTAAATTCTTCTAACCATGAAGCAGCCCACAAATATTTTGCATCTTCAAGAGTAGTCTGAAAATGAGCGGCACTTCCTTCATCTATAACTCTTACGATTTCTTTTGCAAAGTGCTTATCAATAGTTGTAACAGATATTTCACAACTCTTACCACCAAACATTGAATGAAGCAAATGGCCAATTTCATGATAAATATCTGGCAGGTTCAATAAGCTGTGCTCTTCACCAGAAGGTAAAGCAATAATTTCAAAATAAGGAACTGCCCAATAATAGTAATCGTGATTGCTAATAGTAGAAACTATCGGTGGTAAAGCGTTTATACGATGTTCCGAATAAATCTGAGTAATTAATTGATAAAAAAATACTTCCGGCTCTTTGTAGTTTTTAATTGCTAAGTATCGATAAGAATGGATGGCTTTGAATTCTCTATGAACTCGATTAAATCGGTATAGATTATTACCACCAAAAGCATCTAGTTCCAATATACCGGTATCAAAAGCATTTTGTAATTCCTCTTTGATTAAAGAGAATTGGGTTAGCGTATCATCAATAAATCTATCCTTAATATCTTTATGATGTTCAATACTTTTGATGTCGTTTACTACGACTTCAATACGGTGCAAAAGGTCAGCATAAAGTGCCTTTATGAAGTTGTTCATCCTCTACTAGTTCGTAATTTTCGGAAAAGTATGGCCGCCTCATTATCGAGGATTGAAATAAACTTATCAATATTTTTTAGTTCATTGATAGAAAGACTTTTATCGACTTTGAGTTTTTCTAACGTATTTATTATCTCATTCTTGTATACTACATTGTTTAAAATCTGGTTTTTGAACAATGCATTGTCCATTAACTCATATAATTCATTTTTTGTGTCCTGTAGACTGTAGAAATTCACCAGCGTGGAAAGAACATCAACCAATATTTTATTTGCTTTAGTCAATTCCTCGGGTTTGACCCTAAGTCCAGGATGCTTTTCAGTTAATTTCTTATCTGCGGAGACATTTCGTCGCTTTAAAATAATTACTGAATTGTTCAAATCATTAGTAAGATTTGAGACAGAATTATATTTTTTGTACAACAAACTAAAATCACTCATGACTTTGTTTTATTTAATTTAGTGATAGTTCAAATGTTTTTATTTCTTTATCCTGGGTAAAAGCAAAATCATATTCGTGTGCAATATCCCTAATTAATGTATCTATAAGTTTTAAAGGTAAAGGCAAAGAAGTGGGCCTATCCGGGGATGAGAATGTGATCTGTGTTAGCCTAAAAATATCCTCTAAAGCCTTCTCAAAATCAATGTCGCCATGAACAAATGAAACGTGAATTGGTTTCGAAGAACCTGGCACTGAATAGGGTTTTCCAGTATTGAAAATAAAGGCATCTCTTTTATTCATCATAAAATAGGTTCCACAATCAGGATTCGCAAGTGAACGATAATTACCATTAAAGGCGGCTGCTCGAACTGGGACTGCTGTAGATTTTGCGACGTCAATTACCCCCGTTTTAACTAATTCGGCATTCAATAAGTTAGCTTGTGTGAGCCTTTGCATTGCATCGGATAAAGCTTTTTCTTCCTCTCCATAACTGACACCGTCTCTCAAAATTATGATACTCCGAGGCTTTTCATCAGAAACCGATAGATGTCGTTTAAGAACAGTAAAAATTTTATCGGCGATGACTTTGTAATTAATTTTTTCATTCCTGAATGTCCCAGTTCCTTTCGAAACTTTATCAACCTCAAAAACAATTTTCTCCCCATTGCCAAAGAAGAAACAAAAGCCTGCATAAAATTCATGTGCGTCTATACCAATGTATATATCATTGTTGAGATTTTCGGCTAATGCAAACGGCCATCTCTTATTAATAATAAGGTATTCAAATAGGGTATTTGTCTGATATGAAGTAAATTTTTGCATTAAACCGTCTGGCACAGAGTAAAACATAGGGTTTTTCTCGTGCACACCGAGTTTCAAGTATCGTTTTAGACTACTGGCACTTACACATTTGATTTTAATAGTATCAAACAGTTCTTTCTTTATAATTTTATGCAGATTCTTAACAAATGAACCATTGTCACCAACATTTTCCGGCAAAACAAATATCGCGTTTCCACCAGCCATGCGATTTTCATCAATATATTTTTTTAAATCAGAAAAGACTTTGTGTGCAAATGGAGAGCTTTTTGTGGGATACTGATGAATAATAAAACCAGGGAAATGAGGAGCAATATTTTTCATTCCCCTGTCAAAATAGTATTTCAAAGCTTTTCCAAAAGATAATGGCATCTTGTCAGGAAGAAACAAATATTGGTTTGTAAACGGGGTATCAGATAAAATACCGTTCTTAAAGACGTATTCTCTTCTGCGTTTTGGAAAGAAATCTATGGGCTGACCATATTTTACAGTCCCTTCATAGGGATTTAAAATAGCATTTTTACCAAACTTTAGTGCCGGTAGCTCAAAAGCTTTACAGTTTTTTTTGTAAGGTTTTGTATCAATATTTAAGTGAACATTATTGAATTGTAGATTTTGAAAATAGTTTGTAATACACTTTTCGGCTCTGAAAAATCTATTATTTGGATCATTGATGGAGTGTTTATGTAATGAGTCCTCCGCAAAGCGAATTCGTTTTGCTAAGCAAGCAGCGCTTGCATAAGTTTTTATTGCATTTGAAGAATATGTATAAAATAAGGTTTCAGAATTTTTATGCAACGGCGCTTTAAACTTGGCATTGGCATATTTTCCGTCTTTAGCAATATAATCAAACACCGAAACATTTTTTTTGTCCATTATGTGCTCTGAAATAGGCCCTCCAATTGATTTACCTTTTACAGTATACCAATCATCGCCATTTAAATACAGAAAGTTACGGTTTGATACAAAATCATTGTGTCTTTCCTTCGGTAATGATTTTAATATTTCGGAAAGTGTCTTTTTGTCAGCATAACGATAGGCCAAATCAATACAAATAAAGATATTATATTTGTCTTCCGCAATAATCTTGAATTTGAATCCATGATAAATATCTGTTTCCATATCACTAGAAAGTGGAAGTGGAATTTTTTTTAAAAATGTATTGTTACCTGCATCCCACAAATTCTTGTTTTTATTTAGCTGCCAGTTGATCGCGCTATCCAAAAATTTTATTGCTAAATCAAGGTTCCTTTCATCCATTGTATTAACATTTAAATGATGTATGCCTTCCAATGGCGTTAGAACAATATTAAGTGGACTTCCTGCTATTGTTTCTTGTTTCAATACTGCATCAGCTTTTACTGCAACATATCTTTTGTTTTCGTGATAGGCTGAGGCAACAACTCCTTTCGTAGAATAAGCAAGGTGATTTAAAGCATTGTAAAAAGCTTTATTCAACATTTTTGTGTCATTTCCAACGCCCTCTACTTTTACGTCTACAAGGCGATATTGAAAATTAAATTCAGACCAGTTGCTCAGGCGAAACCAATTTATAATATTCGTTTTCATCATATTTGAAATTGTTTTTAATTAAATGAATGCACAAGGGCTTGAACTTGCAGAACATGCAGGTTTCTGGCTTATCTGTAGTGATATAATCTTCTATATTTAATTCATTCCATTTTTTATTCTCAAAAAGTTGTTCTTGTTCATCTTTGAATTGGTATACATAATCCAATGCACTCGCTGCGCTCTCTTTAGTAAAGGGATGCTCTTTACGATTTCCATTTATTAAGTTGATTTCAAATAGAGAAAAATCCTCCAGTTTCGGAACTGGCCATTGATTATCAATGCAATTTTTCTTTGTATTATGAAAAACAACTATTCCTGCGAGATAGAGTTGCTTTGAATAATCGCTTGTATTACTATCTGAAACCTTCCAATCAATTACATGGATTAAATTACTTTTATATCTCACTAAGTCAATCTGAGGATTTAGCTTTATCTCCTCAAATTCATAACTCCAATATTTAATATCCGGTCGTAAAAAACTCGAAGATATTAAATACTGATGCAGCGATTTTCCTGTCTCTGGACTTGAATATTCTGGAATCTGGAGAATTATTTCTTTGACGGTCGTATAAACATTCAAAACATCTTCTTCTTGATATGGTGTACCACATTCGTGAATATCTAGAATTTGAAAGTCGTCGCCTGCTTTTGTCTTATTAGTAGTTCGGTCCTTATATAAGCCCTGTTCAGAAAATGCAAATTGGCGTTTTGCAATTTCAACTAGCTCATCTGCTAGTGATTTAAAATCAGGTTCGCGCTTATTTTTATATATTGGAATAATTTTTTTGCTAAAAAAGTTATCAATTAAACTGCCTTGCCACATTTGCAAATTTTTTGATTGAGCGAGTTCAAAAGCTTTACGTCTTATTGGATATTTAAAATGGAAGTTCGATAGTTCATACGCAAAATAAAATTTCCTATGGCACTGTCGTAGCGTAGATAATTTTGAAAAACTCCATTCCATTTTGCAACTAATTAAAGTTCATTATATAATTCACCAAGTCGTTTTGTATATTTTTCCAAAGCTTCTTTATTCTGATACAAATAGCTTTCGTCTGTCCGCATCCTCATTAACTCAACTCCATTAACAGAATTTGATGTCCCTTTTCTAAAAGCTGGCTGTACTTTTGATGGTAAAGTTAAAAATATTCTATTTTCAGTTGTTAACTTTTCGAATGTTGCATCAATTGAAGCTTGTGCTTTTTCTATAGATACATTTAAAAATTTTAAGAGTTTTCCCAAAGATTTTACAGGAATACTATTCGTAAAAACCATATCAGTTTTTATATCTTCTAAAAGAGATACCGATAAACCGGTAACAGTTTGCACTGCTTCAAGTGAAGCACTCTTTTCCTCTAATGCTCGTTGTATGAGCGAACCCAAAGTGTCATTCGATAGCGTTTGTGATAAGGATGAAAGCAAGCTATTTACTTTGTCCTCTGAAAGTTTAGGGACATATTGTTTTTGAAATACAATCTCTGCTTCCTTGTCAAAACTAACCGGAGAAGCGCCTTTATTCCCCTTGGTTATATATGCCATTAAAATGTTATCAAATGGACTAATATTTTTATTTTGTTTCATTGTATAAATTATTTAGAATTTCCAATGTTTTCCTTTCTAGTTTAGCTTTAGCTCTGTTGAACTTTACTTTTAATTGATTATTTTCAACACCAAGCATTTCTGCTATTTCATCATATGTATACCCATTCATTCGTAGCAGCAGTAACTCTCTTTCAATTTCGCTGATTTGATATAGGGCCTTTTCCATCGAAGCCATTAATTTGTGGCCTTGAGAAGACTCCTCGTATGGATTAATACTAGAAACTTCTTCGATAACTGACGTAAAAGATTCTATATCAAACCCTTCTTCTTCCATGTCCTTTACTTCATTTTCCCAATCACTGTAGCTTAAGAGTTTAAAAGTTGTGCTTTTACTTTTCTTACTTCGTAATAGCTGCAATACGTTATTCTTATGAATTTTGAACAACCAATTAGCAAAATGAGACTCAGACACAAATTCATACCTGGATATTACCTTACCAACAGTTTCCATTGTTCTATATAAGACATCGTATCCATCATCTTCATCTATATGAAAATGAGTTACCGAAAAACCGAAAAGCTGTTGACCATACTCTTCAAATAAGCTTTTTAATCCATCGTTTAGATTTGTTTGAAATCCGGTTATGACCTTTTGATAATTCACTGTGTTCTGTTGTTACTACGCTATATGCTTTAAGGTTACAGTTTAATCATAAGTTGCCAAATTGGGTATTCCAATTACAGCCTGAATGTTGTTAGTCCTTTGTTTTAGCTTGAGACAAAGTTAAACAAACGCTTGTTTCATTAGAAAGGAGCATTTCGTTCAAAAACACGAACAACCCCCGATTTTTGCAGCTCATCAAAAAGTACTTTGATATTTGTGATACTCTGTTGCTGCATTCCAAATCTACCTTCTCTTTGCTTACTAAAAGTAAATACAACCCTTTCTCTTGCCCTTGAAAGTGCCACAAAAAAAGAACATTTATCTTCATCAGGCTGTCTTTGAAAGGACCAAAACGCTCCATCTTCGAGGCCTATAAATATAACTGTATGATATTCTAACCCTTTGCTTTTATGAATTGTCATTACAGGAATTGTATCTTTCCCTACAAGCATATCTAACGCAGAAATTATATCACTTGAACCATTACAGTTGTTGATTAGCTCATCTTCAACTTCTTTAATATATGAATCAAGTAAAGCTTCATTTCTATAGTTTGGAAAATTAGCTTTTATCCGACTTCTATCTGCTAAATCAATTATGCTCGAAATAATCGCTCTAATTTCATTTTCACCTAAGGCCTTTCCTATGTAGTCTTTTCTAATTTTTTTGATGAATCTTGATAAAGTCTCTTCCAATCTCAACAACTGATGGTCTTCTAATTCAGTATGCAGATTACTTAAAAAATCAAAAGCCGATTGTTTTGTAGTACTATTCTTGGGGGCAAAAATGGCATATAAGGTGTTAATGATGAAAACGGATACTTCTTGTGTTAGCATATCTTGAAACTTGTTTTCATCTCTTGCCTTAATTCCATTTTGGTTGAAATATTTTATTAAGTCCCCGGCGTAATTTGATAGCTGTTGTTTTACAAGAATACATATATCCCTTGGATTTAATTTTTCTGAGGTAATCCAATTACTTACATCCTGAAATATCACTTCCATTTCGGCGGTTGGATTTTCAAACACCCATACGGAACATTCTCCCTGATCAGGTCGCCATTTTGATGAAGGTGTTGCAAAGTCTGTTTTGCCAAGTAAGTGTTTCGTCAGATGATTCAATAAAGTAACTAATCTGGGTGCGCAACGAAAATTCATTGTCAATGGAACTCTAATTGCACCTGTATCTTTAATAAAATCTTCAAATACAGTTTTTTGAGCTCCAGCCCACAACATTATACGTTGTTTGTCATCTCCGACAGCTGTAAAAATACTTCCGCTTCCTAAAAAGCAGCTTTTAAAAAGGTCGTATTGAATATCGGTTGTATCTTGAAACTCATCCAAAAAAACATATTGATACGTTTTTTGTAAATATTCCTTGATTTTGGGATTGGTTTTAATGATATACTCCGCCAATCTCATAATCATTTTAAATGATAGTTTAGAAGGTCTAGTCTTTAACATTTTCCTCCATACCCGCTTTCTCATATCTTCTCCAAGACTATTGTTACTATGTGGTAAACTGGCAGTATGTAATGCTAGTAGTGTGTTCGCATTATTCGTGTTGTAATAATGAATATCTTCTGATTTATAATAATCTTTAATGGTTTGATCACTAATTACTACGTCGTAATCGTTACCAACTTTGTATTCTTTTGGTAAAGCTTGTTTGAATCTATCTAATATTTGTTTGGCAAAGGAATCAAAAGTTAAAGAGTCAAATCTTCTGGAAAGTTCATCTCCACAACGCTGGCGAACCCGTTCCTTCAAGTTATATGCTGCATCCCGCTTAAAGCTTATTGCTAAAATTCTATAAGGGAACGGACACGTATTGGTTTGTAAAAGATAACATGCTTTTTGAGCTAAAAGCTCAGTCTTTCCTGCTCCTGGACCAGCGACCACTAAGTTGTTTTGTGAACCTTTTGCAATATTAAGTGCATTTGGCTCAAGAGTCATATTATCTACAGGTTGCCATGTTTCAGAGTTAACTCTTCTCATCAGCTTGACTTTTGTTTAAGATGGAAGAAATGTTAGTAAAAATTTCAGTAAATACATCGGGAAGATTGACTTTGATTTCATCGTCACTCATTGAAGACAAGACTTGAATATGCGTTGTAGGCTTTCCACGTCCTAAAAAGTGATAATTATACCAAATCATGAGTTCTTTTTCTTCATCAGAGTATGTTTCGCCAATAGCTTTTTCTGACTTTAATGTCGCTTGAATAGCGTTAGTTACCTTTTCTTTAAATTTTTCTGATTCCTTAGTTTTGTCCGGGATTCTTGGTCCACCATCTTTAGGTATCGCTTTTTTATAAAAATCAGAATAATAAGTAAGCATTAAAAAATCTAAATCAAGTGGATTAGAATAATAAATGTTATACTTTTTCAAATAGTCAACCCAACTACTTAAATTATCAATTGCATCTTTTTCAGTTAAGCTCCAAGTGTGCATTTTGTCAAATTCTTCATCTGAAAGCATACCATTTGAAGTTTTCAAAAGTTTCTTTTTACTTTCACCAATTTGAAGAAGCTGTTGTAAAGCATATTTAATTCTTCCCCAACCGCCACCATCTCTTTCTACATCCAAATCGAGAAGTGTTATGTATGGAATATGTAGAGCATATAATAATTTCCATATGTGATTTACAAATCGATGTCCTAATGGAGCAAACGTTATTATATTGTCATCAAAATCAACATTCATTACATCCATTAATCTATTAAATATCACCTCTTCACTGTCGCCCTCTCCAATAACAACTAATCTCGCAAAGTATATTTCAGGATAATTGTGTACAGCTTCCTTTACGTATTTAAATGCAGCGTCTGCTTTATCTGGGAGTAAAATTTGGTTGACTTCGGTTTCATAATCGTCTGTAATCCGAAAATGAAGAATATATTCGGGGTCTAAACGTTTTATGATAGCAGGCGTATGAGATGATAATAACACCTGCGAATTTTCTTTTTCCGCGATTGTTTTTAGGATTTTAATAACCCTACCCAATAGTTGTGGTGCAATATGGTTTTCTGGTTCTTCAATTGCTAATATAGTAAGAAGTGGTCGCGTAACTCCAATAGTCTCTGTATCTTCTTCTTTGGCAGCCATTTTTTCTTCAATATCCAAAAGAGAACATACCAATGTTAAGTAAAACAAAGAGCGATACCCTTCACCTAACTCATCTATACTGTATGATTTATGTGTACCTGTTGGACTAAATGATATTTCCAGTTTCTTAAGAATAGTATCAAAATCGCTTCCCCCGAAACCAAGTGTAGAATCTCGGTAACGTTCGTCTTTATGAAATTTCTGCCAAAATTCGGTAATAGAAGTTTGGACAGCATTAAACTCAGTTAGACCCTTAAAGGCATCGTTAATCTCACTAATTTTTTTATCAAAATCTTTTTTAAAGTCGTCCCCCCATTTGATTTTTCGTAGGACACGATGCAAAATGCTGCCAGAAGCGTATCTTAACTGTTCGGCAGGTCTTCGTATTGCCGGCACATATAAAACTTGAATTAAACTTCTGAAATGATTGGGAAAAATCTTTTTACTGTCGGCTTCTTCTGATTCACCTTCAGCAACTTTTATAAAATAAGTTTTAACATCAATCTCTCCTTGAGGGTTAATATCAGATTTTTGCCAGGTGGCTTCCAATCGTATTCGTAAATAGGGATTAGCTCCCTCATCGTCTACAACCATTTCTGAGAAAAAGTGGGGAACTGCTTCTTGTTCTTTTTCTGAAAAATCGATTCTTACCTCAATTGAAAGTTCCCTTTCAATTATCTCATCTGGATTTTCATCTTTTCCTATGTGAAAATCCTGCCTGTAGATTTCTCTTTCTGTCAAAGATGTCCCAAATAATTTTTTAAAAGCTTCAAGAGCTGAAGTCTTACCGGCACTGTTTAAGCCAATAAATGCGGCAAGGTTCTCTTGTAAAGGAATAATTTCCTCCTCGGGGCCGAAAGACTTGTACCCCTTTATTTTTAACGTTGATACTCGCATGATGTTATCCTATAAATAGCAGTTTATCAATAGACCTCACAAAATTATTCATTTATTTTATATTTAAATTATAAAGAAGTAAATACCTGTATAAAGGAAAAGGCTAATAAACTAGGGGTATTGATTAAGTGTTATAACAAAGAGCGATTGACTTATTTATATGTTTTGCTATACTATACTTACAAACGGCCACACGGCCAATTGAGAAGCCCCTAATCGGGGCTTCGTTTGTTTAGTGTAATAAAGAGTGAATCTTAGATTGTATTTCGCTGAATTGGCCCCTGGACAATTTCCGGATTAATCTGAGAAATCTTTTTGTACTTACTATCCGTAGTTGCGATAAAATAACCGAGAACATCTGCCCATCATGGGTAATTGTATGGTAATAAGGTCCGGCTTTAATTTTAGTACTTAACGGTACTACCCATGCAAGCTTTCTATTAAATTTTCTAATAACTAGAACTGGCCTTTCAAAGCGCTCATTCTTCCCATCTTGCTCATCGCCGAGATTCACACCCAATGAGCACCACCAAATTTCCCTTGAATGGAATAGTAGTTGGTTCTGAGATTGTAACTCCAGATTTTTCTTTTCAACATTCCACCCATCAAAATCCTTCTTATACATAAAGGCATTCTACCATCTATTTACCCAGCAATCCATCCATGCTCCATTGCGACTTATGCCTTGAAGCGTACTTACGGTAAACAAGCAGGCATTGTTTAAGCGTAGCGCATTGCTCATATTCTTTCCTGAAATCCCCGTTCAGGATTAAGTAGCAATCATACTCCTGTATATACAGCGAGGTTTCTTCGGCATCCACATCTTCTTCAAACTGGAAGTCCGGGTCGCGCATTTTTCGGTAATTGAAAGTATAAAGGGTTGAGGGGTTATAGGTAATCCGGTAGCCATCGCCAAAAAGAACATAGATGCCGCTTTCAGTAACCATCCAATCGCTTATTGAATGGTGCTTTGGTTTTGAGTTCGGCATAAGCTATTGTCGTGGCTTACGGTGAAGCCAGTCCATAATCCGGTCCATAAAGGCCTTTTGTTCCCTGTCGGACGGATAGCTGCCCTCAATAATGGTAACACGGCGCACCAGGCCGTTTTTAAGGAGGTTGTTTAAGAAACCCTTGCGGTGTTCAGGGTCAAAAGTGTTATCATCGTTCATAAGATATAGCTAAGTTAATGGATAAGGACGTTGATGTCCTGGTATGCTTAACGTCTTCTGAAACTTTAAAGATTCTATATGTGATTTATTTAGTTGTTCAGTTCTTCCGCAGGAGCTTCTTTATTTTCAAAACAGAAATAATCGGTATGCGGCTGGTGAAAGAGGCGGATAAACCGCCCGCCGTTTTCGGTCAGCTTTAAAT